>Ga0070730_10001925_pt1 | contig 19372 bp, 13 predicted proteins | sample Coa_R1_3_FD_66447 | JGI IMG/M metagenome (GOLD analysis project Ga0070730, IMG submission 66447) | Surface soil microbial communities from Centralia Pennsylvania, which are recovering from an underground coalmine fire - Coalmine... | ecosystem: Environmental > Terrestrial > Soil > Unclassified ... | reverse complement strand
TCGAGCAACTGCTGGGCATAGTCGAGATAAATCTGCTTGCGCGCGGTCTGGTTGTAGGGCGCGTGCGGGCCGCCCACGTCCGGCCCCTCGTCCCACTGCAGGCCCAGCCAGCGCAGCGCCTCTATGATTTCGGCCTGCGCCTCGGGCGTGTTGCGCTTGACGTCGGTATCCTCGATGCGGAGAATGAACTGGCCGCCCGTCTGGCGCGCCAGCAAGTCGTTGTAGAGCGCCGTGCGCGCGCCGCCGATATGGAAATGGCCGGTGGGCGAGGGGGCAAAACGGACCCGGACGGGAGAAAACATCACCCCTCAGAATTCGATCTGTTTATGCCGCAAGATGACGGATTCCACCAGCCCAATTCCGAAAATGAACGTCCACAGCGAGCTGCCGCCATAACTCACAAACGGCAGGGGCAGCCCGGTGACCGGCAACAGGTTCATGTTCATGCCGATATTGAAAAAGGCCTGGTACAGGATGATGGAGCCGATGCCATAACACAACAGGCTGCCAAATGTGTCGCGCGCCATCTGGCCGGCCCGAAAAATGCGGTAGACGATAAAGGCCATCAACAGGATCACGACAATGGCGCCAATAAAGCCAAATTCATTCGAGATAGCGGAAAATATGAAGTCGGTCTGGCGCACTTTTAAGAAGCGTAACTGCACCTGGCTGCCGTGGCCATAGCCCTGGCCAAACCAGCCGCCCGAGCCGATACTGATCAGCGCCTGTTGGACGTTGTAGACCGAGTCCTGGTAGGTGGCTGAGTTCTTGTCGGGCACCAGGAAGTGGATGATGCGGTCGGCCTGGTAACTCAAGGTGGGCGTAGAGAGGATGGCCAAAAAGCCCACGGGCAGCAGGGCGGCCGTGGCGCCGCCAAAGATGGCCAGGTGCTGCCAGCGCAGGCCCGCAGCCCACATGATGACCAGCCAGATGACGACGTACATAATGCAGGTGCTCAGGTCCGGCTCGATAAAGATCAAGATGATCGGCACGCCCACGTGGATCATGGTGCGGATCACAAAGCGCAGGCTGCCCATCTCTTCAGTGTGGCTGGCGATGGTGCTGGCCAGGGTCAGCGCAATCAGGAATTTGCCCAGCTCGGAAGGCTGAAGCCGGGCGAAGCCGAAATCGATCCAGCGCGTGGCCCCAAAGGTCGTCAGACCCAGCACCTGCACAATGATCAACAGCACAATCAAGATGACATAGATGCCGCCCGACAGCGACGACCACAGCCGGTAGTCGATGGCGGCTACCACTATTAGGATGCCAATGCCAATCACGGCGTAGATGATCTGCCGGCCGGTGGATTGCTGGATGGACGGATCGATGGAGGTGAGGGTGGTGGAGCGGATCATGGCAATGCCCAGAATGATGAGCAAGACCACGCCGCCCAACAAAGCAAAGTCGAAGTGACGCCAGATTTTACCGTGTTCCACGGGTCCGCTTCCGCCCCCCGCTCGGCGCGGTGACCAGCGGAATATTCGCCACCAGCCGGTTTTCGCGGGCGGTCTGGCTCAAGTTGATCTCGACCCCGGCCCGGTTGATATCGACGTGCTTCGAAATAACCGCGATGATCTCGTCCTTAAGCTGTTCCATTACGGCCGGAGAAATATCGGTGCGGTCGTGGATCAGGACAAACTGCAGCCGCTCCTTGGCTGCCTGTGCGCTGCTGGAGGTGTCGCGGCCGAAAAGGCGATCGAAGAAATTTGCCATCTCAGCCTCCTGAGCGAGCGAACCGGGCGGCCAATTTTTGGAAGAAGCCCTTGTTGTCGTCGAGCGGCATAAAGGGCACCTCTTCGCCGCGCAGCCGCCGGGCAATGTCGCGATAGGCCTGGCCGGCCCGGTTGTGGTCGTCCATCGCGGCCGGCGTGCCGCGGTTGGTCGAAACCAGGATGCCTTCGTCTTCCGGCACCACCCCGATCAGGGGGATGGCCAGGATGTCGAGCACATCTTCAGTGCTGAGCATATCCCCGCGCTTAACCATGTCCATCTTCACCCGGTTCAAGATCAAATGGCCGGGGCCTTTCTCTTCGGCTTCGATCAGGCCAATGATCCGATCGGCGTCGCGCACGGCCGACACTTCCGGGTTGGTCACAATCAGCACCTGGTCGGCGGCGGCGATGGAGTTGCGAAAACCGCGTTCGATCCCAGCCGGGGAGTCGATCATGATCCAGTCGAAATCCGGCCGCAGCTCGTTGCAGATGCGGATCATGTCCGACGGACTGACGGCGGCCTTGTCGCGGGTCTGCGCCGCCGGGATCAGGTGCAGCTCCGGCAGGCGCTTGTCCTTGATCATGGCCTGCCGCAGGCGCGCCCGGCCTTCCACGACGTCCACCAGGTCGTAGACGATGCGGTTTTCAAGGCCCATCACCACGTCCAGGTTGCGCAGCCCGATATCGCCGTCGATGCACACTACCTTGTCGCCCATGGCCGCCAGGGCCACGGCAATATTCGCGGTGGTGGTGGTCTTGCCGACCCCGCCCTTGCCCGAGGTGATGGTGAGAACTTTTCCCGTCATCGATCAAGTCTCCGCTTCTCAGGCTGTGGCCGGCTCATTTGCCGCGCGCACTCCAGCGCTCGGCCACGATGCGCCGATCTTTAATGCGCGCCAGCTCCGGCCGCGCTTCGCCCCGGTGCGCGGGCGAAACGGCGATCAAATCCGCGATGCGCAACTGTGTGGGTGACAGCTCCAGGGCGCACACTACCGCGTCCGCGTCGCCGCTGGCGCCGGCGTGCACGGTGCCGCGCAGGTGACCCCACACCACCACGTCGCCATCGGCCACAATCTCGGCCCCGGCGTTCACATCGCCCACCACGATCACATGGCCGGTGTGCCGCACACTGCGGCCCGAGCGCAAGGTGCGCCGTAAGTAAACCGCTTCCTGGCGGGCCTCTTCCGGATCGGTCTCACGTTCTGGCTGCTCGCGTTTGGCGGGCGCGCTGGTTGGCAGCGCCACGTTCAGGCCTAGCGCCTGCGCCGCCGACACGGTCATGGCCGAATCGCTAAGCACGGCCCACAAACTGACATTGCGCTCGGAAAGGTCGTCCCGCAGCCGGCCCAAGTCGGCGGCCGAAATGGCGCGCGGGCCAATGGCCAGGGCCAACTTGGCCCCCTTGAAGAAATCGGCAGTTTCATCGATGCGCGTCAGCAGACCCTGCGCCGTTAGTGGCCAGGTTTCGGCGTCGCCCACCGTCACGAGCAATCCCTCGCGTATGCCTTTTATCGTTATCGGGTCCGGCATGGGGCAAAGTCCAATCGCGCCGGATTATAGCATGATTAGTAAACCTATTTGTCATCTAGTGTGATTGCACATTCAGCCCTGTCAGCAGCAGACGGTCATCCACAGGTAAACCGTCCTTATTGAGCACCGGCAACCGCTCACCGGTAGACAATAAATACAGGCCGATTTCGACTTGATAAGCGCCGGGCGGCGCGTCGGCGGGCAGTTGGATTACATACGGGTCAACAATGGGCTCGCCAGGCGCCCAACTGGACGTTGCCCGCGTGCCCGACACGGGCCAGCGATCGATCTGCCCATGCACCAACCCATCCGGGCCCAGCAGGTGCACGAAAACTGTGAAATCATCGCCAATAGCCCGCAGCGCCTGCCATTCCAGGCTGACGGTTACGCTGCCGCCTGGCGCGGCGCTGGTGGTTTCCAGCCGGGCCCGATTGAGCAGAATTTGGTTGTCATAGTCAATCGCGCCCTCCACCGCGGCCTGGCCGGCCAACCGGACGGCTGGCAGGGGACAGCCATGGGCCGGTGGCGCCAGCCAGCCGCAAACGGCCGGAACGTCGCCGTTGACTACTATGGCGATCTCGCTGCCACTCACGGGCGCCGTGAGACGATAGGCCACCGGTACCAGGGCGCCGACCGGCCACTGGGCAATCGAGGTCGGGTGCGCGGGCGACAGTGGGCCGGGAACAGTGTCCATTTGGCTCGTTCGCAGCCAGTACAGCGTCACGACGTAAGCTGAGCCAGGCGCCACGGCTTCTGGTATGTCATAACCCAAAAGCCAGTTCGGGCCAAATTGGTCGCGCAGTAAATGCGGCGGGGTGGGGGCCAGTGCTGGCGGCAGAATGGTGACCGGCGCGACCGCCGTCCAATCTGAGTCGGGCGCCGAGGCGAACGGCGGCAACAGCGCCACCTGGAGTTGATAGGCGCCGGGCGCCAGGCCGGGTGCGATGGGCAGGCTATAGAAGTCGGAAATAGTTTCTCCCGCTCGCCAGGCATTGGTGGGATAAAGGCCGCCGACAGGCACGCTGCCTGCGTTTTGCCAGCCGGTTTGTCCGGCAGCGTCCACCAGGCGCAGGTTGACCAACAGGTTCTCGGCCGGCGTGGTCTGCGCGTGCCACACCAAGGTCAGGTCCAGCTCGCCGGGCGCGGCGCCTGACAGGCTTGATCCGCCGCCAACCTGCGCATAGCCAGCAAGGCTGACGCCGTTGGCTATGGGTTGGGCCAGGGGTGGTTGTGAGGCCAGCGGGCTGGCTGTGAAGGGTGTGGGCGAGACTTCGGCCAGCGGGCCCACTGAGCGCAGCGAGTAGACCGAGCTGAGCCCCGGCAGATAGCGTCCCAGATAGACCACTTGCCCGGCAGCTAACCGCTCGTCCAGCGCGGCCCGGTAGCTGGCCTCGTCCGGCAGCACGATGATGTCCAGGTCCGGCCGCCAGCCCTCGGCAATTTGCAAATAGTCCAGCGGTGCAATCTTCTCTGAATCGGCCAGGATAGCGGCATGACCGGCCAGTGGCTGGCTGAGCATTAACTCGCCCGCCTTCTGGCTGGCCCAATTGCCTGACCGGTCCACGAGCGAGAAGCTGCGCCATAGGGAGGACATTGGCAGCAGTGCGAAGGCCGCGATGGCCAGGACAGGCAGCACCCGTATGGGAGTGTGGGTGTTTGGGAGTGTGGGAGAGCGGCTGGCCAAGCCTAAGAGAAACTGGATACCAAGGCCCATGAGCACGGCAGCAATCAAATGCAGTGGGATGAAGAAAGCGCTGAAATCCGGGTCGGGGACATTAAAGGCCAGGGTGAAATACAGGTAGCCCATGTAGGCCAGCGCCAGGACGACCACAACCCCGGACCGGCCAGCGAGGTCTTGCGCTCTGGCCCACGAAGCTGGCCAACGGTTGGCCTGCCCAATGGGCGGATTGGCCCGGGAGCCCAGTGTTGGCGCGCGGAGCAAGCTGACAACGCCCAAGACGGCCAGGCCCAGCCCGGCCCAGCCAAATTCGGCGGCGATCTTGCCCCACACGATGGGGTAGCGCCCAGCGTCTTGAAACGGCAAGCGCCATTGGAAGGCGCCTTTGGCCTCGTTGCCGGTGAGGATGTTGACGAAGCCAGCCCATGACAGCGCCTGGCCGTGGTTGATGGCCGGCCAGCGCAGCGGAAGGTAGAGGTAGATGGAGAGGCCGAGAAAGAATAAGAGCAGGACGAAGGACCGCTTCGCGAGACGAAGGACGGATGAGAATGAGATTCTGGCCGGTGTGGTGGATGTCCAGCGGCGCGCGGCGAAGCCCATCAGCAAGGCAGCGGCGACGGCAGGTGCTAGCAAGATGGTCGTGAGGTGGTTGGTGAGGCTGAGGCCGAAAAGGAAGGCGAGTAGGCCAAGCCGTAATTGGTAATTGGTAACCCCCGCGCTTACGCTGGGGGCAAGTGTTGGTAATTGTGGATGAACGGCGTTGTTAGAATCGGAATGGTCGCGCAGCAGGCGGAGGGCCAGGTACAAGATCGCCACGACAAACGCAGCGTTCAGGGTGTAGGCCTCGATCTCGACGGCGCGCGACCAAAAGGTGGGCGAGACCCCGAAGGCCAGGCCTGCCAGCGTGGCCACCAGCGCGCTGGCGCCCAGCAGACGCGTCAGGCGCGCTACGCCCACACCGGCCAGTGCGCCAAAGAAGGCCGAGGTGAGGTTTGCCCGAAACGCCAACGTACCACCGACCGGCAGCAGCGTGAACAAGCGGCCGATCAATATCAGCAAGGGATAGCCCGAACCATGCGCGATGCCCAGCCGGGCCACGCCCACCTGGAACTCAAATGTGTCGGCCTGGCCCACGGCTGGCGCCAGGGTGCGGAGATAGAGGAGAAAGAGAGAGAGAAAGAGAGAAAGAGAAAGAAAAAGCTCAAGCGGCCACCCGCGTGACGGGACGACGGCGTTTTTATCGGAGGCGGGCGCGGCCGGCGCGAGGAGCAAAAGTGCCAGCAGCGCCAGCGCGCCAGCAAGAAGCGTTACGGCACGGAGCAGATTGACTTCAGGTGAGAGGAGGCTGATCAGGGGCAGCGCCAGGACGATGGGCGCCCAGCCGGCGCCTGGTCCGGCCGGCGTGCGCAACCGGCGGCCCACAACGCTGAGCCCAGCGGCTATGGCCGCCCCGACCCCCGCGAGCGCCAGCGCCCCAGGCCCGGTGCCGAAGGTGCTGTCCTTGAGGGGGTCCAGCTCAAACAGCAGGCGCGCGGCAGCGAGGCCGAAGATGCCGCCGGCAGTTGCGGCGGCCAACGCTGCCGCCACAGGGGCCAGCCGGCTGCCTTTGCGCGGGGACGTGCTGGCCGACACGCCTGGCTGGTCCGTGAACGTGCGCTAGTTGCCGCCGGTGGGCTGAGCGTCCACCTGCTTCAGCTTGAAATAGGCGCGCAGGATGCTGCCGGCGATAGGCGCCGCCATGCGCGAGCCTTCGCCCCCGTGGTAGACGAAAACAATCACCGACACTTCCGGTTTTTCGGCCGGCGCGTAGAGCAGGGTCCAGGCGTGGGTGGGGAAGGCGCCCGGGATACACCAGCCCTTCGGATAGACAAACGAGTCGCAGAACTCGGCGGTGCCAGTCTTGCCGGCCACTTGGATATCGGACGGCACATCAATCACCGGACCCAGCTGGCCATAAATGTTCAGGTTGCCCGACAGCGTGCCGTCCACCACCGTTTTGCGCATGCCAGCGTGCGTCAGGTCCAGGGTTCGCTGCGAGAGGGGCAGACGCTCCGGGCTGAGCAGGGTGGGCTGGGTTTGGGTGACCACGTTGCCCTGGCCGTCGAGGATCTTGTCGATCAGGGTGGGCTTGTAGAGCCAGCCGCCATTGATCACCGCGTTGTAGGCGTTGATCATTTGCAGCGGGGTCACGGCCACATAGCCCTGGCCGATGACGGCATTGTAGGTGTCGCCGGTGGACCAACTTTCGCCCCAGGTGATGCGCTTCCAGTCGGGCGACGGGATAAAGCCGCCCAGCTCGCCGGGCAGCTCAACCCCGGTGGTATGGCCAAAGCCGAAAATCTTCATCCACTTGCCCAGCCCGTCGATCCTCAGGCCCGTAATGCCGTCGGGCGCATAACCGCCCCCGACCTTGTAGAAATAGACGTTGCACGATTGCGCAATAGCGGTCACAAAATCGATCAGGCCGTGCCCGCTGCGTTTCCAGCACACGAAATCGCGACTGCGGCCGGGGTCATTCTGATAGTAAGCGTCCTTGATGGTGATCTTGCCCGGGTCCATGATTTTACGGGCTGGATCGATGACGTTCTCTTCCAAAACACCCGAGGCCGTCACGATCTTGAACACCGAGCCCGGTGGCACCAGCACATTCACGGCGTGGTTGAGCAGCGGGTATTGCGGGTCGGCGGGAATTTTGCGCTCCGGGTCGCCGGCCATGGAGGTGTAGTAGTTGAAGTCAATGGAGCGCGCGAAGCGGTTGTTGTCGTAGGATGGCCAGGAGACCATGGCCAGGATCTTGCCGTTGTTGGGGTTCATGACGATCGCCACCCCGGCAAAGGCCTCCATGTGGCCCAGGTAGTTGTTCACGTAATCAATTTCCTGGGTCAGCGCCGCCTCGGACGCCGTCTGCAGGCGCGTGTCGATGGTCAGTTGGACATTTTCGCCCGGCACCGTGTTGGTCTCGATGCCCAGCACACGCAGCACCTGGCCGCCGACGTCTTTTTCTACCAGTTGACTGCCATTCTGGCCGGCCAGGATGTCCTGCATCGAGGCCTCGATGCCGGCCACGCCGATACGGTCACGGCCGGGCAAAAAGCCGCGGCTGGTGTAATAGTTATAGCTCGAGGGCGCATCCGTTTGGGAAGGGATGGGCGCCATGTAGCCGATGAGGTCGGCCGTGTGCACTCCGGTGGGATAGTCGCGCACCGCCTCCACCTGGACATCCACGCCCGGCATCTGCGAAAGGTCCTCGCGGATAATCAGCGCGGTTTGCTTGGGGATGTCACATTTGATCTTGACCGGATCATACGGCCGGAAACCCAGCTCTTCTTGCACCAGGTCCCGCACGCCGCGCCCGGGGGTGCAGGGCGCCACCGGGGTCGAGCCGGGCACCGTCACGGGCATATTAAGCAAGGTTGCCAGCCGGGTATAGATGGCCTGCACGCGCGCCTGGTCATCTGGCAGGTTGGCGGGTGTGATGACCACGTCAAACGCCGGCTGATTGAGCGCCAGAGGCACGCCCCGGCTGTCGTAGATAATGCCGCGCGGGGCCGGAATGCTCACCCGCGAGACGCGGTTTTCCACCGCCTGTGCGGCAAAGCTGGCCTGGTCCAGCACCTGCAGGGTAAACAGGCGCCCCACCAGGGCCACCGCTGCCACAAACATGAAAACGTAAAAAATCCGGACGCGCCAACTGGAGGGGGGCAGAAAGTGTGACATATCAGATTCTCACCGCCGCAGGGTACAACACCGCATGCAGCCAGCGCACAAATTGATACACCGGTAACATCAACAAAGTGTTCAACAAGGCTGTCGGCAAGGTTACCTGGCTCAGGCTGAGCTCCCAGCTCACCGTGTGGCCGCTTAGGGCCAGGGCCGACAGGTAGACCAAATGATACACCACTGTTCCCAGCAGCACGCTGGCCAGCGGCAGCAGCACGTGCGAGTTCCAAAAGCGGCCCTCGCTCAGGCTGGCGCCATAGGCCACCAGCACCAGGCCCAGCGCGTTGGCGCCGAACGGCCCGCCGGAGAGCAGATCGAGGCACAACCCGCCCATCAAGGCCCAAATGGCCCCGCCGCGCCATTCACCCACAATGGTCCAGTTGAGGACCAGCAGCAGCACCAGGTCGACCGTGCCACCAAACAAACGGAACTGGGATAGCACGCTGGCTTCGAGCACGGCCGCAAAGGCCAGCAGAGGCAGACCTACCAGGTAGGCCATCAGGGCGTGGTCACGGCCGGCGTGGGCGCTGGCGCCAGCACCGGGCTCAGGTCGATGGGCTTGAAGTTGGTAATCACCAGTACGATCTCGAGCCGGTTGAAGTCCACGCCCGGCGTCAGGCTGGTGGTTTGCAGCACATCGAAGGATTGCCGCTGGACGGCGCTGACCGTGCCGATGACGATGCCCTCGGGATAGCCCCCGCCTAGCCCGGAGGTGAGCACCACATCGCCGGTTTTCACCTGCGCCTGCTGGGAGAGATATTGCAGATCCAGCCCGCCGCCGAAGCGGCCCACGGCCACGCCCTCGTCGCGCGATTGCTGCAGCCGGGCGTTCACCGCCGAGTCGGGGTCGGTGATCAGGCGCACGCGCGCCGAGCAGCAGGTGACGGCCACCACGACGCCCACCAGGCCGTTGTCGGTCACCACCGGCTGGTCGCGGGCCACGCCCGAGTCGGTTCCTAAATCGATGATGATAAAGCTGAGGAAAGGCGACGAGTCGCGGCCGATGACGTTGGCCGCGGCGTAGCGGTTATCGGGCGATGAGCGAGCGTAGTTGAGCAGGCCGGATAGCAGATTGAGGTCGGCCTGGCCTTCTTGCAAGGTGACGATGCGCTTTTGCAGTTGGGCCACCTGGGCTTTGAGATCGGCATTTTCCTGGCGCAGGGCGGCGTCATCCGGGCTGCCGCGCACTGTGTCCACCAGCCCAGCCGTGGCGCCGGCCACCCCGCGCTGTAAGGCGCTGAGCGGCGTGAGCAGCACGCTCTTGAGACCCTCCAACCGGCCGGACTGGTTCAGCAGCAGCAGCGCCAGAATGGCGGCAATAAGCAGCGCGACGAAGAGGGTACGCGATTGAAAGCGGGTCACTTAGCGCGCCGTGCTGCCGCGTTCCAGCCCCACCAACAGCTTCTTAAGGTTATCGTAGTCTTCTAACACCCGGCCGGCGCCGCGGGCCACGCAGGTCATCGGGTCCTCCGCCACCCACACGCGAATCTTAAGCTCGTCCTGCAGCCGATCACACAGCCCGTGCAGCAGCGATCCGCCGCCCGCCATGCAGATGCCGCTCTCCATCAGGTCGGCGATAATTTCGGGCGGGGTTTCGTCAATCGCGTCTTTGATCGCGGCCACGATGGTGTTGACCGACGCCGACAGCGCCTCACGGACTTCGATGGACGAGACCTCCACCGCTTCCGGCAGGCCGGTCACCAGGTTGCGGCCGCGCAGGGTAAAGGTTTTCTCTTCCCACTGCGGATGGGCCGAGCCGATGGCGATCTTTACTTTCTCCGCCATCCGCTCGCCGATGAGCAGGTTGTACTTGTTGCGCGCGTACTGCACGATATCCTGATCCATCTCATCACCGGCCACCCGCAGCGAGCGGGACAGCACGATGCCGCCCATCGAAAAGACGGCCACTTCGGTGGTGCCGCCGCCGATGTCGATGATCATGGATCCCAGCGGCTCGCCCACGGGCAGGCCGGCGCCCAACGCGGCCGCCATGGGTTCCTCAATCAGAAAGGCCTCGCGCGCTCCGGCCGCGATGGTGGCGTCGTAGACGGCGCGCTTTTCCACCTCGGTGACGCCCGACGGCACACCCACCACCACCCGCGGGCTGGGAATCGGCACGATGCTCTGTTCGTGGGCCTTGCCGATGAAGTACTCCAGCATGGCCTCGGTAATCTCAAACTCGGAAATGACGCCGTCGCGCAAGGGCCGGATGGCGGTGATGTTGGCGGGCGTGCGGCCGGCGATTTCCTTGGCCTCGGCGCCGATGGCCACCGGGCGCTTGGTCTTTTTGTCAATGGCGACCCAGGACGGCTCGTTAATAACAATCCCTTTATTGCGCACGTTGACCAGGGTGTTGGCGGTGCCCAGGTCAATGCCAATATCTAGGGAAAATAGACCCAAGAACCATTTGGTAATTGGGTTATTAATAAGTGGGTTAAAAGCCAAAGAGTTATCTCCAAGCTAAGCAGCACGCGATTATACCATCGGGCTTGGAGGGCGGCGTCAAACACGGCCTATGTAAAGCTGCGACCGGGCTCCGAATGCCCTGCGACCAGGGTGATTGGGCGCATTGGGGAATTTTGGCCGTAGGGGCGAAGCATCCGCGTCAACGGTGCTCGTTTGGCCCAACCTGCCGGTGCGGACGCTTCGCCCCTACCACCGGCCACCAACGGCAATGCACCCGCCGGATGGGTGCCGCCAATCCGGCATAATCCGGGTGCTATAATCGAAGCCGCCAGCCGAGGGTGAATGCAATTAGCCAAGCGCGTATGGGACTTCAGCACCAGCCACGACCTGCTGCACGACGGGGACGCGGTTGTGATTGGCGTATCGGGCGGGCCGGATAGCCTGGGCCTGCTGGACCTGCTGCACACCCTGGCCCCCGGGCATGGCCTGGCGCTGCATGTGGCGCACCTCAACCACAACCTGCGGCCGGAAGCCGCCGCGGAAGCCGACTTTGTCCAGGCCGAGGCCCAGCGGCGCGGTGTGGGCCACTTCTCCGAGACAGTCGATGTGGCGGCCGCCGCCGCCGCCAGCAAACAATCCATTGAAACAGCCGCCCGCGGCCTGCGCTATGACTTTTTCGCGCGCGTGGCGCGCCGCGCCGGCGCCCGCCTGGTGGCCGTGGCCCATACCGCTGACGACCAGGCCGAGACCGTTTTGATGCATCTGCTGCGCGGCTCGGGGCTGCGCGGCCTGCGCGGCATGTTACTAAAAAGAGTAATGAGTGAAACAGTAACTGGTAAATTGGTAATTGATAATTCAAACACCCAATCTGGGCCTGACGATCAATTACCAATTGCCAATTACCAATTACCAGTTACCACGCGAAGCGACCAATTACCGCTTTTCGTGATTCGCCCTTTGCTCTTCGTTACCCGCGCCGAAATCATGGCCTACTGCGCCGCTCAGGGCCTGGCGCCGCGCACCGACATAAGCAACGCAGACCGGCGCTACTTTCGCAATCGCCTGCGGCACGAGCTGCTGCCGCTGCTGGAAACCTACAACCCAAATGTGCGCGCCGTATTGGCCCGCACGGCCACCGTGGCGGCCGGCGACTATGAAGTCTGGCTTGAAGCGGTCCAGAGCTTGTGGACCGCCACCCTGGCCGCGGCATCCCCCGAGGCCGGCCAGGTGATTTTCGACCGCAGCCGGTGGCAGGCGTTGAGCGTCGCCCAGCAACGAGCCTTGCTGCGGTTGGCAGTGGGCCAACTGGTTGCGGGGCCGGACGAAATTGAGTTCGCGCCGTTGGAGGCCGCGGTGCAGTTTAGCCGCGACGCCGAGCCGGGGCGCAGTTGCGAGCTAGCCGGCGGCCTGGTGCTGCGGGTGGGGGATCAGCGGATCATCGTGACCGGCCCCACGCCCGCGCCGGATACGGCCGACCGGCCCCGGGTGGTGGCAGGCAGACTGGCGCCGGGCTGGCATCTGCTGTGTGAGCGCTTGGAGAACGATGGCTGGAGCCTGGCACAAATCTCAGCGGCGCCGCGCTGGACGGCGTATGTGGATGCGGACCGTCTCGACCAGCCGGTGTCTTGGCGGGCGCGGCAGCCAGGCGACCGCCTTCAGCCGTTGGGGCTTGACGGACACACGGTCCTGCTCTCAGACTTTCTGGTCAATCAGAAAGTGCCGGCCGAGCAGCGGGACGAATGGCCGCTGCTGATGTGCGGCGAGGAGATTGTGTGGGTGGCCGGTCTCCGGATGGACGAGCGCTATAAGGTAACGGACGACACACGACAAGTCATGCGGCTATCGCTCGTGCCAGATGCTGACGAGTAGCCGTAGCCGGTCAAGGGCACCTTCATATTAACTGGGCCAATCGACGACCATCTGAGTCCAGCGCTTCTGCAACAGCGCCTCGCCCGGCGATAGGGTCAGCGGTACCTCGGGGCCATAGACCCGCAGCCGCAGCTTGGCGCTGGATGGGCGACCAGCCGCGTGCCAGCCAGTCAACAGTTGGACCAATTCTTCGGCCAGTTGATCGCCCTGCGGCCCATACCTCAACACCTTGAGCTCAAACGGGCCCAATTCGCTCTTGGGCTTGGCCTGGTCGATCGTGGCATCGTCTCGACCCTCCAAAATCGCCATGCCGCCGGCGGCAAGCAGTTCAAAGGTAAAGCACGTGGGTGGGTTGACGCCAAACCGAAACAAGCATGGCCAACCGCCCGGCGGGGGTGGTGCTCCTTCAATGCTGAGTGTCGCCAAATGGGTGGTGTGCAAACCCAACCACAGGGATAGGCTGCCGAACACCTCCTCCTCGGTGGTTTGCAAGCCGGTGCCTTTCCGCTCGGCCCCCGCCATCAGCCATTGATAAACGCGCTCGGCCGGCAAAGGCATAGGACCGGATGAAATCACGGTCAGACCCGAGGCAGGGCCAATCGGCGTCATCACCTCCGGCCCGGCAAACGCGCCGCGCAGGTGCATGAAGCCGCAATCGCGCGCCGATTGGCTCACCAGCCGTGGCTCGCTCCTCGGCGGGCTTCGATCAAACGCCACGGATTTTTGCGCGCCATTGCCCACCCGCAGCGGCATGACCAACCGGCCACCAGGGCGGAGCTGTTCGAACCAGGCGGGGGTGATATCCCACGCCCCGACGGTGAGGATGATGCGGTCGTAGGGCGCGGCGGGCGGATAGCCCGCTCCTCCATCGGCACACACCACTTGAACATTGGCGCTGCCCGCTGCCTCCAGGTGCACGCGTGCCGCGGCGACAATGTCCTCATCAATATCAACCGTCACCACCTGGCCGTTGGGTCCCACCAGCCAGCCCAGCAGGGCGGCGTTGTAGCCCGTGCCGGCGCCGATCTCAAGCACTTGCTGCCCTGGCAGCAGGTTTAATTGTTCGAGCATGATGGCCATCATGGCCGGCTGGGAGGAGGACGAAATCGCGTGGCCGTCCTGCATCTTGGTGGGGATGGCTTCATCGCGGTAGACGTCTTCGATGGGCAAGTCTGGAAGAAAGACATGCCGCGGCACCGCCCGGAACGCAGCTTCCACCTCCGACTGGGTGAGCACGCCGGTGGCCCGCAGATGATCGACCAGGGCCGCGAGCAGGCCGGCCGGATCCCCTGACATTACTTGGCCAGGCCCGCCAATTTGTCGAGTTTCATTTTGATTTCGCGCCACTGAATTTTGGATAGCCCCATCTTCTGGCACACCAGGGTCTCATCCAGGCCGGCGCGCATGTCGCGCACGGCGCACGTCCAGCGGCACATGTCAAAGGAGATGCGCTTGCGCAGCCCGGCGGCCTTGCTCAGGTCTTCGAGCAAATATTCCAGCCGGCGCGGCGACCAGGGGAACAGCTTGTCGCGCGGCTCGTATTGCGCCATGTAGCCTTTGTAGGCGGGGATCCAGCTGCGGTCCAGGCGCAGCTTGCGCTCTTTGTAGCGATGGCGCGGGTCGGGGTAGCGCACCCACAAGACCGGCTCGTCGGTGTTGGATAGGTCCACATGGTTGGGCACCAGCGCCAGACATTCACCTTTTTTCAAGCCCGTGTTTAGCAGCAGCGTGAACAGCACGTAGGGCCGCGGGTCGGGTTTTTCGGCGTGGCGCAAGGCCTCGGCGGCGGCCAGGGCGGCTTCAATTTCCGCCTCGGTCAATATTTCCGGCAAGGGGCTGAGCACCGATTGCTGGATGAGCGCCGCGGCCGGGTCGGAGGCCAGTACGCCATGTTGCTGCAGCCAGCGGAAAAACGACTTGAGCGAGGTGACGCGCCGCGCGTAGGTTTTGGGGCTGCATTTGCGGCTGGTGCGCTGCCATTCGAGCCAGTTGTCCAGGTCGCGGGTAGTTACCTGCCCAATGCCTTTGAAGGCGCCAATAAACTGCGCGGCCAGGTTCAGGTCGCCGATGAACGCCTTGACGGTGTTGCTGGGGCTGCGTTCCTTCTCCAGGTGTTCACGCCAGGCCAGAATGGAGGCGTTTAGCGACGAGCCGGCGCCCACCGCGAGGGACGGAGCGAGCTGGGGCGCCGCTTTCGGCTCGGCCTTGGCGGCCGGTGATGTTGAGAACAGGGGCAACTGCTCGTCCATACGGCCTCGTGGAACCCGGCGCGGGGTTCCCTAGAACAATTGGCCGGTATGCTAGGCGCAACGCCTTAGGCTGTCAAGTTTATGGCGCCGTGGAACCGCTGGTAATGGTCGTGTCCATCCAATCCAACCGTGGGCAGGAGTTGTAATCCGGCCCGATGATCACTTGGAATTGGAATGGGTTATTGGCATCGGGCTCGGACAGAACGTGCTCGTCGGCGACGTGCAGCACCGACTGCAGGCGCTTGATGGGCGACCCTTTGGCGCTGGTGCTGTGATCGATGATGGTGGTGTAATCGGTGACCGGCGCCGGCGCGCCCGGTTTGACCCCGAAGCCCTCATTGTGCAGCGTCTCGATGGCCAGCGCATCGTCTTCGAGCGCGCCGGCCCCATTGGAGACCTGGACCCAGGTGAGCGGCCTGGCAATCTGGTTGGTGGCGCTGCCAGACAAGAAATCCTTGGTGACCTGGGCGATGGCGTCCGGGTTGGGAATGAGCACATCCTCGCCGTCGGGCGCGGTCCAGCCGGTGGTCTGGTTCGGGCCAATGTTGAAGCTGCGGATGCTGGAGTCGTCCAGATGCGAGGCCATGGGCACAAACTGCATGATATCCCACAGGCCCATATCCGTTTGCACCACGTCGCGGAACGTGCCGTACAAGCTGGGAATGTCGGGCAGGATGTTGGCGTTGAGGCTCTTGTGGAACATGGCGCGCAGCACCTGGCGCTGGCGATAGCCGCGGAAGAAGTCACCGCCGACGGGCCGGGCGCGCGCATACCACAGCGCCAGCGCGCCATCCATATGCGCCATGCCAACGGGTTGCGTGTAGAGGCTGTAGTTCGCTACCACACGCTCATCCAGGGTGGGATCCTTGAGCTTATACTCGGTCACCTGACAATTCACGGGCACGTCGATGCCGCCGAGCGTGTCCACCACCTGTCGGAAGCCATTGAAATTGACCAAGGCATAATATTGGATCGGGAGGCCCAGGTTATACAGGATCGTTTGTTCCAACAGGGCGGGGCCGCCACCCTTGAAGGCCACACTGGCGGCCGACTGGAAGGCGAGATTGATGCGCGCCATGCCATAGGTGGGGACATACACAAAAAGGTCGCGCGGGATGGAAAGCAGGCTGACCGTGCCGGCATCTTTGTTAATGGAGACGACGATCAGGGTGTCGGTGCGGAAAGTAGGATCGGTCGGCCGCGAGTCAGTGCCAATCAATAAAACGTTGACGATCGATGAGGCTACCAGTTGGGCTGAGACAGCCGTTGGATTGGGCGTGACCAGGGTGGCGTTGGCCAGCGGCGTAATGCTAAAGGCGCCCAGGGTTGGTTGGGCCTTGAGCTGAGCCGTGGGCGTGGCGGTGGTGGGGCGGGTGGGGGTGGCCGCGGGGCCGGCCTGGGTGGCGAGCCCGGATTGACTGGGTAAAGCGGTGGGGGTTGCGGGCAGATGAGACGGTAGCGGCGTGGCAATGATGGGGGAAGGCGTGCGCGCGAGCGGCGCGGTGGCGCTGGTTGCCAAGACGGCCGTCGGTGGACTGGCCGGGACGGTGGTGGCTGGATTAGCCGGGGCGGTGGTGGCTGGCGTGATCGGCGCCGCAGCCACAGCCTGACCGCAGGCCACCAACAACACGGCCAGGGCCAACCATAACGGCGAGCGACACCAAGGTGCGCCGACCGTGCGACGCGCCCACTGGCGTGGCTGGGCAGCAAGCAGCAACAGCAGTGTCATTTTGGGGAGCCGGCGGCATTATAGCCGATTCGAGGAAACCTGCTCGCGCGCCAACGCTTGAGTGGATTTGAGTTTCTAGGGCTTAGTGCCGGACGCCGTTGGCCTTGGCGTATTGGCCTTCGAGCGGCAGGAGCACATAGAAGGTGCTGCCAGCGCCGGGATCGCTGATGACCCAGATGCGGCCGCCGCTGCCTTCAACCAAAGCTTTGACGATGGAAAGTCCCATACCATTGTCCCCCAGGCCGCCGATGAGCGGCGCATCGGCCCGGTAGAGGCGCGAGAACACCCGCGGCTGGTCCTCCGGAGCAATGCCGCCGCCGGTATCGGTAACAGAGATGATGAGATAGTTCAACGGGGCGGCGCCGGGGCGCGCCTCGCTCTCATGCCGCACGGAAAGGTGCACCTCGCTGTCGGCGGCCGAGGCCGCGCCAGAATTGTTGATCAAATGGCTGAAGATCTGCAGCAGGGCATCGCGGTCGGCCTGCACCGGAGGCAGGTTGGGGGGGATATCGGTAATGAGCCGCAGCCCCTTCACGTCGAACTGGCTCTGGCTGCTGCTCAGGGCCGCGTCGATGACCTGGGCCACGTTGACACTTTCATGCTTGAGCTTCAGGTTGTCCGAGTCAATGTCCATCACGCGCATTAAATCGTCCAACAGCACCCGGGTGCGTTCGGAGGAGGCTTTGATGCGCTCGAGAAATTTGCGCTGCAGGGCCCCGACGATGCCGACCGATTCGCCCAGCAGCAAATCGACATAGCCGATGATCGACGACATGGGCTGGCGCAGCTCCTGGGCCAGCGAGGCAATGACTTCCATGTCGGCGGCTTGCACCGGCCGGGCCACCGCCACCGGCGCGGGGGCCCGCCGCTGTTGCTCACTATCCGCCAGCGCTGCCTGCAATTCGCCAATTTGCCGGGCTTGCTGGCTCAGGCGCGACTCGGCGCTGGCCAACACTTCGAGCATTTCGGCCATCCCCTGATCCGGATCCATGAAGCCATTGGAAGGTTTCGGCGCCGCCGCGCTGTTGGAAGCCTGGGCGGTGCGCGCGATCAGTTCGTCGATCGCTAGCTGCCGGGCCTGCTGGCTTTCCAGGAGTTGAGTCTGAAGCTGCGCCGACTGGTTCATCGACTGCGCCAGCTCGGCGGCCAATTGCTGCGCGCGGGCGCTGGCCGCATCCAGGCGCGTTTCCAGATTGCTGATGCGTAGAACCTGATCCTCGGGCGCTTCCGCCGGCGCCGGCGGTGTCGCGGCCAGCGCCCGCGCCTTGTCCAAATCGGCCCGCAATAGGATGCCCTGTTGTTGGCTGTCAACCAGGGCCAATTGATGCCGCGTGGCGTCTTGCTGGGATTGGTTGAGCGCGGTCTCCAAACGCGATTGCTCGGCGCGGTAGGCGTCGATCTCGGCTGCCAGCACTTGCAAGTTGGCCCGCAGGGTCTCAATTTCCGGCGTGGGCCCCAGGGCGGGGCGCGCGGTCAATTCTGCCCGCGCCTGATCCAATTGCGTCTGGAGCTGCTGCTCCTGCTGGCGGTAATAGTCGAGCTGCGGTTGGAGCATGTCCAGGGTCGTGCGCAGCGCAGCCGCCTCAGACACCTCGGCGGCTGGTGCTGCCGGCGCGGCAGGCTCGGCCGGCGGCTGGGAGGCCGATTTCTCATCCGCGGGGGCTGGTTGTGCTTTCAGCCGCTCGAGCTCGGCGCGCGCCTCATCCGCTTGCTGGCGCTGCTGGTCCAGCTGGGATTGCAGCTCCTGCTCGCGTTGACGTGACTGGTCGATATCGGGCCCGAGGGCTTGCAGGTGGGCGCGCAGGGCCTCCAGTTCCACTAATTCGTCGGCATGGCTGGCCGCCGCGAGCTCCAGGCGCTGGACTTGCTCAGCCTGTGCTTGCGCGGCCTGGCGCAGCTGGCCGGCTTCACTGACGGCGGCATCACGCTCAGCTTGTAAAGCGGCCACCTCGGCGGACGGCTGGCCGCGCGCGGCAGCCGCCTGCCAGGCCTGAGCGACGGGCGCTGCCAGCGCCTTGAGCAGTGCGCGCTGAGGTTCTGGCCAGCCAGCCTGCCCCGCGGGCGGCAGCGCGCCAATGGCGCCCAGCAGCGGCCCACCCGGCAGACGGACCGGCATGAGCAGGACCGGGCCATCCGTTTCCAGGCCGGCTTCGAAGGCGACGGCCCTCAACTCGGCTTCACTTTCGCCCAGCACCCATAAGATCGGATCATCTTGCTCCAACCCGTTGCGGACATCGGGCCGATTAGCCAGCGTGGGCAGCAGGGCCGCAACAAAACGGGGCGGCTGCGATTCATAGACGCATTCGATCTTGAAACCAGGGCCGTCGACGCTCAACAGCAAGCTGATGGGCGCGGGCAGCGCGTGGGCCGCGCCGACGGTGGCCGATTGGGCCAGGGCGGCGATGTCGGGCGCGGCGCCCAGTGAGGCGAAGGCGACGGCGGCACGCGGATCAAGCGCCGGCGGGGGCAGCGTGACCGG
>Ga0070730_10001924_pt1 | contig 19376 bp, 12 predicted proteins | sample Coa_R1_3_FD_66447 | JGI IMG/M metagenome (GOLD analysis project Ga0070730, IMG submission 66447) | Surface soil microbial communities from Centralia Pennsylvania, which are recovering from an underground coalmine fire - Coalmine... | ecosystem: Environmental > Terrestrial > Soil > Unclassified ... | reverse complement strand
GGCGAGCGCCAGGATTGGCGCCAGTTTGAACAAGAAGCGGTCGGCCTCGGCCGGAATGTGGTCCTCTTTGGTCAAGAGCTTGATCCCGTCCGCCATCGGCTGCAGCAGCCCGTGCCACCCCACGCGCATCGGCCCCAGCCGCTGCTGGATGTGCCCGGCGATCTTGCGTTCGATCCAGGTCAGCGGTAAGGGCAGCAGCAAGAGGATCGCAATCAGCAATGCGACCTTGACGACGATCGGGCCGAGGGCGGCGACAGGCTCCATAATCCGCGACCACTTGTTCAACGGGTTGAGACCGCGATCGAACTTTGGCTCCGGCTATGCGCTGACCTCCGGCGCAGCTGTCAGGCTGCGCAGGGATGGCAATTTGCGAACGGCCACGCACTTTATGCAAGCATATCACAGCCCTTACCGTTTCTGCCTATCGCGTGTGTCGCTCGCCATAATGGGCGCCGACCGAGCGCGATCATCTAGGCTTGGTGAGACCTGACAATCGACGCGTCCCTCGGGTGATCCGACGCAGTTGCTTCGCCGGCCGTTCTCGGATTTCGGTGGGCAACGCGTACGCCGGATCGGGGGCAATCGACGTCTGCTTCTTGATTTCCGGTGCTGCACGCGGATGTTCCGCTCCCGACCCGCTCAGGCCGAAGAGCGGCCGGGCGGCAGGGCGCCCAGGACGGTTATCCAAGACACTTCGCGCGGAGGCTCGTGAGCGGACGCTTGTTCGACCGCTCACGGGCACTGCTCCCTGCAACCGCCATCGACGTTGGCGGTTGCTGTCCTTGAGCTTAGTCGGGCATCGGCTTGCCCTTGGTCTCCGGCAGAAACCAGGGCACGACCAGCCCGATGGCGTAGCATAGGCCGAGCGTCGCGGCGGTATGGGCGAGGCCGCCGAAGAACTGGATCATGGTTCCGGCCAGGATGGGGAACACCCAGGCGATCATGCGCGTGGCGTTGAATATGAAGCTCGCGGCCGTCGATCGTACGCTCGACGTGAAGAGCTCGGCCGGATAGATCGCCATCCAGGAATAAGCGCAGCCGAGCGTGAAGAAGCCGTTCACCAGCGCGGCGCCCAGTACTGCCTCCGGGCTATTGAGCCAGAGATAGGTCACCGGCACGATCACGAGCGAGCCGGCATAGGCCAGGAAGATGTAGAGCCGCCGGCCGATGGCATCCATGATGAAGCCAGAAAGCAGGTAGGCGATCACCGCCCCGACCGTATAGATGAGCGAAGCCCAGATGCCCCATAGCTCCGGCTGGGCATAGCCGGCGTTCTTCGCCATAACGCCGACGTAGCGGTCGAGCAGATTGGCGACGGCCCACCAGCCGACGGTCGTGACCAACGACAGGAGGAAGGTCAGCAGCACGCGCCGCCGGCTTTCCGGCTCGCGGAAGATTTCGGTGAGCGTGAACGGCCGCTTGCCGCCATGCACCTCGGCCCCCTCGGTGGCGTGCCACCGCTGCTCGCGCACGGCCGCGAGCCACTTCTCGCTCTCGCCGACATTGCGCCGGATATAGAGCACGAAGAAGGCGGGGAGCGCGCCGACGATGAACATCAGCCGCCAGCTCTCAGGCCCGAGCGGGCTCCAACTGCTCAGCACCAGCCAGACCGCCGCGGCGAGAAAAGTGCCCCAGCCGAAGCCCGATTGCAGGAAGCCACAGCCCTTGGGCCGCGCCCGCTCCGGCCAGGTCTCGGCCAGGAGCGTAACGCCGGTGCTCCACTCGCTGCCCATCGCGATGCCGGTGATGAAGCGCAAGGCCAGCATCATCCAGAAGCCGGTCGAAAGAGCGGTGAAGCCGGTGAACACGGCATAAAGGAAGACCGACCACAGCATCATGCGCTTGCGGCCGACATAATCGGCGAGCACGCCGCCGACCAGCCCGCCCAGGCCCCAGCCGAGCAAGGTGCCGCCGATGGCGATGCCGGCCCAGATCGGGCCCTGCGCCAGTTGGTCCGGCGAGAGCAGCGATTTCAGCATCAACGGCAGGACCAGGAACAGGGCGAAGGACTCGAAGCCATCGAAGATCCAGCCCATGAAGCTCGCGGTCAGGATGCGCCAATGCATGGGCTTGAGGCCGGCATACCAGGGCATGCTCGCCGTCAAGGTTTGGCCGGGTACGACATCGCTCATGTTTCCTCCCCCTGCTTTTCGTTATCGTTGACGGTGTTCGGTGCTCCCGACCAGATGCGTCCCATTCTGAGCGATCAGGCCGGGCGTGTAGCCCGGAACGCCCCTCGGCACGGGCTCATTGTCGGCGCCAATGGCCGTCGACTATCCCCGGCCTGGAATCGACCGGAGCAAGGTATGCTTCATCGGGGTGTTTTCAATGTTTTGCGGATAGCGCTCGCTTGAGCTCGGCGTAGTCAACCTTAGCCTGGTGACGACGATCGAGCGGAATTCGCGGGAGAGTGTGCAACTCCAGGCCGGGGAACCTCTTGATCTGCTCGCTCCACACCGGTTCATGGTCGCGATTGCCGGCCAACACAAGCATCGGCCTGCCGCTGTCGCCGATCAGCGCCGCCTGCACGACACCCGGCCAGCCGCGGGCCGCAACCTCGACGGCAAACGGGTACCAAAGCCCCGCCCGCCCATCGAGCCGCCCAAGCAGCCACAGCCGGCCGTCCGGCCCGAGCCGCCCAGCATCACCAGTCCGATGCCAGATAGTGGCGCCCTCGCGGACCTTGTTCGCCGCGTCCTGCGAGGTGTCGAGATAGCCGCGATTGACATGGGCGCCCGCAACCTGGATCTCGTCGTCGACGATGCGCACTGCAATGTCGGCGACCGGCGTGCCGCCGAGCAGGCCGCCGCCCGCCTCCATCTCCGCCCAATCGTCCGCCGTCAATCGATGGAGCGCCTGATGGGCGATAGGCTCGGCCTCGGTCGAGCCGTAGACGGCGAAGATCCGGGCACCGGGTGCTGCCTGCAGCAGCCGGCGCATGAGGTCAGGCCAGACGGGGCCGCCGCCCGTGAAGATCTCGTGCAGCCGGCCGAATTCTGGCTCGGCGGCGAGTGTGCCCGCGATCGACGGCGGTGCGAGCAGTCGCGTGGCGCCGCTGTGCTCGATCTGTGCGGCCAGGGTTCGGGCATCGATCGACGCCGGCCGGTGCAGCGAGGCGGCCGGCAGGATCGAGGTCGTGCCGAAGCCGAGGCCGGCGAGCACAAACAGCGGCAGGCACACGAGATCGCGGCTCGGCGCCGCCGGCTGCAGCAGGGGCGCCAGCGCCTGCTGCTGGCGCAACAGGAAGCCATGGCTGCGCAGAATACCCTTGGGCCGGCCGGTCGAGCCGGAGGTGAAGCTGATGAGCGCCGGATGATCCTCGGGCCAGGCTGGCATGGCTCGGGCCGCCTCGCGGCCCCGCGTGGTCGTGAGCGGCATGGCAAGGCCAGGACGACTGGCGAGACCGGCTGCGATCAGGCCAAGCCAGCGGGGGCCGACGAAGGCAGCCGGCCGCGTGGCGGCAAGCGCATGCCGCAGTCCGGCGAGGCCCGCCGCTGGCTCCGGGAAGACCGCGACCGCGCCCAGGCGCCAGAGCGCAATGAGGACGGCATAGAGGGCCGGTGATAGGCCGAGCGCCACGAGCACTCGCGAGCCCGGACCGATGCCGGCCCGCTCGTACCGGGCTGCGAGGGCGGCGGCCCACTCGTCGAGCGCCGCATAGGTCAGGACGCTGCCGTCGGCCTCGACCAGGGCCGCGCGGTCGGGATGCTCTGCCCGCCGAGCGGCGAACGGCGCCAGTACCGTCATGCGAGCCGCCGGGCGAACAGGCTGTAGTAACGGAACGGGGCGCCGCCCAGCAGGCGGCTGTGCCGCAACGACCCGTTGTCGGCATGCATGAGCGCGTGAATCACGCCCTCGAAGCCCAGTCGCCGTGCGCTGTCGTGAAACGCGCCGGCCAGCAGTGCCCCGGCGCCGGGCTCTACAGCCGCATAGGTCTTGAGGATGGCGGCACGCGGCCGAGGGCCTTCGACCCAATCGGGCAGGCCGAACAGAAAGCCTACGGGCGTGCCGATCTCGTCCTCCGCGAACAGCACGAGCTCCGGGACGACCTGCGCCAAAGCCGGACGATAAAGGGCGGCGAACGCGTCGTAACCGATCGGCGTGAACAGCGGCGCCTGGGCGAAGGCGACGAGCGCCAGTTGGTGCATGCGAGCCAACTCCGCCTCAGCCATCGACGTGTCGAACGGGCGAACGCGGAGGCGCTGCGACCCGAGCCGCGGGATGCGTCGGCCGGACAATGGCGCATAGCTCGACTCATAGAGGAGAACCGGTGCGAACCCGGCCTGGCTCAAGGCAGCCTCGACGGCGGGCGCCGACGGTGGCTCCAATGCGAAGGGCGGCCGCGTGCTGCCCGTAGTCGCGAGCCGGTAGGAATGCCAGGTATCGCCGTCGAGCGGCCCCAGCAGCCATTCGGCCCCCGCCCCAGCGCTTTCCTCGGCGATCCCGTCCAGCAATGCTGCGAGCGCCTGAACATCCTCGCCGACGACGCGCCCGACCGCGGCAGTCGGGCGGTCCGCCCAGCGCGGCGCCGAAAGCCAGAGCTGTGCCTCGCAATCACCCAGCGCGCGACGGATCGGGGCTACCACAACAGGGACCGCAAGGTCGCACCGCCAGCGGCGAGGGCCAGCAGGCCGAGGCCTTCACCGGCAATGCGCCAGGACAGCCGGCGCGCGGCGGACGGCACCGCGGCCGCGAGCAGCAGAATGCAGAGGCGCATTTCCATGTTCGCCGCATCGAAGGGCGGCGCCGGGGCCTGCAGCAGCCACCGCGCGGCGACCGCAACCCAGAAGACCGGCACCATGGCGAGCGCAAGCCAGATCCGGCCGCGGCTGCCGAGCAGCGCCAGGCCGAGGGCGGCGAAGCTGACGTTGAACGCGTAGACCGTCGGATAGGGCGTCAGCACACCGAACAGGTACCAGGCGAAGGCCAGGAGGACCATGACCAGCGCCAGGCGCAGATGTGGATAGGGCCGCAGCCCGTCGTCCGGATCCCGGGCGAGGAGATGGCAGCCCAGCGCCAGCGCCGGCACAACCACGTTCCAGGTGCTGCTCGCCATGCCGATCGTCGCCAGCACGGTGGCCATGAAGCCTGCGGCATGGGCATCGAGCCCGAGCCGCCGGCGCAGCAGAAGCATGGCAGCGAGCCCGGCGATGCCGATGCCGGCACCTTCGAGCAGCAGGGAGGGCGGCGCCTCGAGATTGTTCGAAAGCACCATGTGGATGGCCATCGGCACGAAGAAATTGTCCCAGCCGCGCCAGCTTTGCGCCTCGACCAGCGTACCGTAGAGCGCGATCAGGCCGCCCAGCACGATGACATTGAGGCGCGGCGCCTCGGAGAAGTCGAGCAGCAGGGACATGGTGATGATCCAGGCCGTCAGCAGAAAGATCGCAGCACCCTCGAGGCTCTTGACCCCTTCCTCGACCCGGAACCGAGCATGCCCGTAGCGGATGCCGACCAGCGCCGCGGCGGCGTCCGACAGCGTCAGGATTGCGAGCGGCACCAGATAGGTGACCAGGTTCCGGTGGCCGAACACGAACAGCAATGCGACCGAAATCGCAAACAGCAGCTCGCCGTAGGATTCGCGCGCCACGCCATGCAAGCCCGCGCCGAGCCCGGCGTGGCGCTGCTTCGCCGCGCGTGCCGCCAGCAGCAGGATCACCGCCATGCCGCAGATGCCGAGCACCGGTCCGGTCCGGTCGAACAGCGCCGGCAGGGTCAGGCAGTATAAGCCGAGCCCAACGTGGATCGTCTTGCGCGCGACCTCGGGATGCAGCTGCCAGCGCCGTGCGCCCCAGGCGACGGCGCCCAGCACGGCGACCAGCAGCACGATCGACCCGATCATGAGCAGCGCCGTCATGGGCGGCGCTCCTCGATCACAACAGTCCGATAGAAGAAGGCCTTGTCGCGCCGATGAAGTGCCGCCGCCGCTTCGCCGTGAGCAATCACTTGCCCCGCCAGGGCCGGCGGACAGGCCCGCGGCGCCAGCATATTCCAATAGACGAGGCGCCCGCCCGGCCGCGTCGCCGCGAGCAGGCGGCGATAGGCGGTCTCGTGCTCCGCCGGTGCCATGTATTCGAAGATGTCGGACAGGTTCCAGCCGTCGGCCTGCAGCCCCGGCTGCGCGATTGCCTCGAGCGCGCCATGATGCAGTTCGATTCGGTCGAGCCGTGCCCGGATCGTGTCGAAATGCTCGGCGCGCAAAGCCAGCGGCAAGGCGTCCTGGTGCCGCCCGGTCAGGATCCAGGCGAGATAGGGATTCGCCGCTGGATCCTGGTCGACCAGCGCCGAGCGGGCCCGGTCCGCTACCTGGCTCGGCAGATCGCCCTCGGCAAAATCGAAGAAGGCAGGATCGCGGCCAAGCCGCGCCATGGTCCAGCGAGCGAAGAACAGGCGCAGCAGTAGCCGCCAGCGGAGACTGTTCCAGCGCGCATAGTAGCGGGCGCGGGCCTCTGCCGAGCGCGGCTCGAGCAGGCCGTGCACGGTGCCGGCGCCATGGACAAGCGGCAACATGTAGCGGCGGAACAGTCGGAAATAGCGCTCGAACCGCCCGACGCCGCCGATACCGTGCCGTTCGACCAGGTCACGCCGCTCGGCCCAGAACCGGTGCCGGCCCGTGTCGAGGCGCGACGCCGCGCGTGCCAGAAGCTCGCCCCGGCGGGCTGACGGGCGCGAGCCCATCAGCTCGAGCAGGCCGGTGTGATCAAGCGTCCGATAGGCCTCGATGCGCAGCGCGAGGCAGGCAAGCTGCGCCTCCGACAGGTCGACCGCGATGACCCGGGCCGGATCGAGCGTCAGGAGCGCCAGGGCATTGTCGCCGGCCGACGCGATCGAGACCAGGGTCGCACCGGGCGCCACCGCCAGCGCCGCGGTCAGCACGTCGGCATCCTCCCAAACCTGGGCATAGCGGATGAGATCGAAGCGCGCGCGCGACGCAATTCCGCCGTCAGGCATCAAGGGCGCCCTCGCTGCGCGTGACCCGCCCGGTCGTGCCGTCGACCTCGATCTCGTCGCCGTCGGCAAGCCAGCTCGTCGCGCCCTTGAGCTGGACGACGCAAGGGATGCCGAGCTCGCGCGCCACGATCGCCGAGTGGGACAGCAGACTGCCGCGCTCGACCACGATCGCGGCCGCGTTGGTGAAAAGGGCGATCCAGCCCGGATCGGTGTGGCGCGCAACCAGGATCTCGCCCGGTGACACACTGTCCCGCGCCGCGTCGCGCACCACGCGCGCCCGGCCGCGCACCAGCCCCGGGGAGCAACCGAGGCCGGCCCGCATGCGATCGGTCCCTCGTTCGGCTGATGACACCGGGGCGATGTCCCGGAGGCCAACCGCCGTGGCACCTTTGAGCACGATCCGCTCCGGCAGATCCGTCACCTGGGCCGCTTCAGCTAGTTCACGCCGCCGAAGGGCGGCAAGGCCCTTGAGATCATAGCTCGCCGCACCGCCCTCGACGGCGCCCAGCACTTCATCGAGCGTCAGCATGAACACGTCGTCCGCCTGTTCGAGGAGCCTAGCCGCGGCAAGCTGGGCGCCAATGGCGCGCATGAGCGTCCGCACCCGGCCGAACAGCCGCGTGCGTTCCAGGCGGAGGTTTTCCCGATCGCGCACCCGGGCCTTGGCCCAGTCAATGAGCACGACGGCGAGCCGCCGGCGAATCGGTTGGCCAACGAAGAGCCGCGCCAAGCCGTCTGCCGCGGACACCGCTGGCCGCCGCTCGCCCGGGCGCGTCCGAGCCGCGGCGGCGATCGCCCGGTAGAGCGGCGCCGGATCGTCGTGCAAGGTCCGGCTCTCGAGCTTGAGCTCCTCCGCGCAGCGCTCGCCGAACCGGTCGAGATAGGCGGCGATTGCCGCTTCGAGCCCGGGATGATGGCCCTGTTCAGGCCCCTCACCATTCGCGAGCCGGGCGAGAAGCTCGGCCTCGCCCGCGACGGTCAGCCCCATGGCCCGGATCCGCTGCGCCGGCTCGGCCGAGACGATGTCGCCCTGTCCCACGAGCAGCTCGGCATGGAGCGCCAGCCCGGCGTCGCCCGTCCAGCGACCGAGCGTCCGCCGCGACAGGCTGAAGGCGATCATGCAGATGAGGTCGTTGACCAGCGGCGCGTCCCAGCGCGCAAGCAGCGCCGCCTCGAGCCGGCGGTATTCGTCCGCGAGCGCGCTCAGCGGACGTTCGCCCAAGGGCGGCACCGGTGCGCGCAAGGCTTCCGCGAGCCGGCGCTCGAAGCGGCGGATGCGCCGCGGCAGGCCGATGGCCGCCAGGCCCAGCTTCAGGAGCACCAGCGCCAGCCGCGCATAGGTGCCGATCCGTTGCAATCCGGTCGGCACGGGCGGTGCCAGGCGGTCGGCGATCTCGGCGGGGAGCGCCTCCCCGACGCCCATCATCTCTTCCATCGCCCGCCGATTGAGCGCGAAGCCCGGCAGCAGGGCGAGGATGCGGTACCAGTTGAGCAGGTTGTAGTAGACCCGGCCGTGGAGCCGACCCAGCAGGTTGTCGAGCGCCGTCGCATGGGCGGCGATCTCGGCCGGGGCGACGCCCAGGAGCCGCAGCAGCGCGCGATAGACATGGCCGTAGACATGCCGCGCGAAGGAGAATGTCAGCGGCGACACCAGCCCCGGATAGCTCTCGACGATGTTCGAATTGTCCCAGATCGTCAGCGCAGTGTTGGGGAGGAACGGCACACCAGACTCGGGCCGCAGTGTTGTGATCGGCCGGCTCTGCAGCAGGTAGAGCGTCTCGGCCTCGATGGCCCATTCGATGTCCTGCGGGCAGCCGACGGCGCGCTCGCAAGCGAGCACCAACGCCGACACGCGTTGCCGGTCGGCAGGACCCAGAACCGGTTCGCCGTTTTCCAGGCGTGACGAGAGCAGGTTGCCCGTCCGATCGACCGTATAGGCGTCGCCATCGACCTCGCCAACCATCAGCCGATCCGCCAGCCCGGCGACGGCCGCGATGGCGATGCGATCGGTGTTGCCGGGCATCGGATCTTGCGAGAAGGCGGCACCGGCGGCGCGCGGCTTGAGCTGGCGCTGCACGATCACGGCCACGCGCGCCGGATCGCCCGTATCTTCCTCGGCTCTGATGACCGCCGCCCGATAGGCCGCGACCTCGGGGGCCGCACCCGACTGCCAAACGCGGTGCGCGGCTGCCGGCACGTCGGCTGCGTTGATGCCGAGCAGGGTGAGGAACTGCCCGGCATGGGCAAGCGCCGCACCATCCTCGCCGACGGCGGAGGACCGGACGGCATAGGGCGGCGGGCCCAGCTGCGGCAGCCGATCCATGAGCGCCGCCCGCGCTTCCGGCCTCAGGCCGGCGGGTTCGAACGCGTCAGGCGCCAGCACCAGGAATGGCGGCACCGAGGCGACCTCGGCCAGCCGGGCGAGCGCGCTCGCCTTGCCGCCGGCGCGCATCGGGTCGAGCAGGCTCGCGCCGGCGAGGATGAGGTTCACGGCAGCGCCCGGATGATGAGCGGCACGGCGCCGAGGCTGGCGTAGCTCGCCAGCACCCACAGGCCCGCCGCCTGATCGAGGCGGCGCTGGCTGGCGAGCGTCGGCGCCACGAGGAACGCCCGCGCCTGGAGCGCCGCCAGGCCGAAGGCGACCGCGGCGATGACGACCATGACCGAGATAGCGGCCGCGGCCGCCCCGGTGACGACGACGAGCACCGCCGCCGCCGCGAGGGCGACGGACCAGCGCCGGGCGGCAGGGCCCGTGCCCCAGAGCGCCGAATAACTCTCCACCCCCGGCCGCTCCGCTTCGGGCGCCCAGGTCTTGCGGCCGATCTCGAGCACGCAGCCGTTGGCGAAGCTCAGCAGCAGGGCCGGCGCCAGGCCGGCCGGCGGCGTGCCGGCACGCGGCAGCCAGTCGACGGCGGTGATCCAGAGATCGACGAGCGGCATGACCAGCATATGGCTGACCAGATAGAGCACCGGCCGGGCGCGCAGGTAGGCCGGCACGAAGAACTCGACCGCCATCAGCCCCATCCAGAGCCAGATGACGGCGAGCAGGATCAGCAATCCCGGTGCGAACAGATAAGCCGCGGCCGCCTGCAGCACGGCGGCGAGTGCGGCGAGGCCGACTAGGAGCCGGAGGCTGACGAGCCCGCGCGGCACCGGCCGTTCCGGCCGGTAGCGCCGATCGTCTTCGGCATCCTTGACCTCGTCGGCCGCGCGGAGCTGGAAAAACAGCCCGAACGCCACGCCGAAAGCGACAAGGAAGGCCGTCGGGCCGGGCAGCGGCCGTCCGCCCAGCACCGAGGAGAGGCTGATCCCGGAGGCGGAGAACACCGCGATCAGCGCGCCGTTGCGCCAGACCGGAAAGCGCTCCGCCTGGTAGCGCCAGAGCCGGTCGAGCAAGGAAAGACCTGTCTCGGTCATGAGCGGTCCCGCGCGAGCGTGCGATGGGCCGCCGTGAACTGACCCGCCGATAGCGCCGCAATGATCGAGATCTCGCCGGCGAGGCAGAGGGCGGCCGCCACCTCGGCGAAGGCCGCGGCCTTGCCCGGTCCGGCCAGCTTCAGGATGCGCAGACCGGCGCTCTGGCTCGGCAGCCCGGTGCCGCCGCCGACCGTGCCCAGGACCAGGCTCGGCAGGGTGACCGTCACCCAGAGATCGGCGCCCCTGAGCTCCATGCGGGTTATGCCGACGGCGGATTCCGCAACGCAGGCGACATCCTGCCCGGTCGCCAGATAGAGTGCCGCGAGCCCGTTCGCGTAGTGGCCCTGCACGCCGATCGTGCCGCTCATGACGCCACCCAGCGCGGACATGCGCCAGTAGTCGTGCATGCGTTCCGGCGTCGTGCGCAGGAGGCGTTCGACCAGCCGTTCCGGCAAGAGGACGGACGCCGTGACCGATCGCCCGCGGCCGCTCAAGGCCGCGAGCGCCGACGCCTTCTTGTCGCCCGACAGGTTCGCCTCGACGAACCAGTAGCGCGGCTGCACCGGTGCTTCGGCGAGGGCGCGCGCGCAGAGTGCCTCGGTCGCGATCGTCGCCATGTTCTGTCCGGCCGCGTCGCCGGTCGTGTAGCGGCACAGCAGATAGACGACGTCGCCCTCGATCTGCGGTGCCACCTCGATCAGCTTGCCGTGGCGGGTGGTCGCCTCGGCCGCCCGTTTGAGCTCCTCGAACGAATCGACGCACCAGATCGCGAACATGCCCGCCTCGAAGATCGACGAGAAGGCGGAGCCGGGCGCGCGCAGCATGCCCTCGCTGGTGAGCGCCGATGTCGCCCCGCCGGCAAGCGCCACCGCATGGGCCCCACGGTCGTACGAGGCGACCAGCGCCGCCTCGGTCGTCGCCAGCGGGATCATGTAGTCGCCCGAGGCATGGAGCCCGTTCACCCGCAAGGGGCCCGCTACGCCGACCGGGATCTTCACGGTGCCGATCATCGATTCGATGTTGCCGGCATAGGTATCGAGACCGTCGAGCGTCGCCGGATCGGCCAGGCAGTCGCGATCCTGTGCCGTCGCCTCCGTTCCGGCTTCGAGATAGTCCCAGAGCCGGGCGATCTGCTGCCGGTCCGGGCGGCGCGCCGTGCGGGGACGGTGGCCGGGCAGCGCCCCCGAGGGCTTCAGCCGCTCAGCCGCGGTGGAGCCGTCGAACGACTGGCGCAACCGCGCGATGAATTGCTGTGTCGAGTTCGAGGATGCCGGCACGAGGATCTGCCTCCATGGGACAACGCGACGACCCGGGTCCCAGTATCACAGGTTGAGGGTGGCGGAATTAGGGCGAGTCACACCTCTATGGTTGAAGTCGATTTCCAGCCGATGCCGTTCATGCAGGCTCGAGCTCGGCATCGACCAAGGCCTTCACGGCCGGATAGTCGATCTTGCCGGTGCCGAGCAGCGGCACCTTGTCGACCTCGAGGATCTGACGCGGCACCGTCAGCTCGCCGATGCCGCGCGCCTTGGCGCCGGCCGAGAGCTCGGCGACGACAGCCCCTTTGCGCGTCGTGACGAGGATCAGGCGCTCGCCCTTGCGCGGGTCCGGAGCGGCCACAACCGCATGCATGTCGTCCGGCCAGACGGCCTGGACGAGGTTCTCCGCCGAGGAGAGCGAGACCATCTCGCCCGCGATCTTGGCGAAGCGTTTGGCACGGCCGAGGATCGTGACATAGCCGTCGGCATCGACCTCGACGATATCGCCCGTGTCGTACCAGCCGTCGGGCGGCGGCTGCAGCTCGCCCGGCGCATCGGCCTTGAGATAGCCCGCCATGACGTTGGGCCCGCTCACGAACAGGCGCCCGCCTCGCTCGATACCCGGCACCGGCTCGAGCCGATGATGGATGCCCGGCAGCAGCCGGCCGACGGTGCCGGTGCGGAAATGCGACGGCGTGTTGAGCGAGACGACCGGCGCCAGTTCGGTGGCGCCATAGCCCTCGTAGATCGGCTTCTGGAACTTCTCCCAGAAGGTGGCGCGCGTCTCGGCCTTGACGCGCTCGGCGCCGGCGACCAGGAAGCGGAGCGAGCGCAGGTCTTCAGGTTTCGCGTTGCGCGCATAGCCGGTAAGGAAGCTGTCGGTGCCGAACATGATGGTCGACTGCTCGGCATAGACCAGCTCGGGCACGAGCTTGTAGTGCAGCGGCGAGGGGTAGAGGAACGTCCGGACGCCGGACAGCAGCGGCAGCAAGGTGCCGCCGGTCAACCCGAAGGAGTGGAACACCGGCAGCGCGTTGAACAGCTTGTCCGCCGGATTGACGTCGACCACCGAGCGGACCTGTCCGCAGTTCGACAGCAGGCTGCGATGGCTGAGCACGACACCCTTGGGCACGCCTTCCGAGCCCGAGGTGAACAGCACGACCGCCGCCGCGTCCGGGTCGGTCGCCATGCCCGGCAGGCGCGTGGGCATGAGCGAGCGCACCTTGCCCGCGAGCTTGTCCCAGGCGCCGATCTGCGCCCGCAGGTCCTCGAGATAGACGATCCGCGCCCGGGTCGAGATCGCGCCGACCAGCTTGTCGAGCTTGCCCTTCTCGACGAAGACGCGCGAGGTCACGACCGTACGCAGTTGGGCGGCCGTGCAGGCAGCGATCGCACTGTCGGCGCCGACCGAGAAGTTCAGCATCGCCGGCACCCGGCCGTAGGCATGCAGGCCGAAGAAGGTGACGACGACGCCGACCGAGTTCGGCAACAGCACGCCCACCCGCTCACCCGGCTCCGTCAGGCCCGCGAGCTTGCGGCCAAGCACGGTCGCACCGAGGATGATGCGGGCGTAAGAGGCCTCGTTGCGCAGCGCGTCGAGCACGATCGCCTGGCCGTGATCGAACTTCCCCGCGGCATCGACGAGGGCGGAGAACAGCGACTGGTCGGCCATCTCCGGGCGGAAAGCCGCCGCGGTCATGAGATCGGCCATGAACTTGGTCAGCGCCTGCCGTCTGAGCTTACCCTTGAGCGCCGGCTCGACCGCAACCGGGCGCGCCGGCAGCACGGTCATGCGGAACTTCGGAAACCAGCGCTGGCGCAGCTTGTCGCCCATGCGCGAGCTCTTGTGGAACTCAAGGCCTTCGATGCGGATCGGTAGCACCGGCGCGTCTGCCTTGTCGGCGATGGTGCCCGGGCCGTCGTAGATCTTCATGAGGCCGCCGGTGAGCGAGAGCCGGCCTTCCGGGAAGATCACCAGCACCCGGCCGTCCTTGACCGCCTTGACCATCGACTTGGTCGACATCGCGTTCAGCGGATCGACCGGGAACACGTCGACGACATATTTCAGCCACCAGAACTTCGTCGCCTGCAGCGTGTCCACGGCGAAGACCGGTGAGCCCGGCAGATAGGCCGCGACGAAGCAGCCATCGAGAAACGACAGGTGGTTGACGATGACGACCGCCTTGTTGCCGACGGCGAACGCATGTTCCAACCCGACGATCTCCGGACGGTGGAAGGTCGCGAAGTACCAGCGCAGCAGCGCGCGGAACAGCTCCTGCGGCAGCAGGCGGCAGATCTGGACCGCGACGACGAGATTGGCCGCGGCCGCGACCAGCAGGATCGCCGTGCCCGAGAACTCTAGTGCCGAGAGGGTGCCGGTCACGGCGGCGCCCGCGACCATGAAGCCGGCATTCATCACGTTGTTGGCCGCGACCATGCGCGAGCGCCGCGACGGCTCCGAGCGTTCCTGCAGGATGACGTAGAGCGGCACCGAGAAGACGCCGCCGCAGATGGCGAGCAGGAACAGGTCGGCGAACAGGCGCCAGCCGGCGAGGCTCGTCACCACGTCGCCGATCGTTCCGAGGCCGCCGCCGGAGGCGCAGGCATTCGCGAAGTCCCAGGTAAAGAGCGACAGGCCGAATGCCGCGAACGGCACCGGCCGCGCCGAGACCTCGCCCTTGAGCAGGCGGCCGCATAGCATCGAGCCGGCACCGACGCCGACCGCGAACACGGTCAGCAGCAGCGTCACGACCTGGCTTTCGGCATGGAGCGTGTCCTTGGCGATGACCGGGAATTCCGCGAGCAGCGTGGCGCCGATCGTCCAGAACCAGCTCAAGCCCAAGATCGACAGCCAAACCGGCCGGTTCGGACGCGCCGAGCGCACCAGGTTGCGGGTTTCGCGCAGGAGGTTCCAGGCGAGGGGCGTGGGGGCCGCCTCGGCCGGGGCCGGAAGCACCTTGAACGCGGCGGCCGCGCCGACGAGCGCCACCAGCAGGCCCAGGGCCGAGACGATGAGCGCGCCGTCGTCGAATATGATGAGCGCGCCGCCGGCAATGGTGCCGACCAGGATGCCGCCGAACGTGCCGGCTTCGATGAGCGCGTTGCCGCGCACCAGTTCGTCCTCGGCCAGATGGTCGGGCAGGATGCCGTATTTGAGCGGGCTGAAGAACGTTGCCTGGGCGCCGAGGCCGAACAGCACCGCGAACAGCAGGACGAGGCTGCCGGTGAGGAAGCCCGCGGCGGCCAGCAGCATGAGGCCGATCTCGTAGAGCTTCACGATGCGGATGAGACGGGCCTTGTCGTGCTGGTCCGCAAGCTGGCCGGCCGTCGCCGACAGCAGGGCATAGGGCAGGATGAACGCGCCGCCGGCCAGCGCTACCAGGCTTTCGCCGCCGGCTACCATCGCCTTGTAGAGGATCAGCACGGCGAGCGCGTTCTTGAACAGGTTGTCGTTGAGTGCACCCAGCGTCTGCGTGACGAGCAGCGGCAGGAAGCGACGCGATCTGACGAGCGGTTCGGACATCATCTGCTCCGTGACCTATGGATGTTCATGAGCGGCTGGGAATGGGACGGCCGCGGCGCTCCGGCCGAGGGCGAGGCTGAGGCAGGTGGCCACGATCTCGTTCGCCATTTCCTCGAGGCTTCGGTCGATGCGGCCGTAGAGCCGGAACGTTGCCGGCTGGACCACCGCGCCGACGACGAATGCAGTCAGCAGAGCCGGGTCCGGAGCCGAGATCTCACCCGACCGCGCGGCGTCGGCGATCAGATGGCCCAGGAGGTCGATCGGGTTCCGATCGCCGTCGCCGATCACGCTCAGGCTGCCGTGCTGGGTCAGCAGCAGGAACTTGAACAGCGTGTGATCCTCGCTTTCGAGCCGGCAGACCGTGCGGATCGCCGCCTCGAGCTTCGCAGCGAAGCCGTCCGCATCAGCGATGGCTGCCGCGACCCTTGCGCCATAGGCGCCGTAACCCTCGACGAACAATTCCGTGACGAGCGCCTCGCGGGAGGCCCAATGGACATAGATCGTGCTCGGGCGAATGCCGACCGCCTCGGCGATGTCCCGCAAGGAGACAGCGTCGGCGCCCCGCTCGACGAACAGCGCGAGCGCCGCGTGCCTGATCTTCTCCTTGGTTGGCCGCCCGTCACGCATCCGTGCGAACTCCATAAATGAACGATCGTTCGTTCATTTATGGACGATAACCGTAAATTCGCGAGAGGTCAAGCGGCAAGCCACCGGCCATTCGATTCTACAACTTAATATTGAAAGACGTAAAATTAATCCGACGCTGATGGACAATCCTGGGTGGCTACGGCCCAGAATTAGACGTCGGCGAAGCGGGGGCGGGGCCTTGTTCTTCCTTGCCACTGGTAAAGGCGGATGGATTTCCGAAGAATTGGCCAGTTGGCCCGGTCAGCCTCCTCTTGTCCAGAAATATGGACGGATGCACCATGGCATGGGGCGCTGCGGACGGTAGAGCGTCAAGCGCGCGGTATAACGAGAGGCGAGACGAGGATGAACACGCCCAATCCCGAGTTCAAATTCGGCGACGGTCGGATCAGCGGAGTTACGTCACTCGCATTGGGGCTGCTCAGCATCCCAGCCGTTCTCTGCTTGCGATTCCCCTCGCTTCTGACGACGCCGGAGCTGCGACCGCACTACGACATGGATTTCCTGCGCCTGACCTTGGCGCTGGCAATGGGGTGTGCTGTGTTCCTCGGGTTTGTCACGTTCGTCATCAACCGCCGCAAGCGGCTCGGCGCCGCCGGAATCTGCGCCGTGCTCTTGGCTCTACTGCTGGGCGGCCCCTATGTTCCCTATAGGGATTTCACCCAGGGGCCGAACTATATCGGCCTTGACTGGCTGGTCCTGGACCTGTTTTTCACCGGCTCGGCCTTTATCCTGCTCGAACGGATCTTTCCCCGCGTCGTCCCGGAACAGCCGGTATTCCGGCCGGACTGGAAGCTCGACCTCACCTATTTCGGCGTCAATCACTTGCTGATCGGCGTCTTTCTTGTCGTGTCGACCCATTTCGCCCATGGCCTGTTCGGCTGGGCGGTCAACGGCTGGGTCCAAGGACATGTGGAGCGTCTGCCGACCCTGGTGCGGTTCGTGCTGGTCATCCTCGCGGCCGATGCGGTCGAATACATCACGCACCGGGCCTATCACGAGGTGCCGTTCCTATGGCGGTTCCATGCGGTCCATCATTCGCCGAACCAGATGGACTGGCTTTCCGGTTCCCGTTTGCATGTCTTCGAGGTGCTCGCTACGCGCTCGACGATCCTGGTCCCGATCTTTCTGCTCGGGTTTCCACAGGACACGATCTTCGCCTACATCATCTTCGTGTCGATCCAGGGCGTGCTGATCCATTCGAACATCGCCATGGACCTTGGCTGGCTCCGCTACGTCATTGTCACGCCGCAATTCCACCATTGGCATCACGCCTCGGATGAGGAAGCGCTCGATCGGAATTACTGCGCCCATACGCCGGTGCTCGACCTGCTGTTCGGGACGTATCACCAGCCGAAGGAGCGCTGGCCGCAGAAATACGGCACCGTGAAACCGATCCCCGGCAACTTCTTTCAACAATTCCTCTATCCGTTCACTGGACCTGTCGAACTCCTGATCGAAAAGGCCCGATCGGGACGCTAACGTCTGTCGGCGGACGCGCGGAACGCCTGGTCGCCGGGCGCTGAGCCGATCCGGCTGAAGTCGTATCTCTATGCGTTGCGCCCTGGCGAAAAAGTGCATCAGGTGCCCCCGCCGGTGGACCTGCCGCGCCTGGTCATTGATATGAGCCAAGCTGATGGGCGAAAGCCCCGACAGCTTCGACCATTTGGTGCAGAGCAGTCAGATGCCGGTTCGCTAGGGCGGCTGACGGTAGTATCTGGGAAGCTGATGTTGTGCGATAAGGCGATCGGGAGCACGCATGGCGTCCCTCGCATCCCGATAGCAGCCAACATAGACCTCATGATTCGTCTCGATAACATCAGCAAGCAGAACGGCCATCAGATCTTGTTCATCGACGCTTCGATGGGCATCCAGAAGGGGGAAAAGGTGGGACTTGTCGGGCCTAATGGCGCCGGCAAGACGACGATTTTCCGGATGATCGCAGGCGAGGATCGGCCCGACGATGGCCATGTGTTGGTCGATCCCGGCATGACGATCGGCTATTTCAGCCAGGATGTCGGTGAAATGTCGGGCCAGAGCGCGGTCATGGCCGTGATGGATGGCGCAGGGCCGGTGAGCGCGCTAGCCGCCGAAATGGCCAAGCTCGAGGCTGCGATGGTCGATCCGGACCAGGCCGGCGACATGGACGCTATCGTCGAGCGCTATGGCGAGGTGCAGGGGCGCTTCGAGGAACTGGATGGCTATGCGCTGGACGCACGGGCGCGCGAGGTGCTCGCGGGCTTGAGCTTCAGCCAGGAACGAATGGACGGCGACGTCGGCCTGCTCTCCGGCGGCTGGAAGATGCGCGTGGCACTCGCCCGCATCCTGCTGATGCGGCCCGACGGCATGCTACTGGACGAGCCGAGCAACCATCTTGATCTTGAGAGCCTGATCTGGCTGGAGGATTTCCTCAAGAGCTATGACGGCGCGTTGCTGATGACGTCGCATGACCGCGAGTTCATGAACCGCATTATCGGCAAGGTCGTGGAGATCGACGGTGGTTCGCTCACGACCTATTCGGGCAACTACGATTTCTACGAGCAGCAGCGTGCGCTCGGCGAGAGGCAGCGTCAGGCACAATTCGAGCGCCAGCAGGCAATGCTCGCCAAAGAGATCAAGTTCATCGAGCGCTTCAAGGCGCGTGCCTCTCACGCCGCCCAGGTCCAGAGCCGGGTGAAGAAGCTGGACAAGATCGAACGGGTGGAACCGCCCCGGCGCCGTCAGTCCGTCCAGTTCGAATTCCGCGTCCCCCCACGCTCGGGCGATGACGTGGCGAGCTTCAAGAACGTTCACAAGGGCTATGGCAGCCAGCCGATCTACGCCGGGCTCGATTTCCAGCTGCGCCGCAAGGAACGCTGGTGCGTCCTGGGCGCCAATGGCGCAGGAAAATCCACTCTGCTGAAGCTGGTGGCCGGCGCGATCGGGCCGGACCAGGGCACGGTGACCGTCGGCAGCAACGTCAGGATGGGTTATTTCGCCCAGCACTCCATGGACCTGCTGGACGGCGACGACTCGATCTTCGAGTCGCTGGACAAGGCATTCCCGCAGGCCGGACAGGGGGCGCTCCGTTCGCTGGCCGGCTGCTTCGGCTTCTCGGGCGACGATGTCGAGAAGCCCTGCTCTGTGCTGTCTGGGGGCGAGAAGGCGCGTCTGGTCATGGCCATGATGCTGTTCGACCCGCCGAACTTCCTGGTTCTCGACGAACCAACGAATCATCTGGACATGGCGACGAAGGAGATGCTGGTCGCAGCGCTGGCGGCGTTCGAGGGCACCATGCTGTTCGTTTCGCATGACCGCCGCTTCCTGGCCGCGCTCTCGAATCGAGTGCTGGAACTGACACCCGACGGCGTTCACCAGTTCAGCGGCGGCTACAGCGAATATGTGGCCCGCACGGGCCAAGAGGCGCCGGGTCTTCACCCAGGCAATTAGCGGGGCTCATGAAGAAGGGGCGGGATCAGCTATGGGGCGGCTTCGCGCCCTGTGTGGACGGCTCTCCTTTGGCAAGGGTTAGTTGAGCTTTGCAGGTGCTGGTCGGTGCGGCCATGTGTCCGGCCTTCGATGCGGCCTTGTCATCGCCGCTG
>Ga0070730_10001923_pt1 | contig 19379 bp, 18 predicted proteins | sample Coa_R1_3_FD_66447 | JGI IMG/M metagenome (GOLD analysis project Ga0070730, IMG submission 66447) | Surface soil microbial communities from Centralia Pennsylvania, which are recovering from an underground coalmine fire - Coalmine... | ecosystem: Environmental > Terrestrial > Soil > Unclassified ... | reverse complement strand
GCCAGGCCGAGAAGAATTATGCCGAAGACGGTCCAGCGCAGAAAGAGGGCGGCGGCGCCGAGGGCGAGAGGGGGCAGCGCGAAGTAGTAGCCTTCCTTGACCATGCCACCCCGACAATACCACAGCAATCCGGCCGACGCTCCCTGGAAGGGATGAGCGCGCGGGGGTTCCAGTGAGGAATATAAGGATGCGGCCTGTTACTGGGAATGGGCGCGGGCGCGGTGGATACGCGAAGCGATCCGCTCCATTTCATCCTTGCAGTACAACTTCATTTTCTTGAGCTTGATTTCTTCTAACAGGTCTTCCGAATTCAGGTAGGGAGTTGCGGAGAGTTTTTGAAGTTCAGCTTCGTACTTGGAGTGCTGCTCTGCCAGACGCTGATACTCGGCGTCTGTTTCCAGGAGTATGTCCCGAGGGTACCGTTGCGCACTTGCCGCCATAGGCCCTCCTTTGCGAGTTGTAGGTGTCTACTGCATGAACGCACGGTAACACAAAGTGCGGAGAGGTCAAGGGGGAAGGTCTAGTAATTTGGTCCTAGAGCGAAGCAGTTAGCAGTTTTTTCTGCATGCAGAGAGCGTCTTCGGTGGGCTGCCGGTAGTAGGCCGTACGCGACCCGATGGGGAAGAAGCCAAGGCGTTCATAGAGGGCGCGAGCCGGCCGGTTGGAGGGGCGCAGTTCCAAAAATACGTGAACGACCGCGGAGCGGCGAAATTGTTCGATAGCGGAGCGCAGGAGAGCGGACGCGACGCCGGTGCGGCGGAATTCAGGGTGGACCGCAATGTTGAGAATTTCCGCTTCGTCGACGGCGCACCGGGCGGCGAGAAAACCGACAAGTTGAGCATTGGGTTGCAGTTCGCAGACGAGCAGAAGGCCGCCAGGCGAGTCAGCCAGCTGGGCGTAGCTGGCGAGGGGCCACTGAGCGGCCTCCGCGGAGTCACGCAGAAGGCCGAAAATGGAATCCGCATCCGCTGCGCGGAAGGGGCGTATTTTTCGCCGGACGACATTGGGTTGATGGTCAGGAAGCATGAGGAGCTGGGCCCTTCCACAAGAGTTCGGCGTCGGAGCGGCGGACGTAATTAGCGTCCAGAGACAAGGCGTCGGTGAGCAGGTTATGGTTTTGGCAGGAAAGGCGATAGCCGAGCTGGCCAATGCGAGGGGCGAGTGGCGCGGAAACCTCCTGCAGGGTTTCTTGCAAGGCAAGTCGGGAGGACCAAAGGGGCGCTTGGGTAAGGCAAGCGGGATCGGAGGAAACCCAATCGATTCTGTCCGCTGGGGCCAGCTCGATGGACCACTCGATGAATTTGTCCGGGGCGATTACCATTTCGGAGTCCAAGGGCTCGAGTGATACGCCGGTACGGCGGTACAAGGCGGCGAAAACCTGATTGCGGCGAGCGTCAATGCAGGCGGCAACATAAGGGGAAGATCCGGAGCTTTCGGATGCCAGCGCTTGCAGGCGAGAGAGGGCGGCGATGGGACGAGCGTAGATTTCGCTCCAGGCTTTCACGGTGGTGAGGCCAATGCGCACGCCGGTAAAGGACCCGGGTCCAGCGGCGACGGCATACAGCTCGACATCGGGCAGGGTGAGCGACGCGGACGTTAAAACGCGGCTGATCGCGGGAAGCAGCCAGGAGGAGTAGTCCTCGGAAATAGCATGCGATTCCAGGCCGAGAATGACATCGTCGCGGAGCAGGGCGATACTGCCGCGAGGGTCGCAGGTATCCAGGGCCAGAATCAGCACAAGACGCATTCTATCGCAGATTTTGGTGGGGAGCTCGTATCACACTGAGGCGGTTAGATTTGCGCGGATAGGGGAATGGAGGTGAAAAGGAGCAATTTTGCACGGGCAGGAGTTAGCGAAGAGCAATTCTGGTGCCAAAATAGTAGGCGCAAATCCCTAAGCTTATGATTCCAGAGGATATATCTTGACTGATGGAACACAAAGGCTTACAGTGATTGGTGTATGCCTAGGGGGGCAACCGGAGCTATGGATTACAAAATCGGCGACAAGGTTGTATATCCGAATCACGGTGTCGGGTTAGTTGAACAAATCAGTTATGGCGTATTGAACGGTCGCACCGAGCGGTACTACATGATCCGCATTGTTTCCAGCGGGTTGCGTGTGATGGTACCGCAGTCGAACTCGGAGGCCGTGGGGTTGCGGGCGGTAATTCGTTCCAATGACGCGAGTAAGGTGTTGGGGTTCCTGGAAAAGGGCAAGCTCAATTCGCACCATGACTGGAAACACCGTTTCAAAGAGAATTCCGAGCGGATGCGCACGGGTTCCCTCCTAGAAGTCGCCGTCGTCCTCAAGAGTTTGGTTTCCCTCAGCCGGAGCAAGCCACTTTCTTTCCGGGAAAAGAAGATGCTGGAGCGGGCCAAGTATTTGTTGGTCAGCGAGATGGCTACGGCGCGGAACACAACCTCGGAGTCGGCGGAAGGGCTGGTGGTGAAGTCGCTGGCTAAGGCCAAGCTACAGTTTCCATTGATGACCGAGAAATTCGAGTAAAGTCTAAGAGATTTATTGATTTTTTTTGTGGCGGGCTGCGTGATTGCGGCCCGCCGTTTTTCTTTTGCGGTGGCCGGATTTTAGAGGAAAGAGTTAGTAGCACACACTTCGACGAGATCGACACCCTCGAGGCCCAGGGTAAATAGAGGTCACGGAGCGACCGGGGCAAGAGTCACGCCGGCCTGGCGGAGGGAATGGGCTACTGCCGCGGCGATTTGCGGGGCGCCCGGAGTATCGCCGTGGATGCAAAGGGTTTGCGCGGCAACTGTGACTTTGCTTCCGTCGCCGGCGATGACCACACCGTCACGGACGATGCGTAAGGCCTGAGAAGCTGCTGCGGCCGGGTCGCGGATGAGCGCGTCGGCGTGCTTTCGCGAGCGCAAGGTGCCGTCTGGTTCGTAGCGGCGGTCGGCGAAGGCTTCGGCGGCGACGGCGAAGCCTGCTTTGCGAAAAGCATCGAGCATGGGGGAGTTGGACAGGCCGACCAGGACGACGTTGCGTCCCCAGCGCGCGACGCCTAGGGCGATGGCTTCCGCAAGCGGAAGGCTGTGCACCGCTTGATTGTAGAGAGCGCCGTGCGGCTTGACGTGGGTGAGGTTGACGCCGCACTTGGCGGCGACCTCTGCCAGGGCTTGGACCTGTGCGTAGACGAAATCGGCAATGGACTCGGGCGAAAGATTTAATTCCAGACGTCCGAAATTTGCGCGGTCAGGATAGCCGGGATGAGCCCCGATAGCCACTTTCCACCGAATAGCCTGTTCGATGGTGGTGTGCATGATTTGTGCGTCGCCAGCATGGCCGCCGCAGGCGATATTCACGGAAGTGAATGATGGCATCAGGGCTTCCTGCGTACCGTCGGCAATGGCCTGGGGTAGCTCGCCCATATCGCAATTGAGATCGATGCGTTTCATCCCAGGATCAAGTCCCGCGACGCCAGCAATTTTTCCTGATCGAGAAGCAAGGCGCGCGCCGCGTCCCAATCGACCAGTTCAAAGCGAACCTCATCCCGGGGACGAAGCTGGCCGAGGCTATGTAAATCGGCGGAAATCACATTGGCAATCTTCGCATAGCCGCCGGTGGTTTGCTGCTCGACGAAGAGGATAATCGGCAGGCCTCCGGCGGTTACTTGAATCGCACCGATAGTTACGCCTTCCGTGATCATCTCTACGGTGTGGCGTTGCGGAATGGGCGGTCCGGTAAGACGCAGACCCATGCGATTGGATTCTTCGGAGACGAGATAAGCGCTGGCGTAGAAAAGTTGCTGCGAGGATATGGGGAAGAGATCAGCCTGCGGGCCAGGCGTTACGCGCAAACGTTTGCGAGGCGCTAGACGGTACAGGGCGTGCGGAGCCACGGTGGTTTTGCGAAATCCGGCAACGGTGGAACCAAGGGCCAAGATGTCACCCTTGCGGAGGGCTCGGCCTTCATGACCGCCCAGGCCACTCAGAAGGTGCGTGGAAGCGCTACCCAGGAAAGGCTTCGCCGCGATTCCACCCTGCACGCACAAATAACTGCGCGCCCCGGAGTGCGTCGCTCCGAAGGACAAGGTTTGGCCCGGCTTGGCCTCGACGGATGTCCACGGGAAGATGGGTGCCTGGTTTAGCTTGGCGGCAAAATCGGAGCCCGTAAGGGCGAACACACAGCCTTGCGGGAACTGGAACGAGCCGCCCAGCAAGGTCATTTCCAGGGCCGCCGCAGATTCCGGGTTGCCCACCAAACGATTTCCCAGGCGCAGAGAAATTGGATCGGCGGCACCGGAGGGGGACACACCGAGGGCGCCAAAACCCTCCCGGCCAAGATCTTGTACAGTGGTGAGCAGGCCGGGCGATTGCACCTGAATTACGTTCATGCCCGCTCCAACGTGGCGAATTCTTTGGGCGAGATCGGTCTAAATCGGATGCGATCTCCGATAGATAAGAGGCTCAATTTACCGTCTTCTGGCCGAAAAAGAGAGATGGGAGTTCGCCCGAGAAGGCGCCAACCGCCGGGCGTCGCGACCGGGTATACGCCAGTTTGGTTACCGGCAATACCTACGCTTCCGGGCGGAACTCTGCGGCGAGGCGTGGGGAGACGCGGAGTGACCAGCGATTCGGGCAGTTCGCCTAGATAGGCGAAGCCGGGGACGAAACCCAAAAAGTAAACGAGATAGGTTTGCGCTGAATGCAAATCAATCACTTGCTGCGGCGTCATGCGGTGCATTGCGCTGACATCGAGCAGATCGGGACCGTGTTCCCCCCCGTAGCTCACCGGAATTTCCACGCTGCGCGGTTCCGGGAGGGCGGTTTGATCCAGGCGCGCAAGGAGTGGCCGCAGGACGACCTCAAGCTCCTGGTGCCGCCAACGGAGCGGATCGAATTTGACCAGCAGGGAACAATACCCGGGATGAAGATTGTGGATGCCTTCGATCGGTTGGGATGCCAGCAGGAGCAGCAGCTTCCGGACGCATTCGTGCGCGCCGACTGTGATTTGCCGTCCGAAGTAGATGATCAGGGATTGATCGCTGGCGGCCTGGAAATGAGGGGCGTCGGCGGGAGAGATGGGCATGGGGGAAAAGTATACGCCTGAGGTACAGCGAGGCAGTAGAAGCGGGGCGGCCAAGTCGCGTCGGAAAAGAAATGGTCAACGCATTGATAGAGAATAAGAAGCCCCGCCTCCTTGGGGGAAGGGAGACGGGGCCGTGTGGCGTTTCGCTCTCTTCTTATTGTTTGAAGGAAAGCGGGAACTCGAAAGTCTGGTTCTCGATGGGGATACGAAGCATAAGTTGCTGCGGATTCTTGTCACGTTCGAACCAGACGGCGCCGGCGACTTTGTCGTTGGGATCGATGGTGGTGGTCTTAAGGGCCAGAGCGAGAATTTGATGGGCGGTTTTGTTGAGGGTTTGTTTGCCTTGCTGGCGGACGGCGCTCTCTTCAGCGTATTGATGCTGAAGAATGTAGTTGGGTGCAGAGGCCGACGGCGTGAAGGACGATTTGTAGCCGACGGTGGTGGCGCTGATGGCCGCGGCAGGCGAGGAAACAGGCGCGGGTGCGCCGCCGGGCTCGGCGATGGCCTCAGTCCATAGAACTTGGTGGGTTACGCTTTTGGCCAACTGCGCGGGATCCTCATAGAAGAGCGGTTTGCCGCGAACGCCGATGTCATCCAGGATGAAATGGGACGGCTCGATGTGGAGTGGCTGCGTTCCGCCGTTGGCGATGGCTACGTTGGCGCGCAGTTTCCATCCGGTATCGTGCAAGGAGACTTGTACGGTGACGCCATCGACTGTCAAGGATTCGACGAGGATGCCGTTGCTAATAAAGTCGTCGCAGCCGGGCGCGCCCTGGTGCCAGCGCGCCACGCCGTTTTCGATGTTGGCAGATGGAGGCTTGGGAGCGCGGCTGGGCGCGGGGACTTTCTTTAGATACATGGCAGCGACGTAACCGACGGTGCCGTCGCTGGATTTGATTCTAACGGTGTAGCCTTCGTCGTTGGCGAGCACGGTCACTTCCTCACCGCACTTGAGGATGGCGATGACTTGCAAAGGCAGAGATTGCTGGGCATCAGCGGTCATGGGAACGTTCCGCACCCCGGGGCAGTTGATCTTCCAAGTTGCGGCCGTTGAGGCGGCCGGCGCGGGTGGCGTGCTCTGGGCATGCAATGCGGGAATCAGTGGCGTGGTTGTCAGGGTTAAAAAAGCGAAAATTGCTGCAATCGATTTACTCATTGAAACCCCCTCCGGTTTCGACGAAGAAAACCTGAATCGCTGTTGACGGCATCGTCGGACCGCGACGCTAGCTTGTAAATAGAGCGCGGGTACAGGTCTTCGTGTTTCATGGGACAGCCGTTCGGATGGCGGGCGCTTGAGGGGGCCGATGGATTCTTGTAGGCTCAAAGCGCGGAGAAAATAAATGAACGCGATCATTATTTCCGTGCGAAGAGCGGTGCTGGCGTCCCTTCTGCTGAGTGGATGGGTTAAGGGTCAGGCTCCGGCGAACGTTCCGAGCGGAGGATCCGCGGACTGCGCCGATTTGCAGGTACTGGCCGCGAAGCTGGAACGAACGGAAAAGATTTTGCGGGACTGGCCGAATCTGGCGCGATATGCCGATGCCAACGCGGGATTGGCGGCGCCCGAGAAGTTTGATTTGCGCGTGGTGTTCCTGGGTGACTCGATCACCGACGCGTGGGTGAGCCCGCAATACGGTGGATTTTTTCCGGGCAAATCGTACGTGGACCGTGGAATCAGCGGGCAAACCACGCCGCAGATGCTGGTTCGCTTTCGCCCGGACGTGATTGCGCTGCGGCCGAAAGTGGTGGTGATTCTGGCGGGGACCAACGATCTCGCCGGAAACACCGGACCGATGACACTGGGGCAGATCGAGGCAAATCTGGCGTCGATGGCGGAACTGGCGAGGGCCAACAAGATTCGCGTGGTGCTGGCCTCGGTGCTGCCGGTAAGCAATTATGGGCACGACCGGCAGGGCAATCCGCTGGACATGAGGACCGACCGGCCGCCGGAGAAGATTCTGGAACTGAATGCGTGGATCAAGGAATACACAGCGGCCAATGGCCATACGTACCTGGACTATTTTTCGGCGATGGTCGATCCCCAGGGGATGTTGCAAAAAGACCTGAGCGAGGACGGGTTGCATCCCAATGCAAAGGGCTATGCGGTGATGTCGCCGTTAGCGGAACAAGCCATTCGGGCCGCGATCAAAAGGAAGCGGTGAAGGCTGGTGGTCAGGCAAGGAATCCCTCATGCGCGCTTCCACGCGCTTCCATAACTTGACCGGTGGGCACCGCTAGGTTAGGGTGTAAGAAGTTTCTCCGTGGGTTGGCCGTGGCGGTTGCGCGGGAAAGCGGTCAACGGACAGCAGGAGGAATCTGCCATCGGCCACCCGGTATCTGTAGAAACAAAGCCCTCGAACTGGATGCGACGTACCGTTCACATATCCGGCCAAATTGAACCGCTTTTCGGCACTCTTGACGAGAACGTGCGCCTGCTGGAAGAAGTGCTGCAGGTACGCACGCATTTGAATGACACGCGGTTGACCATTGAAGGAAAGCAGGACAGCGTTGATCAGGCGGTGAAAATCATCGAGGAGTATAACCACCTGACGCGGCACGGGCGAGTGCTGACCAGCGCGGAGGTGAAGTCGCTGATGCGGGTGGCGACCGAAGAGCCGCACGAATCGCCACGGGGAATGTTTGAGCATCCGCGGGCGCGCTCCTTTGGGAAGAAAGTGGTTACGCCGAAGAACGCCAGCCAGCGGCGTTACATGGAAGAAATCGAAAAGCACGACATGATGTTCGCGGTAGGGCCGGGGGGAACCGGAAAAACGTACATTGCCGTGGCCATGGCGGTAAGCGCGCTGTTGACCAAGCAAGTCAATCGCATCATCTTGGCGCGGCCGGCGGTGGAAGCCGGCGAGAGGCTGGGCTTCTTACCGGGTACGCTGCAACAGAAAATTGATCCGTACATGCGGCCTTTGTACGACGCGCTGTACGACATGCTGGATGCTGACAAGCTGGATCGTTTTCTGGAAAAAGGCATTATCGAAGTGGCGCCGCTGGCGTTCATGCGGGGGCGCACGCTGAACGACTCTTTCGTGATCCTGGACGAGGCGCAGAACACCACCAGCGAGCAGATGAAAATGTTTCTGACGCGGCTCGGTTTCAATTCCAAGGCCGTGGTGACCGGCGACGTCACACAGATTGACCTGCCGGCGGGAAAGAAATCGGGATTGGTGGAAGCACTGGACGTGTGCGGGAAGATCGATGGGATTGGCGTCGCGCATTTCAGCGAGAAGGACGTGGTGCGGCACAACCTGGTGCAACAGATTATTCGTGCCTACGAAGAGTATGATGGGTCGCAGCCGCAGCGTAGCAGCAGTAACGGTAAATCCGAGCCGCGCGCCGAATCCGGCAAAGATCAGGCCAAAGAATCTCTGCGAGGATGATCCTGAACCGCCAGCGGTCCGTGCGGGTGGCACTGCGGCCACTTGAGCTATTCCTGGCTCGGGTGCGGCAAGAGCTGGGGATCGGAGAAGCGGACGTTACGGTTTGCTTGGTCAGCGATGCGGAGATCGCGCGGATGAATCAGGTCTTTCGCAGAAAGAAGGGGCCGACCGACGTACTGTCGTTTCCGGCGGAGGAGCGGCGCAGGACGGGTTGGCCGGCAAGACGGCGCGGGCGCGCTGGGCGAGGGAAAGAGTCTTTTCTGGGAGATGTGGCTATCGCGCCGGCCACGGCTCTACGCAATGCAAAGAAACTTGGCCGCACGCTGCCGAGTGAGTTGCGGATCCTGATCCTGCATGGCGTATTGCATCTGCTGGGCTACGATCACGAAACGGACCATGGAGAAATGGACCGCGCCGAGAAGCGATTGCGGCGGAGGCTAGGACTCGCGTGAACCTCCTTGTCTGGGTTTATACGCTGGGCACCGTGCTGCTGGCGCTGAGCCTGCCGATCTTTTCCTACCTGACGCTGATTTATCGCGAACTTGGGCGCATGACCACTGGGCGCATCCACGAGCACCTGGAAATTTTTGAAGCCGAAATCGAACCGAAGCTGAAGATTAACCGGCGCAGCGGCGGGCGCACGTTCCGCATCATTGGGCACTTCTGGCTGGCATTTCTGGTATTGGAAACCACGCGCGGGGTGGTCTATTTTGTGCCCGGCCGGTGGGAATCCTTTTTGGAGTTCATCGTTTTTTTGGCGTTGGAAGTGGTCATCCTGATGCATTTCCTGCCGGACATGCTGTTATACCGCACGGCCGGCCGGTGGCTGCTCCCTGTGTTGCCCCTGATTCGCGCGGCAATGTGGCTGGCGTGGCCGGTGCGGATCTTTCTGGAAGGCGCGGAATCGCTGGCAAGAATCGCGGAGCATGAACCGGAGCGCACTGAGGAGCAGCGCACGGAAGAGGGCATCGAAGCGTTGGTGGAGGCCGCGGAAGAGGAAGGAATCATCGAGCCGGAGCAGGGCGACCTGATCGAGCAGGTGGTGGAATTCAGCGACAAGCGGGTGCGCGAGGTCATGACGCCGCGGCCGGACATTGTGGCCGTTGCGGCCGATGCCACGCTGGAGGACTTCCACGCGAAAGTGGTGGGCAGCCGATTCGCGCGGATGCCGGTTTATGAGAGGTCGCTGGACGACATTTATGGCGTAGCCTATGCGCAGGATTTATTGCACGTGGCCGACCAGGACTTGCCAAAGAGAAAGGTGCGAGAGCTGGCGCATCCAGTGATGTTTATTCCGGAAACCAAGGCGGGCTCGGAGCTGTTGCGCGAAATGCGGCAGAAGAGTCACGCGATGGCAATCGTGATCGACGAGCACGGATTGGTGGCCGGACTGGCGACGGTAGAAGACTTGGTGGAGGAGATTGTCGGGGAGAGCGGGCGCGATGACCGGCAGCCGGCGCCGGACGTGGTGCGCGAAGCGGACGGTGGCCTGGTTATGCGCGGGAGTATGTCGATCGATCATGTGGAGGACCTGCTGGGAGTGCACTTTGGCGACAAGGCGGACGAGGCAGTGACTACGGTCGCCGGACTGCTCAGCCACGTCTCCGGAAAAGTCCCGGCGCCGGGCGATAAGGTGGATATAGAGGGCTACCGGTTCGAAGTGCTGGAGGCGAATCAACGCAAAGTGTTGCGGCTGCGCATTCGCAAGCGTCCGGCCGCTACGGTGTGGGCGAGATAATCGCGCGATTCACTTCTCATCTTCGGCGACCTGATCCTGCTGGGGATCTCCTTGCGCTGTGCTGAGACCTTCCAGCTGAAAATGCCAGTCCAGTTCGCGCACGCGTTGAGGATTTTCGCGCCAGTCCGGCGCGACCTTGACGAATAAGCCCAGGAAAACCTTCTTGTCGAAAAGAGTTTCCAGTTCTTTGCGCGCTTCGGTGCCGATTTTCTTGAGCATCGCGCCTTTGTGCCCGATAAGGATTTTTTTTTGGGTATCGCGCTCGACGTTGAGAGCGGCCTCGATGCGCACCAGCCGGGGAGATTCCTCGAATTTGTCGACAAAAACGGCCACTGCATAGGGCAGTTCGTGGTGCAAAGCGCGAATGGCTTTCTCGCGCACGATTTCGGCAGCCAGGAAGCGCTCAGGTTGATCCGTGACCTGATCCTCGGGAAAATAGGGCGGGCCTTCCGGCAGAAGGCGGAAGATTTCGTTGAGCAAGGCGTCGCAGCCGGTACCTTTCAGCGCGGAGAGGGGCACGATCGCGGCAAAATCGAATTCCTGACGGAACCGGTCGATTAAAGGCAAAAGTTTCTGTTTCGGAACGGCGTCGATCTTGTTCAATACGAGAATGGTCTTGCCGCGAAAGCGCTGGGCTTTTTCGAGCAACATCGAATCCGCGTGCGTCGAGGCGTGGCTGGCGTCGACGATCAGCAACAGGACATCAATGCCTTCCACCGCGGCAGCCACTTCGTGCATCATTTGCCGGCCAAGAGCGGAATCCGGATCGTGCAAGCCGGGCGTGTCGATCAGCACGATCTGGCCGCGTTTTTGCGTCACGATGCCCTGAATACGATTGCGAGTGGTTTGCGGTTTGGAAGTGACTATGGCGATCTTTTGACCGACCAACTGATTAACCAGCGTCGACTTACCTGCATTGGGGCGACCCACAATCGCGACGTATCCGGTGCGAAAGACGTCCTTTTGGGGCTCCGAGTTTTCGTTTAACGGGGTCACAGTTGGAGGCCGGAGGTTAATCCGGCGCGGCAATCCCCAGCGATTTCATCTTGCGATAAAGATGGCTGCGCTCCAGCCCAAGGGCCGTCGCAGTCTGCGTCATGTTCCAGCGATGTTCCTGCAGCTTGCGCAAAATAAATTCGCGTTCGTAAGCGCTGCGGGCTTCGTGAAGCGAGGAATACGGCTGCTGCGGGCTTTCCGCCACGCCGCGAAAAATCTCGGGAGGCAAATGGTGCGGCTCGATGCGGGCCTGCGGGCAAACGATCACCAGGCGCTCAACCAGATTGCGGAGCTCCCGAACGTTGCCGGGCCAAGGATGGCGCAGCAAGATTTCCATGGCCGTGTCGCTGAGCTCGCGCGTGCGCTTCCCGTACGCGGCGCTGAACTCGTTCAGGAAATACCTGGCCAGGATGGGAATATCCTCTTTGCGTTCACGCAGGGGTGGCACGAAGAAGGGAATGACGTTGAGCCGGTAAAAGAGGTCTTGGCGAAAGGCGCCGCGGGCGATTTCTTGCTCCAGATTCTTATTAGTGGCAGCGAGGACGCGCACATCCACACTGAGCGTCTGGCTGGAACCTACGGGCTCGAAGCGCTGCTCTTCCAGCACGCGCAGTACTTTGGATTGCGTGCGCAAACTCATGTCGCCAACCTCGTCGAGAAAGAGCGTGCCCCCGTCGGCCTTCTTAAACTTTCCAATCTTGTCCTCGGCCGCGCCGGCAAAGCTGCCCTTTACATGTCCAAAAAGCTCCGATTCGATCAACGCCTCGGGGATGGCCGCGCAATTCACTTCGACGAACAGGCCCTTACTGCGCAAGCTGGCGGCGTGCAAGGCCCGCGCAACGAGTTCCTTGCCCGTTCCGCTTTCGCCATAAATGAGGACGCGGCCGTTGGTTGGCGCAGTAACCGCGATCTGCTGGCGCAGCGCTTTCATGGGCACGCTTTCGCCGATAACTTGATAGCGATGCCCCAGCTCGGTACGCAGCAACTGATTTTCTTCCTGCAAGCGCCGCTGCTGAATGGCGTTGCGTACCAGAACGATAATTTTCTCCAGAGAGAGCGGCTTTTCGATGAAGTCGAAAGCTCCCAGTTTGGTGGCGCGCACCGCGGTTTCAATCGTGCTGTGGCCGGAGATCATGATGACCGCCGGAGGGCGCTGCGCAGTTTGCAAGCGGCTCAGTGCCTCCAGGCCGTCCATACCGGGCAGCCACACATCCAGGAGAATCACTTCGATCTCGCCGCCGGAGGCCCGCTCCAAGGCTTCCTCCGCGGAAGCCACAGACTCCACGTGGTAGCCCTCGTCCTGCAAGATCGACGAGAGAGACTCCCGGATACCCGGTTCATCATCAACGACCAGCAGATGTGGTCTTACGGTCATTTCGATGTTTCCACTCCGGCTCGCTCGGTGACCGCCAGGGTCGGCTCGGCGACCGGCAACTCGATCACAAAACGCGAGCCAACAGGGAAATTGTCTTCGACGTGGATGCTGCCTCCGTGCTCGGCAACAATACGCGCGGCAATGGCCAAGCCCAAGCCGGTTCCGCGGTCCTTGGTGGAAAACTGGGGCAAAAAGAGTTTGTCCTTATCCTGCGGCGAGATGCCGTGGCCGGTGTCCTGGACGCAGATCTCGACGGTTTCGGAATCCTCATGCGTGCGGGTAACGACGGTGATCTCCTTGAGTGCGCAGGTCTCCAGCGCCTCCGCGGCGTTATCGATTAGGTTCACTACCACACTGCGCAGCAGGCCGCCGTCGGCGCGAACGGAAGGCAAGTTCTCGGCCAGCGAGGTCTTTAGGGTGATTCCGTCAAGGCGGCCGGAAAACACTTCCACGGCCTCGTGCACAATGGTGTTCGCACTGCTCGGGGTCAACTTCGCGGAGGGGAAGCGTACAAATTGCGAGAACTCGTTGACCAGAGCGGCCAGCGTGGAAACCTCGCGCTCGATCAGGCGCGAACATTCCTGCACCAGGCGGGCAAGTTCGGGATCGAGCGCCGGCGCGCCGGGCTCAGAGCTTTCGCGACGGTCGAGAAAGCGCGCCAGGCGCTGGGAGGAAAGCTGGATAGGGGTGAGAGGATTCTTGATCTCGTGGGCAATGCGGCGGGCCACCTCTTGCCAGGCCGCCGATTTTTGAGCGCGGAGCATTTCGGTCAGGTCGTCGAGCACCAGAACAAATCCAGTATTAGCGCGTCGCGGGCCGAGTGAGCTGACCGTGACGGCAGCGTGCAGCACGCGCCCGGCAACCACGGTTTCAATTTCGCGCGACGCCACGCCCATACGAAGCGAGCGGCGCATCAGGTGCTGCACCGTTCGCGCCGCTTCGGTGCCCAGCAGATCTTCGAGCGAATGGGCATCTTGCGCGCCGCTGCCAAACATGCGTCCAACCGCGGTATTGCAGCGCAACATAGAGCCGGCCGCATCCAGGGAGATTACCCCGGTGGGCACATTCTCCAGCACCGTCTCCATCAGCTGGCGCCTGCGTTCCAACTCCTGGACCGCTTGCTGCAGGTTGCGGGTGAACTGATCGATCTGGGAACGATTGTCGCGCAGCTGAGTGGTCATGGCATTGAAGGAGCGCACCAGTACGCCGAGCTCGTCCTGGGCCTGCTCGGGAACTTGATACTCGAAATTCCCGGCGGAAACTTCGCGCGTGCCCTCCGCCAGGGCCTGAATGGGAACAGTCACCTGCTTGGCTAAAAAAAGCGCCAGCCAGGTCACGGAAAAGAGCAGCAGGATGGTGAAGAACGCGAGAATCAGCAGCATTTGCCGTTTCAGCGCGCGCAAATTCTGTTTTTCGGTTTCGTACTCGCGCATTTTGGTTTGGATCAGCGCGAAGCGGTTCAAGAAATCGGGGGTGGTACGATAGCCAGCCGCCACATAGCCGGAGATCGCACCCGACTCGACGATCGGAACCCGAGCAACCAGATAACTTCTGCCCCTGGCTTGCCACACCTCCACGCCACTGGGAAGGGTATTCAGCGAGCTGCCGAGAACGCCAGCCTGCTGACAGATCGCACCACTGCGGTCTTCAGGTTGATTTTCACAGACCACGCCACCGCGTACCGGCTTGCCATCTTTGTCCAGGAGCCACGCGGCATCGAGTCCCGATGCGAAGGCTCGCTGCAGGATTTCCGCGATAGGCAGAGCGATACTTCCCTGCGCCTGCCGTGCCAGGGTGCGAAGGCGTGGCAGGGTCGTCGTGCGTCCCAAATCATTGAGCAGATTTTGCGTTTGCTCCGAGGCGATTTCCAGGGGGCGCGGGAACCAGCGGCCCAACGTGCGGTTGAGCAGCGAGTAGCTCACGAAAAACATGAAAAGCACCGGGAGCAGAGACAGTGCCATGGCCCCTACGACCATCTTGGTTTTGAAGCGCGCGCCGAGTTGCTCTTTGCTGTGCTCCGCCCAAAGGCGCAGGACCGTGCGTGTAAGGATCAGGAGAAAGACCAGCAGTGCCGCGGTAATGAAGCTGGAAACCGCGTAAAGGGCCATGGCTTCGCGCCAGTTTTTGGGTTCGAACGGGACGTCCAGGGAGCCGAACGTAAATACGGCCGCCAGCAGCAGTGCCAAAAGCGCCGCTCCAATTCCCAAGGTCCAGCGCTGTTTTGGTTCAAGCGAGCTCATAGGGAAGCCTGCGTCGCCTGCGGCAGAAAGGGATGCAGCGGACATTCACTGCAACGAGGATTGCGGGTGCGGCAATACTCCTTGCCGGTGCGAACAATCAGGGCGTGGAATTCATTATACAGCGGCGCATCTCCAGGGAGGCTATGTTCGAATAATTGGCGGATTTGCTCGTAGCGATAGGTCGCGGCGGCCAGTTGATGCCGCTCCAGCATTCGCCGGGTATAGGCGTCGACCACAAAAACGGGACGCCGTCCTGCGTACAGCAGGATGGAGTCCGCGGTCTCCGGCCCGATCCCGTGGACCCCCAGAAGTTTCTCGCGCAGGGCGTCTGTTGGGGTGCGGAACATCGTGGTCAGGGAACCGTTGTATTCAGAGTGAAGAAAATGAGCAAAGCATTTCAGTTTCTTTGCTTTCTGGCGAAAGTAGCCCGATGAGCGAATAAGTCTGGCCAGCCGAACGGCGGAAACCGTTTCAATGGCTCGTGCGCTAAGTAACCGTTCTCGACGCAGCTTCCGTAAAGCGATCTCGACGTTGGTCCAGGAGGTATTTTGCGTAAGAATGGCGCCGACGATTATTTCGAAACGGGTGCGGCCGGGCCACCAATATTGTGGCCCGTGAGCGGCGAAGAGCGCATCATAATAGGTGCGCAAAGCGGTTTGCGGGACGACCCGAGGGTTCGAGGGATAATTTGCGAATCGCTCCGTTTGCGGTGGCGCAGGCATCTGATGGCACGATAGCGACGGCTACCAGGCAAGTCAACAATCAGAGCGTTTTCGGTGAACTTCGGCCGCGCCTGTACCTCGCTACGCGGACCTGACCCAGCGGACAGGTATTAGCCATTTCAGAACGGACTAACAATTTCTGTCAGCTTGCGTAGCCCGCTTTTGTTAAGGTGAGCGATGGTTGCAGTTCGGTTGGGAGTGCGCGGATGTCCGTCCGGCTCGGCGAAATACTGCTCAAAGAAAGCCTGATTACTCAGGACCAGCTCCAGAAGGCGCTCGACTTTCAGCGCTCCAATGGCGGCAAGCTGGGAAGCTGCCTGACCAAGATGGGCTTTATTACGGACGACGACATTACGGGAGTCTTATCTCGCCAGTATGGCGTTCCCTCGATCAACCTCAAGTTCTACGAAATCGATCCCAATGTCATCAAGCTAATCCCGCAGGATACGGCGCTGCGCTACCAGGTCATACCGCTGTCCCGGGTGGGCTCGGTTCTGACCATTGCGATGACGGATCCCACCAATGTCTTCGCCATGGACGACATCAAGTTCATGACCGGATTCAATGTGGAGCCTGTGGTTGCCTCGGAGTCCGCGATTGGCGAGGCGATTACCCGTTTCTACGGCGGCTCTGACGCTGACTCGGAAGAGCTAAGCAAGATGATGAAGGACCTCGTCGACGACGAGGAGCTGGAGCTGGCGGCGGAAGAGGCGGAGTTGGACGCCGCTTCGCTGGAAAAAGCGGCCGAAGAAGCGCCCATCATCAAGCTGGTCAATTTGATCTTGACCGATTCGGTGAAGCGCGGCGCCAGCGACATCCACCTGGAGCCGTATGAGACGGAATTGCGTGTGCGCTTCCGCGTGGACGGCGTGCTGCAAACGGTGATGAGTCCGCCGCTGCGGTTGAAGGATGCCATGACCAGCCGCATAAAGATCATGGCTAAGCTGGACATCGCGGAAAAGCGCTTGCCGCAAGACGGCCGCATCATGATCAAGTACCGCGCCGATGGCAAGAAAAAAGAACTCGACTTCCGCGTCTCCTCCGTGCCCACGCTGTATGGCGAAAAGATCGTGCTCCGCTTGCTCGACAAAGAGAACCTGCGGCTGGACATGACCAAGCTGGGTTTCGAGCCGGAGTCGCTGAAGAAATTTGAGCGCAACATTCTGAAACCTTACGGCATGGTTCTGGTGACGGGTCCCACCGGTTCCGGTAAGACCAACACCCTGTATTCGTCGGTGTCGCGACTGAATACCGTGGACACCAACATCATGACCGCGGAAGATCCGGTTGAATTCCAGTTGGGTGGAATCAACCAAGTACAGATGAAAGAGCAGATCGGCTTGAACTTCGCCGCCGCCCTGCGCGCCTTCCTGCGCCAAGACCCAAATATCATTCTGGTCGGCGAAATCCGCGACTTCGAGACCGCGGAAATTGCGGTAAAGGCCGCACTCACCGGACACCTGGTGCTTTCCACCCTGCACACCAACGACGCGCCTTCCACCATCAGCCGCTTGATGAACATGGGTATCGAGCCTTTCCTGGTCGCCACGTCGGTGAACCTGATTTGCGCGCAGCGCCTGGTGCGCCGCATCTGCTCCAACTGTAAGGAAGAGTTGGAAGTGCCGGAGCAGGCGCTGATCGACGCCGGATATTCGCCGGAAGAAGCGAAGAAGACGAAGATTTATCACGGTAAGGGTTGCTCTACCTGCAACAAGGGCGGCTACAAGGGACGTACGGGCTTGTACGAAGTCATGGAAATCAATGACGAGCTGCGCGAACTGATTCTGGTCGGTGCGTCGGCGCTGGAATTGAAGAAGAAAGCTATCGAGCAGGGCATGATCACGCTGCGGCGCAGTGGCTTGATCAAGGTAGGTTTGGGGCAGACCACTATGGAAGAAGTACTGCGGGAAACGGTTCTGTAGAAAAGGTGCAAGATGCCGGGAATTACACTGAGTGAATTACTGAAAAAGATGATCGAGATGGGCGGGAGCGACCTGCACGTCACCACGAACAGCGCGCCACGGGTGCGCGTGCACGGCAAGCTGCGTCCGCTCGATATGCCGCCGCTCACCGCGTCGGACACCAAATCGCTGGCTTACAGCGTGCTCACCGATGCGCAAAAGCACCGCTTTGAGGAAAATCTCGAATTGGACTTTTCCTTCGGCTTGAAGAATTTGGCTCGCTTCCGCGGCAACGTCTTTAATCAACGCGGCGCGGTGGGCGCGGTATTCCGCACCATTCCATGGGAGATTAAGGGCTTCGATGCGCTGGGCTTGCCCGCGGTAGCGAAGGGGCTGTGCGAGAAACCGCGCGGCTTGGTGCTGGTTACCGGGCCGACCGGCTCCGGCAAGTCCACCACCCTCGCCGCCATGCTGGACAAGATCAACAGCGAACGCGAAGAGCACATGATCACCATCGAGGACCCCATCGAATTTCTGCACAATCACAAGAAGTGCCTGGTGAATCAGCGCGAAGTTCACGCGGACACCCATTCCTTCGCGAATTCCCTGCGCGCGGCATTGCGCGAGGACCCCGACGTGGTGCTGATCGGCGAGATGCGCGATCTGGAGACCATCGAATCCGCGCTGCGTATTGCGGAAACCGGCCACCTGACCTTCGCCACCTTACACACCAATTCCGCGTCCTCGACCATCAACCGCATCATCGACGTTTTTCCTTCGCACCAGCAGCCGCAGATTCGCGCGCAGCTTTCCATGGTTGTTGAAGGGATTCTTTGTCAGGCGCTCTTGCCGCGCGCCGATGGCCGCGGCCGCGCCATGGTGATGGAGGTGCTCATCCCCACGCCCGCGATCCGTAACCTGATTCGTGAGGACAAAATTCACCAGATCTACTCGGCAATGCAGACCGGGACGGGGCAGACCGGAATGCAGACCTTCAATCAAGGTCTGGCTAACGCCTATTTCGGGAAATTGATCACCCTGGACATGGCCTTGTCGCGCTCGTCGAATCCCGACGAGCTGCAGGACATGATTAATCGCGGTGTTTCGTCTCCTTCGGGAGGATCGAAGACGCCGGTGACAGCGAAACGCTAGAACCCTGGGAATGGTGGCACGCCGAAGTGCCAAGTGACTGAGGAGGAGTGAAATGCCGGTTTACACATATCGAGGAACGAATAGGGCGGGCGGCGCGGTCAGCGGAGAAGTGACCGCTACCAGCAAGGCCGACCTGCAGAACATTTTGCGGCGCCAGCAGATCACCGCTACCAAAATGTCGGAGAAGGGCAAGGAATTCAACCTGCCAACATTGGGCGGCAAGGTGAGCTCGAAAGAACTGGCGGTGTTCACGCGCCAATTCTCCGTGATGATCGATGCGGGTTTGCCGTTGGTGCAGTGCCTTGAGATTCTAGCCAGCCAACAGGAAAACGCGTTGTTCCAGAAAGTGCTCACCGGCACACGCTCGGCGGTGGAAGGGGGCGCCACGTTATCCACGGCCATGCGGCAGTTTCCCAAGGTCTTCGACACTCTGTACGTCAACATGGTGGAGGCCGGCGAAACGGGCGGTATTTTGGACACCATTCTCCAGCGGCTTTCGCAATACATCGAGAAGAACGTCAAGCTGCAGCGCGCCGTTAAATCGGCATTGGTTTACCCTGTCGGTGTTTTGACCGTTGCGGTCAGCGTCATTGTCTTGCTGCTTTGGAAGGTCGTTCCGATCTTTGCGACCTTGTTCGCGGGCTTGGGCGTCACGCTGCCATTGCCCACCCGAATTGTCATCGGCATGAGCAACTTCATCGCCAGCTACTTCGGATTGGCGATCCTGGTTGGCGTCGTCGCTTTTATCGTCGGAATCAAAATCTGGTACGGAACACCGCAAGGACGCTATATATTGGATGCCGGCCTGCTCAAGGC
>Ga0070730_10001921_pt1 | contig 19411 bp, 14 predicted proteins | sample Coa_R1_3_FD_66447 | JGI IMG/M metagenome (GOLD analysis project Ga0070730, IMG submission 66447) | Surface soil microbial communities from Centralia Pennsylvania, which are recovering from an underground coalmine fire - Coalmine... | ecosystem: Environmental > Terrestrial > Soil > Unclassified ... | reverse complement strand
TTTCAGTTGCACGCCAGAGTGCGGCATCTTGTTCCAATAGATAGGCAGACCTGCTCCCGTTAGGTACGCAGAGCAAGCAATCCCCACGCCCCGCCCTTCGGAGAGCTTGCGGAACTTGTTTTTCCAATCGGAGATTTTTACGACTCGGCGAATGCATTCTGTGAGATTTACGGTTCCCAGACGCAGAAAATTGGCCGTTACGGCATTCGGGGCTTCCACAATCCGCAACCGTAACTCTGCGGGGTCGAGCTGAAGTTTCTCGGCGATTTTGTCGAGCTGCACTTCCTGGCCAAACCGCGGCTGGGGCGTACCGTGGCCGCGCTTGGGACCGCACGGTGGCTTGTTGGTGAACGTCCGGCAACCTTCATAGCGATAACGCGGAATGTGATAGGTCGTCGTTTGAAGTGCACCTGCGTAATAGGTGCTTGCGACGCCGTACGAACCGTAGGCTCCGCCGTCAATCAGCGTTTGCAAATGTACGCCGGTAATCGTCCCGTCTCTTTTCACGCCCGTTTTGAATTTCATCAGCACCGGATGCCGTCCCCGGTGGCAGTAGAAAACCTCTTCTCGGGTGAGGCAGATTTTCACCGGCCGGTCGAGCAGCAGGGCTGCCTTTGCAACAACAATTTCGTGATTGAAAGGATCGCTTTTACCGCCAAACCCGCCCCCGTTCGGCGTGGCGATCACGCGAATATGCGCCGGCTGCATATCGAGCACCTTGGCCAGAGCGCGATGTAAATAATGCGGAGTTTGCGTGCTCGACCAAATGGTCAGTTTGCCATCGGGATCCTTGATGGCCACCGAAGCATGCTGCTCGATGGCGAGGTGTGTATTGCCTTGATAGAAGAAGGTATCCTCGAAGACTTCATCGGCTTCAGCAAACCCCTCTTCTACGTTTCCGAATTCAAGGGCCACTTGTTTGTGTACGTTTCCTTCTTCGCCGTATTCGTGGATACGCGGTTCCGGAGTCGCTAGTGCCTCTTCGGGGTCCGAGATGGTTGGGAGAATCTCGTAGCCTACGTCAATCAAATCTAGGGCCTCAAAGGCAGTTAGCTCTTCTCGTGCCACGACTGCCGCCACGGGATCGCCCACATGCCGCACATGGTCAACGCAAAGGGCCTGCTCATCCTGGCTGACGGGGAGGATCCCGTATTGGACGGGAAGATCTTTCCCGGTGAGAACCAGATAGACACCTGGATGCCGCATGGCACGCGACGTATCGATTTCGCGGATGCGCGCGTGAGGGTGCGGCGAACGCAGGAGTTTGCAGTGCGCCATGCGAGGCAGAAAAATGTCGTCGGCGAAACGCGTCTGCCCGGTCACTTTCGCGCGGCCGTCCACGCGGCGGCGCGGGACTCCGATGATGCGCAGGCCTTCGCGATTCGACCCGGAATTCACGGGGTCTGACGATTTCTGTTTTTCTTTTTCTTCTGCCATCAGGTTTCTCAAACATTCCCCAGCAACGCAGCGGTGCACCTCAATGGGATTTCTTCGTTTCTTCCGCGATCTTGGCCATCGCTTCTTCTACGGCCTCGAAAATCTGAAGATACCCCGTGCACCGGCACAGGTTCCCAGAAAGCGCTTCGCGAATTTGATCACGGTTCGGATGGGGATTTGCATCGAGCAGCGCCTTTGCCGTCACCAGGATTCCCGGCGTGCAGTAGCCGCACTGTGCGGCCCCCGTGTCCGCGAACGCATCCTGCAACGGATGAAGCCTGCCGTCGCCTGCTAGTCCTTCCACAGTAAGGATTTCTTTCCCGCTGCACTCAAGCACAAGCACAAGGCAGGAAAGTACTGGCTTGCCATCCAGAAGAACTGCGCAAGCTCCGCATTCACCCAACTCGCAACCATGCTTCGTACCGGTGTGCCCGAGATCCTCGCGCAAGACTTCCAACAAGGTCTTGTACGGTGCGAAAGAAACATCAACTCCTTCGCCATTTAGTGTGAACCGGACTTGCGCTGTCTTCTGCGATTCAACAGGTATAGTCGCCACTTTTCATTACCTCGCGCGTGCGCTATCGAACCGCCGTGCGATTTCGCATGTCTTCAGCTGCATTCTCCCGGACAGCCCGTCGGGTGCAGGCATCCTGAATGATTCTAGTCCCGGGCATTCGCACTGGACAAACCGGATTGAGGGCAATTCGTCTCATTTCGGAAACAGCCGCGCGGCATTGTCGTACAGGATTTTCCGCTTGGCTGTCTCGCCAATCGGCAGCGCGTCAAATTTCTCGATGTTCCCTTTGATTTCAGGGACTCCCGGCCCGGGCCAGTCTGTGCCCCACAGAACTTTGTCCGCGATGTCTTCGATGCGCGGAAAGTATTCCATCAGCTTTTGGGGCGGAATTCCCGAAATGTCCATGTACATGTTTTTGTGGCGTCGCACCAGAAAGAACGCCTCATTCATCCAGAGCGGCCGACCGCCGTGCGCCAGGATGACCACGAGATTCGGATAATCGATCGAGACATCGTCGCAGAGCATCGGCTGCGCGTGCAGGTTTCGGGCACCTGGAAAGATGGACGTTCCTGAGTGAATCATGATCGGCATTCCGTTCGCTTGCGCGCGTTCGTAGATTGCGGCGAGGCTGCGGTTGCCATCGATGTAATCGTTTGGCGAAAGCGCCTGATGGGAAGGATGCATTTTGATGGCGCGAATGCCAATTTTCGCCAGGCGGTCCACTTCGGCGCCAGAGTCGGGAACGGTTCCTGGGAGAACCCCGCCAAAAGCGATAAGCCGATGGGGAGCGGCGGCGCAATACTTCGCGCTCCAATCATTCACTTCAGGCGTGAAACCAATGATCTTCGGCGCAACGTAGTTGATGACCCCCGCGCGCTCTACCCCAAGCGAATCCAAAAATGCGAGGAACGCTTTGGGATCTCTGCAATAGCGTTCTACGTCCGCATAGTCCTTGCGCCCCTTCTTCATCAACTCCATCGCGGAAGGCTTCATCATGTGGTAAGGCATGATGTGGACGTGGATGTCGATAATCGGTTGCACAAAACCTCGCGCCTACAAGAAACAGGAATTTACACGCTATCAGTTGAAACGAACGTATTCGAAATCCAGAGGGTTGTTATTGATGCCGCGCAGCGGCGGCGCAATCCAGTTTGCGAATTTTCCCGGCTCCGCCACGCGCCCGCTCATGAGGGATTGCACGTATTCGTAGTCTTTCGGGCTCGGCAGCCAGTCGAATTCGTGCTTCTTCCACGCCTCTTCTGTCAGGACTTCACCCTCCGGACTGATAAAGTGTCCCGCGAAATTTCCAATGGCGCGGTGAAAACCCTTGTGCGGTAAGGTCAAGCGGAAAGAGATTCCGGCTTGATCGATGACCCTCTGCCAGCGGCTGACGCCGTCGGCAATCTCATCAATGTAATCATCCCGCAAGCGTTCGTTCAGAGCCGTAAGCGCCGGAACATCTTTCGTCACGATCTTCTCGCCCACAACTTCAGAGACCGCGTAATGAGAGTCGATCAAAACGTGATCGTCCTCAAGCTTGGTTTCGCGAAAACGTCCTTTAAGGCCGCTGGTAAAGTAATTCGCGGCGTTTGAGGAAACGTCGGAGCCATAGAGATCCAGCGTTACGCTGCAATGAAAGTTCAAGTATTTCTGGATCGTCTGCAAATCAATCACGCCCAGAGCGCGCACATCCGACGGGTCTTCCACTTTGTTTTCCTTCATCACTTCGCAAGTGCGCTGAATGATGCGGCTCACGCCCGTTTCGCCTACAAACATGTGGTGCGCTTCCTCGGTCAGCATGAAGCGGCAGGTACGCGAGAGAGGATCGAAACCGGATTCGGCAAGCGCGCAGAGCTGGAACTTTCCGTCGCGGTCGGTGAAAAAAGTGAACATGTAGAACGCCAGCCAATCCGGCGTAGGCTCATTGAACGCGCCCAGAATGCGTGGATTATCCGTATCGCCGGAACGACGAGCCAGCAAGGCCTCGGCTTCCTCGCGACCATCACGGCCGAAGTAGCGGTGCAACAAATAGACCATGGCCCACAGATGGCGCCCTTCTTCGACGTTCACCTGAAAAATGTTCCTCAGGTCGTAGAGAGATGGGCACGAGAGCCCTAACATCTTCTGCTGCTCGACCGAAGCCGGCTCGGTATCTCCCTGCGTCACAATGATGCGCCGCAGGGTCGAGCGGTATTCTCCCGGGACGTCTTGCCACGCGGGCTGGCCTTTGTGCGTACCGAAATTGACCTGCCGCTTCTCGTCGCGCGGCTGCAGGAAGATTCCCCAGCGATATTCGGGCATCTTCACGTAGTCGAATTGGGCCCAGCCGTCCGGCTCGACACTGATGGCCGTACGCAGGTAAACATCATAGTTGCGGCTCTCGGTGGGCCCCATGTCGAACCACCAGCCCAGGAATGCGGGCTGCCAGTGCTCCAGCGCGCGCTGCAAGACGCGGTCGCGCCCCAGGTCCACATTATTGGGGATTTTTTCCGTGTAATTGATCATGGCGGCCCCTCGACTCTTTCCGAAATCTGTTCGCTAAACTTTTTCCCAATCGAACTTCACCGGCGCCCCCGTACCATAAACCTTGAGCGCTCCGTTTGGACCAACCGCATTCGGGCGAATGAAAATCCAGTTTTGCCAAGCAGACAAGCGCCCAAAGATTCGCGTTTCCGGCGTTTCGCCCGTCCCAAATCGCAGATTCGCTTCGAGGCCCGTCAACGCATCTGGTGATTGCGCGGCACGTGACTCTATCGCCTGCCGGATTTCATCGTCCCAGTCGAGGTCGTCAGGCGCGGCAGTGACAAGTCCGAATTTGAGCGCTTCGACCGCTGAAAGCTTTTTTCCAATCACTTTGCGAAGTGATTCGATCTGAGTGGCGTCCTCGTAAAAGCGCGCCGCCAGTCGCGAAAGGTGATTCACCATCGGCAGCAGTCCAAAGTTCATCTCAGATAGCGTGAGAGTCGCGACGGTCTCGCCTTCTTCTGTGTCTCGCATGTAGACGCGATCCGCCGCCAGGGCTAACTCGAACAGCGAGCCGGCAAAGCAAGAGCCAGGTTCCGCGATCGCGTACATCGAGCGCGACGTTACTTCAAAGCGCGCGAACGTTCGCCGCATCATTCCCAGGACTTCGCGCACGAACCAGTTGTCTTGATGTTTCAAGAGGAATTTGTCCATCTCCAGAACGGCATCGAGATTTCCGGCGGTTTTCATTACCCAAAGGCCAATTTCCAGTTCGTTGGTGCGCAAGTTCAGGATGGCGTCATCGAGTTCCCTCGCCATCTGCAATGGCCACCAATTCGCGCCGGCCGCAAGAGCCTTTTCGAGCGTTTGTTCTTCCACTGACACCGGTGCGCGCACTGTAATCGTCGCGGTGCGAGCCGTGCGGTTCAATTGCACGTCCACGTATTCGTAGTGCAGCCCGGCATCGTCCATCGTTTTCTGTAGCGGTGTCAGTGCTACGCCTTTCGCCCCCTCCGGACGGTCAGACAATTCCGCAAGCTTCAGCGCTCGCTGTTTGATATGTTCTGCAAACTGCTGCGGCTTAACAACGTCGTCCACCAGACGCCAATCTTTTGCTCGTTGCCCGCGCACGCCATCCTGGTTGGTGCAGAAAATGTCAGCGAGATCCTTGCGAACCTTTCGCTTGTCGGTCAGGCGTGTGAGCCCGCCGGTTCCCGGCAAAACGCCGAGCAGAGGAAGTTCCGGCAAGCTGACTGCGGAAGAGCGGTCATCGATAAGGATAATTTCGTCACAAGCCAATGCGAGTTCGTACCCGCCGCCCGCTGTGGTTCCGTTGCAAGCTGCAAGAAACTTTAATCCCGAATTTCGGCTGGCATCTTCGATTCCGATTCGCGTTTCATTCGTGAATTTGCAGAAATTCACTTTCCAAGCGTGCGTGGAGAGTCCGAGCATGTAAATGTTTGCCCCAGAGCAAAAAATGCGGTTCTTCGTGCTGGCAAGAACCACGGCCCGGATCTCAGGATGCTCAAAGCGAATGCGTTGCAGCGCGTCATGAAGCTCAATGTCCACGCCCAGGTCGTACGAATTCAATTTCAGTTTGTAACCGGGTCGAATCCCGCCATCTTCGGCCACGTCCATCGTGAGGGTCGCCACCGGGCCGTCGAAAGAGAGCTTCCAATGTTTGTATCGCGATGGCTCAGTCTGATAATCCACCGCAGGCGACTTCGCTTTCGCTTCTTGAGTTACCGCTACGTCCACGCCAGCCTCCTATTGCAGATTCTGTTGCAATGCCGTTCTCAGCTTCGCGAAACTTTCTTCCACGGAAGTTCCCGAAGTGTCCAGCAATAAATCTGCTTTCCGGTAAAGTGGTTCGCGGGCTTCCAAAATTCGCCGAAGGTCTTCCATCGCTTGGTTGTTCGCGGCCATGGGACGAAAATCTCCCTGGGCCAATACACGCGACATGTGCTCTTCAGGCTGTGCTTTGATCCATACGGTGTAGCAATGCGAGAGCAGAAAATCAAAAGTTTCCTTTTCGGAGACTACTCCGCCCCCTACGGAAATCACGGCGCGCTCATTCTCGCCCAGCATTCTTTCGAGCGTGCGTTTTTCAATCGCTCGAAAACCAGATTGACCATAGAGCGAAAAAATCTCGCCCAGCGGCATTCCCGTATCCTTCTCGATTTCGTTGTCGAGCTCAACAAAACGGTTCCCCGTTTCCTTCGCCAGCATCGAACCGAGCGTGGACTTGCCGGCCCCGCGCATGCCGATCAGCGCGATGCGCATCCTCCGCATTTGTTCTTCCTGACCAAAGTCACGCGATAACCGAGATACCACTTCCTCAAGCCGATGCTCGGGCAGCCGTTCCAGAAATCTTTGGATCAATCTCTTCTTCGCGGCTTCTTCAGTTTGCGGCGCAAACAAGTTCGCAATCGGCACGTGAAGCGCCACGGCAATTCTCTGCAGCAGCACGACGGAGATATTTCCTTCACCGCCTTCCAGTTGCGCCAGATGCCTTTCCGAAACGTCTGCTTCTCGCGACATTTGTTTGCGCGTCATCCCCCGGCAGCTACGCAACTCGCGGACGCGCTTACCAAGGAAGCTCAAGAAATCGCCATTCGCTGAGAAACCGTGCGAATGGGAGACAGACGGCTTGGCTGGCGTCGTTGAGAAACCCATAAATCTCAAGTAGCATTATATTACAAGATAAGAAGCGTTGGTCAACGGTGGAATGACGAAACGACTCTTGCAGATTTTAAGCAGGTTGGTCACCTAGGGCACGTCTCCTATGAACTTAAATCTAATCAACAAGATACGCCGACAGGAAATCGGAGCCTTTATGGCAGAAATCACAGGCGCCTGGTTTTTCAAATATGCAGAATAATGCATCTCATCGCTTTTTTGCCTTACCTCATGGCGTTTGCTATTTTAATGGGTCGTATGCAGAGGATGGAGCCAATGAAGCTTCCTAATTATCTTGCTGGCCAATGGATTGAGGGCTCGGGCCCGGGCACGTCGCTGGTGGATCCGGTGACGGGAGACGAGCTGGCCCGGATCTCTTCCGATGGTGTTGATCTCAAGGCCGCTCTGGAGTTTGCCCGATCTCAAGGCGGACCAGCTCTCCGTCAACTCACCTACACGCAGCGCGCAGACCTGCTCGCAAAAATTGGCGAGCTACTGACAGCGAACCGCGATGAATACTTCCGTCTCTCCCTTCTGAACCTCGGCGCCACGCAAGCTGACGCCTCTTTCGACGTGGACGGAGCGCTTTACACCATGAAGTATTACGCAAAGATTGGGCGCGCCCTCGCAGAAGGAAAAATGTTGAAGGAAGGCGCGCCTGCCTCTCTCTCAAAGACCGGGGTATTCGCGGGCCAGCATTTTCTGGTTCCCACGAAGGGCGTGGCGGTCTTCATCAACGCATTCAATTTTCCCGCTTGGGGCTTCTGCGAAAAGGCCGCGCCCGCGCTTCTCTCGGGGGTCCCGGTGCTTGTGAAGCCGGCTTCTCCGACGGCCTGGCTCACGCACAAAATGGTGGAAGACGTCGTGAAATCCGGACTCCTGCCGCCGGGAGCGGTTTCTCTGGTTTGCGGCTCCGCCCGTGAATTGCTCGACTACGTCCGCGAAGAAGACATTGTTTCCTTCACGGGCTCCGCCGATACGGCCGCGCGCATTCGCACCCATTCGAACGTAGTGCATCGCTCGGTGCGCGTGAATATTGAGGCTGACAGCATCAACTCCGCCATTCTGGGACCAGATTGCGCGCCCGGAAGCGATCTCTTCGATCTTCTCGTGAAAGAAGTCCTGAAAGAAATAACGCTGAAAGCCGGCCAGAAATGTACGACCATCCGGCGTGTTTTCGCTCCGCGCCAAACCATGAAAGCCTTTGGCGACGCGGTTTCGTCCCGCCTGAGCACGACGAAAGTAGGAAATCCTCGCAATTCGGAAGTGAAGGTCGGACCTGTGGTCAACAAAGCGCAGCAAAGCGCTTGCCTCGAAGGCCTCAAGAAGTTGCGATCTGAATGCTCCGTGGTGTTTGGCGGAAACGATCACTTCGAACCGGTCGACGCCGACCCACAGAAGTCCGCTTTCGTTCAACCAACGCTGCTTGCCAGCAACGATGGACTTACCTCCAAATATGTTCATGATGTCGAGGTCTTCGGCCCTGTAGTGACCCTTGTGGCTTATGACAGCACGAAAGACCTTATCCCCATGGTTCGCCGCGGGAGCGGCTCGCTGGTAGCCTCGGTTTTTTCCAACGACTCCGCGTTCGTGCAGGAAGTGGTTCTCGGCATCGGCGACCTTCACGGCAGAATCCTGGCCGTTGATTCTTCGGTCGGCGCTCAACACACAGGCCATGGAAACGTGGTTCCAAGTTGCTTGCATGGTGGCCCAGGAAGGGCGGGCGGAGGCGAAGAACTTGCCGGTCTTCGCGCGCTTCTGCTTTACCATCGCCGTTTTGTCGTTCAGGGCCCCGTCAACTGTATTAAGGAATTGTCAGGTCGGTCCGCCGACACCAATCTACTCTATTCGTGAGGATCGCCGCTTGGACGCAGTCGTGCTGGATTTAAGAATCACAATACCTGGAATAATGCTAACCGGCGCCTAGTTACTTGAATCGCAAGCCAAGGTTGGTCGCATCGGAACAGGAACAATCCGAGAAACGCGCTCGGCGCTTTTCACAAAAAAATGCGACCATAACAACGCATTTTGATAAAAGGTCATTGCTCATGCCACGAATCCCCACGACCGAAGACCGCCGCCTCGAAGAAGCGCGCACGCGCAAAAAGCATTGGAAGCGCTGGGGACCGTACGTTTCAGAGCGCCAGTGGGGTACGGTCCGCGAGGACTACAGCGCAAACGGCACAGCTTGGGAGTATCTCCCGCACGACCATGCCCGTTCGCGAGCTTATCGGTGGGGCGAAGACGGCATCGGCGGAATCAGTGATCGCCATCAAATGATGTGCTTCAGCCTCGCGCTCTGGAACGGCCGTGATCCTATTCTCAAAGAACGGCTCTTCGGCCTTACGGGCAATCAGGGCAATCACGGCGAAGACGTGAAGGAGTGTTACTTCTATCTCGACTCGACCCCGACGCACACCTACATGCGCATGCTCTACAAATATCCTCAAGCCGAGTTTCCCTATCAGCTTCTGATCGATGAGAACCGCCGCCGCGGCCGGGGCCAGCCGGAATTCGAATTGCTCGATACAGGAGTCTTCTCGGAAAACCGCTACTTCGATGTTTTTGTCGAATACGCAAAAGCAGATGTCGAAGACATTCTCATTCGAATCACTGCCTTCAATCGCGGTCCGGAGACCGCCGCGTTACACATCCTTCCACAATTCTGGTTCCGCAATACTTGGTCCTGGGGAAAGGACCTCCGCCGCCCCGTGGCACGAGTTTCCGCGGCGCTTCCGGGCAACCCTTGCGTCGAACTGCGGCATTGGCAGTACGGCAAACGCTGGCTCATTTGCGCCGGAAATCCCGACCTTCTCTTCACCGAAAACGAAACCAATTGTGCCCGGCTCTTTAACGGCCCGAACCGCTGCCCGTTTGCCAAAGATGCTTTTCATGAGTTTCTCATTCAGGGTAACAAAGCCGCTGTGAACCCCTCTCGCACGGGAACAAAAGTTGGCGCTCATTATCCGTTGCGTCTGGAACCCGGCGCGTCGGCCACCTTGAAGCTCCGCCTCACGGACATCGAGCCTCTTGCGGGCCTGGACACTGATTCACCGCGCACCGGCATCATCACTTCTCCTGCGCATGCGGAGCGCGCTGAAGGAGTCCCTGGCACAAACGATCTCGCCGCGGGATTCGATGCACTTTTCTCAACGCGTCAAAAAGAAGCCGACGAATTTTACGAATCGCGTATCCCTAGGAATCTTTCCGCCGATGCCAAAGCCATCGCGCGCCAATCCTTTGCAGGCATGCTCTGGTCCAAGCAGTTTTATCATTATGACGTTCGTACCTGGCTCGAAGGCGATCCTACGCAACCCAAGCCTCCTGCCGAGCGCTGGAAAGGGAGGAACAAAGATTGGCTACACCTTTACAACGAAGACATCATCTCCATGCCAGACAAGTGGGAATATCCCTGGTATGCCGCTTGGGATCTCGCGTTCCACTGCATTCCCATTGCTTTGATCGATCCCGACTTCGCCAAAGAGCAGCTCATTCTTCTGCTTCGCGAATGGTACATGCACCCCAACGGGCAATTGCCGGCGTACGAATGGGCTTTTAGCGACGTGAACCCTGCCGTGCATGCGTGGGCCGCCTGGCGCGTTTACAAGATCGAGCGCCGCGTTCGCGGTGTCGCCGACCGCTTATTCCTTGAGAAGGTCTTTCACAAGCTGCTTCTGAACTTCACCTGGTGGGTGAATCGCAAGGACCCCGACGGTGCGAACATCTTCCAGGGAGGGTTTCTCGGGCTCGACAATATTGGAGTCTTCGACCGTTCTGCCCCGCTTCCCACGGGCGGTAATCTCGAACAATCCGACGGTACCAGTTGGATGGGCATGTACTGCCTCAACATGCTCGCCATCGCCCTGGAGCTCGCAAAAGAAGATATGGCTTACGAAGATGTCGCCAGCAAATTCTTCGAGCACTTCGTCTACATTGCCCATGCCATGAACGACATCGGCGAGGGCGGCATGGCTCTTTGGGATGACGAGGATGGCTTCTACTACGATGTGCTCCGCTTACCCGACGGCAGCCAGCACTATCTGAAGATTCGTTCAATGGTGGGACTCATTCCGCTTTTCGCCGTGGAAACCTTGGAGCCGGAAATCGTGGATCACCTGCCTGGCTTCAAGCGTCGCATGCAATGGTTCGTTGACAATCATCCTGACATTCCCGAGCACATCGAAATGACGCAGCGCTCTGCGCATGGCGTGCGGAGATTGCTGTCGCTGGTGAACCGCAAGCAACTCAAGCGTGTTCTGGCGCGCATGCTGGATGAAAACGAGTTTCTTTCTCCCTACGGCGTGCGTGCGCTCTCGCGCTTTCACAAGGACCACCCTTACGAAGTGCAGGTCAATGGAAATATCAGCCGCGTCGCCTACGAACCGGCAGAGTCGGCTACAGGCTTGTTCGGCGGCAATTCGAACTGGCGCGGGCCCATCTGGTTCCCTGTGAACTATCTCCTCGTCGAATCCCTGCAAAAATTCCATCACTATTACGGGGAAGACTTCAAAGTGGAGTGTCCGACTCATTCGAATCGCGAAACCGATCTCTGGCAAGTTTCTGCGGAGATTTCACGCCGGCTGGTCCATATCTTCCTGCGCGATCGGACTGGCCGCCGGCCGGTTGCTGGCGGAACAGACCTCTTTCAAAGCGATCCTCATTGGCGCGACTTGATTCTGTTTTACGAATATTTCCATGGCGACAACGGCGCCGGCCTGGGCGCCAGCCATCAAACAGGCTGGACGGGTCTCGTCGCCAAACTCCTCGAGCAAAGCGGAGAGTAAAATGTCTTCGCTCGAGTTTCGTGAAGCCCTTCCCGGCGACGAAGCTGTGCTGCTTCCCATGATGCGAGCCCTAGCGGAGCAAGAGCCAGAGGTTATTCCGTTCAATGAGCCTGCCGTTCGTGCGGCTTTTCATCAATTCCTGTCGCTACCGGTTTTCGGTCGTATCTGGATTCTTTACAATGGCGGTGAACTCATCGGCTACATCATTCTCGCGATCGGTTTTAGCTTCGAGTTTCGCGGCCACGATGCCTTCATCGACGAGTTGTACATTGTTCCCGCGTACCGCCACCGGGGCTATGGCCGCCAGGCCATGACCTTCGTCGAGCAAGAAGCTCGCGAAATGGGGGTTAACGCGATTCATTTGGAAGTGGATCCCGGCAACAATTCCGCACTCGAACTCTATCGCCGCACTGGCTACGTGGATCACAACCGCTTCTTAATGACCAAATGGCTAGAGCGTGATAGTAAGTGAGCCAAGAGGCGTGGCCCAAGAGGTAAACAATGAGCGCGAGATTTGCAGGCAGCGTGGTTCTGGTAGCAGGGGGCACCGGTGGCTTAGGACGTGCAGTAACCTCGGCGTTCCTCGAAGAAGGCGCCACGGTTGCCGTGACCTACCGTAATCAGCCGGAATGGGAAAAGTTCAAAACCGCGGCGTCCGCACATGCCCCCCGCCTCGAAGGCCACGAGGTCGATGTCACCGACGAAGCCGGCCCGCACCAACTCGTCGAAAAAATCCTTTCCAAACACGGCCGCTTAGATGCAATGGTGAATACCGTCGGCGGTTACGCGGGCGGCCTGAAATTGTGGGAGATGGAAACAAAAGTTTTCGAGCAAATGTTGAACCTGAATCTTCGCTCAGGTTTTGCGCTCTCCCGCGCCGTGGTTCCTGTGATGTTGAAGCAGGGGCGCGGAGCCATTGTGAACGTCGCTGCCAAAGCCGCTTTCGAGCACTCCGCAGGCGCTTCCGCCTATGCCGCATCCAAAGCGGCGGCTGTCGCCATGCTGGACTCCCTCGCGGCGGACCTCAAAGAAACTGGCGTGCGCGTAAACACTATTCTTCCCAGCATCATAGACACGGAGCCTAATCGCAAGGCCATGCCCAAAGCAGATTTTGCGAAGTGGCCAAAGCCCGCAGACATCGCGCGCGTCATCCTGTTCTTGTGTAGCGACGACGCCAAGGTCATCCATGGCGCGGCCATTCCCGTCTACGGCGACAGTTGACCGACGCGGACCTCAGTGTTTGCGCTCAAATGATTGTAATGAGTTGTTCAGGACTGAGCCTTCGACGACGCCTGGTAGAGCTCGATTAACACTTTGCCGCCGTCCGGAGACGCCACCAGAAAAAAATTTATCCGCGTGCCATCCGCCCCGGCGCGCGTCGCAGGATAAACGGGGGCAATCTTGAATTTCTCCTTGAGGATTTCCGTGGCGCGGTCCACATTCGCGCACTGGAACTCCACTTGCTGCACGCCTTCTCCAAATTTCGACAGATAACGCGCGATCGCGCCCTCGCCGCCGGGCTCCCGCGTCGTCAACAAATCCAGCGAAATCTCCGCTGGAAAATGTAGCTCGAATTCTTCCGCGTCCTGATCTGGCGGCACTTCTGCGAGCCTGGGCGTGCCATTTGCGATGCGAATCCGGTTGAACGCCTCGCGCGGCACGGCAAGGCCAACCGTGATGACGGGATTCGGGGCAAGCAATAAAGTGGAAAGCTCTTCGTCACCCCACCAGTTGGCAACGGCGACGCCGGCAACCGCGCGTCCCAATCGGTAGACCTCTTCCGCAGCGGCTTTTCTTACGGACGGCTCGGCCGACGAAAGACCTGCAACTGCTTCTGAAAGTGGATTTCCCATGCCTGGTCTTGGAATTGTAGCGTGAGAGTCAAGATGAATCGAGCACGGAACATAGGCCACTGGACATGAGCGGCGTGGAATTGTAGCGTAAATGTCGCGCGAGGAACGCCGTCTCCGGTCAAGGCTCGCAAGGGACGCAACGAAATCCGTCTCCCATTCATCTGAGGGGTATGCCCAAACCAGTTTTGCTCACGGTCGACGACGACCCTGAGGTCTTGCGCGCCATCGAGCGCGATCTCCGCAGCCGCTATGCGGACCGCTATCGCGTCATGCGCGCAAACTCCGGCACCGCCGCCATTACCACGCTCCGAGAACTCAAAGCTCGCAACAATCCAGTCGCGCTCCTTCTTGCCGACCAGCGTATGCCGCAAATTGACGGAGTCAGTTTCCTTTCTGAAGCTATGGCGCTTTATCCCTTGGCCAAGCGCGCCCTCCTTACCGCCTATGCCGATACCACCGCCGCTATCGACGCCATCAATGAAGCCCGCGTGCACTACTATTTCATGAAGCCCTGGGATCCCCCCGAAGAAAAACTGTATCCCGCGCTTGACGACCTGCTCCACGATTGGACGTCCACATTTCGTCCGCCGTATGAAGGCATCCGCGTCCTCGGCACGCGCTGGTCCAATCGCTCTTACGAGCTGCGAGATTTTCTCGCGCGCAATCAAGTCCCTTATCAATGGATTGATGTCGAGCTTGCCGAAAGCGATCCTGAGGTGCGCGGGCTCGTAAACTCTCTCGGCCCCGAAGCGCAAACGCTTCCGCTGATTCTCTTTCCCGATGGCGCGCGCCTCGCCGAGCCGCCGCTTCCGGCGGTGGCCGACAAAATCGGCCTCCGCACTCGCGCACAAATGAACTTCTACGACCTCGCCATCGTTGGCGGCGGTCCTGCCGGACTTGCAGCCGCCGTTTATGGCGCCAGCGAAGGTTTGCGCACCGTGATCATCGAGCGCGAAGCCCCCGGCGGCCAAGCCGGCCTCAGTTCTCGTATTGAAAATTATCTCGGCTTTCCTTCTGGCCTCACTGGCAGCGACCTGGCCCGTCGCGCCGTGGCGCAAGCAAAGCGCTTTGGCGTCGAGATTCTCGCTCCCCAGGAAGTCACCGGCCTTCGAATCGACGGCCCTTATCGCTATTTAAAACTTGCCGACGGTTCGGAAATTTCCTGTCATGTACTCCTTCTTGCCATGGGCGTTCAGTGGCGCACACTCGACGTGCCCGGCATCGACCGTTTCCAGGGCGCGGGCGTTTACTACGGCGGCGGCACCTCCGAAGCCATCTCGTGCAAAGGCGAAACCGTTTACGTCATCGGAGGAGCGAATTCCGCCGGTCAGGCTGCCATGCACTTCTCGAAATTCGCCGAAAAAGTGGTTATGCTCGTCCGCGGCAACTCCCTTGCCAGCACCATGTCTCACTATTTGATCGAGCAAATTGAGAAAACGCCCAAGATCGAAGTCTGGACGCAGACCAGTGTCGTCGGCGTCCGCGGTGAAGCGCGCCTGAGTAGCATTACTGTTCAGTGCTCGCCTTCCGGCGAAACCAAGGAGCTACCCGCCAGCAGCCTCTTTATCTTTATTGGCGCTCTTCCTCGTACCGCATGGCTTGGCAACGTTGTCGAGCGCGACGACCGCGGCTTCATTCTTTCCGGTCCCGACCTGATTCACGATGGCAAGAAGCCTGCCTCCTGGACGCTCAGCCGCGATCCCAGTTTGCTCGAAACCAGCGTTCCCGGAATTTTTGTCGTTGGCGACGTGCGCCACGGCTCCGTTAAACGCGTCGCCTCCGGCGTTGGCGAAGGCGCCGTCGTCGTTCAATTCATGCATCAATACATGGCCAAAGTTCAATGAAGCACGCAGCCAAAAGAGCTCATCGCGCATGACCGAACTGATAACCACCCCTCCCGAACAACTCGTTGAGCAATTGCGCAAGGTCGCTGTCTTTTCGGATCTCCCGCAGGAGGACCTGCTCTGGTTTGTTTCCAGATGCCAGGAGCTCCGCATTGCCACGGGCGACATCGTCATGAACGAAGGCGACAAAGCTGAGTTCATGATCGTCATGCTCGAAGGCGAGATTCGCGCCAGAGCCGAACATGGCCCTGCCGACGGACCGGTGTTCACTATGAGTAGCGGTGAAGTCAGCGGCATGCTTCCTTTTTCCCGTCTCAAAGTTGTCAGTGTCACGGGGCGCGCCGTCGTTCCTTCTCATTACCTGGCCTTCCACGTCTCGCATTTCGAGGAGATGTTCCATCGCCTCCCCGAACTCGTCCGCCGCCTCGTCGGCCTGCTTGCCGACCGCGTTCGCAGCGTCACCCGTCAGGAACAGCAGCACGAGAAACTTGCCGCGCTCGGCAAACTGTCTGCCGGCCTCGCTCATGAGCTCAACAATCCTTCCGCCGCGGCTCGCCGTTCCGCGGCCGCTCTTCGCGACTGTCTCGCCCGCCTTCGCGGCGCGGCTCGCAGCACCTCCATTGGCCCAAAAGACTGTGCCCTTCTCGCCCAGCGCGAAGAACAAATCCGCTCCTCTCTCAAGCCCGCTCAATTCAAGGATGAGTTGGCCCGAGCCGATCGTCAGGACGCCATCCAATCCTGGCTCGAATCGCGCAATGTCGCCGACGCCTGGAAGCTCGCGCCCTCTCTCGCCGAAGTCAATCTCACCGATGCCCATCTCGAGAGTTTCGCTGAAGCTGCGGGCGACTCCCTCGGTCCAGAGCTGACGCGCTTCGCAACCCTTCTCGAAATGGATCGCATTGCCGAGGAGCTCGACAACAGCTCCGCGCGCATCTCCGATCTCATCAAAGCCATCAAGGAATACTCCTACATGGACCAGGCTCCGGTGCAGGAAGTGGACATCGAGCACAGCCTGGAAACCACCCTCACGATCATGCATCACAAACTGAAGCGCGGCATCACCGTCGCCCGCGAGTATGCCCCCAATCTTCCCAAGGTCATGGCCAATGGGAGTGAGCTCAATCAAGTGTGGACCAATCTTATCGACAACGCCGCCGACGCCATGAAGGGCGCCGGCACGCTCACCATCCGCACCGCCCACGAAAATGATTTCGTCCTGGTCGAAATTGCCGACAACGGTCCCGGCATCCCCGCGGAATTCAAGTCCCGCATCTTTGATCCCTTTTTCACCACAAAAGGCGTCGGCGAAGGCACAGGCCTGGGGCTTGACATCGTCAATCGCATCGTGAAGAACGCGCGCGGCCAAGTGAACGTCATTTCTTCGCCCGGCGACACTCGCTTTCAAGTCCGCATTCCGATTCAAGCCGCAATGTGATTCGCCGTGTATGAATCACGCTTATAAACAAAGGAGGTCCGCATGGCCGATACCTGCACCCATCTTGATCAAATCAAACGCGTGAAGCCGAAGACCAAGGGCTGCGAAGAGTGCCTTAAGATGGGCGACAGTTGGGTGCATCTGCGCCTGTGCCTGAGCTGCGGCCACGTCGGCTGCTGCGATTCCTCGAAGAACAAACACGCCACAAAGCATTTTCATGCCACCAAGCATCCCATCGTCCGCTCGCAAGAGCCCGGCGAATCCTGGATGTGGTGTTATGTCGACGAACTCATGTTCGAAGCCGACTGAGCTCTAGCGCGTGTCCCTGGTGATTCCCTTGTTGTGGCGTAGCTTGCTGCGCCCCAGCGCCCCCATCACATTTCATGCCTGTCATTCCGAGGGCGGTGTTTGCTCGAGGAATCTGCTTTTTCTTGCCTTGTCCTTTGTAGTGGCGCAGCTTGCTGCGCCTTTTCTACCGGGGCGTTTCCCCCGGCACGTCTTCGGGTTTCTTCTTTCCCGGCATCAGCACCGACGCCACCAGCGCGATCAGCAGCACTCCTCCAACCACAGCTAGCGAAATGCCCACCGGGATTTGCACCCACTTCTCTCCAACCATTTTCCCGCCGATAAAAACCAGCACCACCGCCAGCCCCTCATCCAGAAACCGCAGCCGGTCAATGATTCCCGCCAGCAGAAAATAAAGCGCGCGGAGGCCAAGAATCGCCAGGACGTTCGAGGTGTACACGATGAAAGGGTCGCGCGTGATTCCATAAACAGCGGGAATGGAGTCGGTCGCCAGCGTCACGTCCGTAATTTCAACGACCAGAAGCGCGACAAACAGTTGCGTGGCGAAGAGTTTGCCCCCCTCACGCACAAAAAGGCTTTCACCATGAAACTTCGGCGTGACCCGCAAGTACTTCTGCGCGAATCCCACGATCCTGCTCTTTTCCGGATGCATATCCACCTGTTTGAAAAACATCCGGACTCCCGCGTACACCAGAAAGCCACCCAGTAAATAGAGTACCCAGGAGAAATGCTCGATCAATTGGGCCCCTGCGGCGATCATGATCCCGCGCATCACCAGCGCGCCCACCACGCCCCATTCCAGCAACCGGTGTTGCAACCCCTCTTCCACCGCAAACCCGCGGAAGATCACCAGAAACAGAAACAGGTTATCCACGCTGAGCGCTTTTTCGATCAGGTAGCCAGTAAAGAATTCCAGCGCGGGCTGCTCGCCACGGAAATACAGGACGCCCAACCCGAAGAGCACGGAAACGGTAATCCAGCCAGTACTGGCAATGGCTGCTTCGCGCAACTTGATTTTGTGCGGGTGCCGGTGAAACACGCGCAGGTCCAGCACAATCGAAACGAGGATGAAAGCGTTGAAGAGGATCCAGTTTAGCGGGGTGCCCATGCGCAGCACCGCGTCAGGGATTGGCGCGGCTTGCTTCTGTGGTGTTCAGGTTCGAAAGCTCTACCCGCGCGGTCTGGCCCGCTGCGATTTTTACGGGAACATCCCAGCGCACGTGCATGTCCCCGGCGTTGGCTTCCAGGTTCAGCGTTGAAATCCAATAGTCGCCCGGCGGCAGGCCGGAAACGGAAGCGCGGCCTTCGAGGTCCGTGTCTACCCTGCGCGCCAGAAATGTCAGCTGCGCGAGTTCCGGTGCGGCGCGCCGCACGCGTTTGTCGCGCGCGCTCTGCAGGGCCGCCCATTTTCTTTCCGGATTGATCCCTTCCAATTCCAGCTCCATTCCCGTCGTCGATTCCGGATGCTTGCGAAGGAATTTCATCAGCGCGGCCAGATAATCTTCCCGCAACTTCTTGTACTTTTCGGGTTGCTTCACTTTGTCCAACTCCGTGTATTTCGGCTTGGGAAAGCCGGAAGTGACGCCGCCGCTGTTTGAGCGCTGGTAGGCCAACAGAAATTCTGGCACGCCGAGAATGTCATCAGGCGAAATCAGTTTGTCCACGTCGGGGGCAGAAAGATCCAGCGTATCTTTCGCTTTCATCCAGGCGCGCAGCTCGGGAGAAAACTTCAGGCCGTCGATGAATTCGTCGCGCGACGGAACGGGGTCCTTCTCTTCCGCTTCCTTAACGATGTCCGTATAACTCTTCGTGAGAATGTAGAACGTAAACTGGCGCACCGGCTCCGCCCGCGCCGCTGTAGGCGTAATCCGCGCGCTAAACTCCAACGAACCAGCGCCTGCCCTGGCGGCCCCGCCAGAATCCGCCTGCGCCGCCGCCGCGCTGATGCAAACGAATCCGTAGAAGACGAGAGCAGAGGCAAACCAAGCTGTTCTTCGCATGTCGAAATCGTAACAGATTGTGCGGGGGCGCAGGAAAGAACGGAGGGATCTGCCGGATTGGAGTTCAGAGGGAATCGAAGCCCAAGACTCGAG
>Ga0070730_10001920_pt1 | contig 19414 bp, 17 predicted proteins | sample Coa_R1_3_FD_66447 | JGI IMG/M metagenome (GOLD analysis project Ga0070730, IMG submission 66447) | Surface soil microbial communities from Centralia Pennsylvania, which are recovering from an underground coalmine fire - Coalmine... | ecosystem: Environmental > Terrestrial > Soil > Unclassified ... | reverse complement strand
CCTGGAAGTGTGACGAGCGGTATTCCCAGGCCTGGATGTTGAGGAAACCTTCCGCCAGCCGCCGGTCGATTGACTGGATTGAGGTGAGCGGCTCGGCCGGCAGCGACTTGAGCCGGCTCAGCAAGCTCTCCATCTCCGCCACGGTGTCGCCGGCGCCCTTCTCCGAGAAATCGGGCAGGCGGTCGTCATAAGTGTGAACGCCAATAAACGTGGCGTTGACTGGCCGGTTGCGGTAGTAGCTGCTGAAAAAGTCCTCCAGCCAGGCAGAAAACAGGGGAGCGGTGTCAGGCATTGGCGATTACTCCAGCGGCAGGTCCACCCAGCGCCGCTCGTGGAACGACTGCTCGACGGCGTTGATGGCTTCTTGCACTCGGGCACCATCCACGAAGCTGCCCTGGTTGCGTTCGCCGCCCGCATGAATTTCGTCGATAAAGTCTTTGATCAGGTTCGCGTAAAACAGCGAGCGCCAGGACTCGCGCGGGTGGCCGCCGCTGGGATAGAACTTCTGGGGAATCTCGAGCTCTTTAAACTCGACCTCATCCGGCCGGGCCACCTTGATCGTCTCGGCCACGCCAAACTCTTCCACCAGGCGGCAGATAATGGCGCCCTTGTCGCCATACAGGCGCACTTCGATGCCGGGGTAGTTGCCGATCGTCACAAAGCTGGTCTGGACCGACCCGATGGCGCCGTTGGCGTACTCCATGATATAGATGTCGCCGTCGTCGATGTTGACGCGCGTCATTTTCCGGGTGTCGCGCACCACCCGGTTCGGCACAAAGTTCCGCATGGTGCCCACCACCCGGGTGTAATCCGACTGCACCCACCAGCGGCTGATGTCGATGACCGGCGCGCCGTAGCCTTCCAGCGAAGAAGTCTGCAAGACGTTCGGGTCCGCGTTTTGTTTAACCTGGCGCAGCGGGTTCAGCGGGTCTAGAAACTGCGAGTTCTGCTCGTAGGCGTTGAAGACAAACGGCGTGCCGACGAAACCGTCCTGGATCATCGACCAGGCATACTGGACGCCGGGGCTGTAGCGGAACGTAAAGCCGAGCTTGGTCTTCAGCCCTTTCGATTGGGCCAGCTCGGCCGCTTTTTGAGTCTGGTGGAAGTCATAGGCCACCGGCTTCTCGCACAAGACGTGCTTGCCCGCCTCCAGCGCCGCCCAGGCCAGCTCAAAATGGGCGGCCGAGGGCGTGCACACGTCGATGACGTCGATGTCGCCGCGGGCCACCACCGCGCGCCAGTCGTCGCTGCTCTCGGCGATGCCAAACGATTTGGCCATGGTCGCGGCCTGTTCGTGGAGCGGGTCGCACAGCACGGCCACCTCGCTGCGCGGGTCGCGCTGCCAGCCCGGGATGTGCGCCATCTGGGCCCAGCGGCCCGCGCCCAGCACGGCTACCCTGAGTTTGCTATTTTTCATCTTTGCCATTTCCTGTGTAGTTGGCGCTGGTGCCCCAGCGCTCAAGCAGGTCTTTCAAGGCGTCGGTGATGTGCAGCTCCATCACCCGGGCCGCCTCGTCGGCCTGGCCCGTCTCGATCAGAACACAAAATGGGATGTGCGAATCGGCGATATCGATCAAATCGGGATAGCTGTGATGGCGCACCGTGAGCGCGCGCCGCACGTGGAGCTTGATCGTCGACCAGATCTGGATCAAAAAGCTGTTGCCCGACAGGTCGAAAAAGAATTCGTGGATCTGAAAATCAAGCCGGACCACCTCGTCGGTGTTGCCGCGGCGGGCGGCGGCCTGAATGTCGCGCACGAGCTGCAAGAAAAGGCTGATGTCGGCCGGCGTGCAGCACGCCACCGCCAGCCGCACCGCGTAGCCCTCCAGGATTGCCCGGACGTGGTACAGATCCTGAATGCTTTTCTTGTCCAGCGGAGTCACAAAGGTGCCCCGGTGCGGAATGTTCTTGACCAGGTTTTCTTTTTCCAGGTTATTGATGGCGGCCCGCACCGGTCCGCGCGAGACGCCGAACTGCGCCGCCACTTTCACCTGGTTGAGCTGGCTGCCGCCCGGGAAGTAGCCTTGCACGATGGCTTCACGCAGGCGGTCGAGCACTTGGGCTTCGACCGTGCGTTGCGAGATATTCTCTAGCGGGTTGTTCACTTGGCGTGCCTCACTGTCATCTCAGCACATGATGTTGCCAGTCGTTGGACCCTGTCGGCCCAGAAAGCAACGTGCCCCGGCTCCTCACGATACTGAGAGCCCCTTGATCATGGCGTGTTTTGGGCAATGGCCGCGGATTGCCACAACTAGGGAAGCCCGTATGGCTTCCGTGAACACCGGCGGGCTACTATTTAGTGCGGCAACAGCACACCAACGGACCGCGTATGGACTATGGAGTGTCAACTGTCGACAGTTGGCATTGTGTAGCCAAATTAGCCGTTTGTCAACCGGGTAAGTGGTAGATTGGGTATTTAGTACTGGGGTGAAGGCCGCCGACGAGCGTCAAAACGCTCTGGCGAGCCGTTGATCTGGGGGGGGCGCAGATGCGGTTAGAGGTGCCGGAATCAGGCTGATAAGGGCAGGATAGTCCGGCCCGGGCCGACACGCAGGTGGGACGTTACGCGACGGGCTCGCGCGTGCGCCCCGGGTCGACACGCAGGTCGTCCCCTACGAGACGGCGAAGCGTGGTTGGAGGCGGTAGGGGCGGACCTATGTGTCCGCCCGGGACGACACACACAAAGCGCTGGCGGCGGTGCAGGTGTCGGTCGGCGCCTACCAGACGCCATCGAACACGCCCGATCAGCCTGGGTAGTTGATCTGGTTCGCCACGGCAACCAACGCCTGTATGTTGAGCTCGCCGGCGCCCCGATCATTGGGCAGCAGGGGGCGGCGCGACAGCGCCTCACGAATGGCCGCGATGCGCTCGCTGACATCATGCACATCGGTCACCCGGCCCTGGCGCGCCACCACCTCGAGCACTTGGCGGTATTGCCAGGACGGCTGGAAGCCCATGTGGCGGTAGCTTTCCTGGGTCGGGCCGCGGCCCGCCAGCAGTTGCCCGCTAAAGGGGATGGTCAGATTGAGCCAGTCGTAGCGATTGTTGAACGGCCAGACCTCGTCGTTGGGGAAGATGGGGTGCAGGCCATTCAGGCGTGGTCCGCCAAAGCCGATTGGCTCGCCCATCTCGTCGGACTCGGGCACCAGGGTCAGGTTCAGCCGCAAGTTATCCAGGACGAGCCAGCCGTCCGCCAGCGCATATTGGCACAGCCAGCCGCGCCAGCATGCGGTGAAGGTGTGCGTCGGCGTCAGGCCATAGTCATTCGGGCAGAACAGGGAATCGCCCTTGATGGCGGCGATGGAGTATTCCTGGCCGTCCACCAGCAGCGTGTCCGGTATTTGTGAAGTCATTCGTTTTGCCTCAATTCCCAGACCCATCACGGCCCGGCCAGTCGGCCACCGCCTACGCCGTGCGCGGCTTTCCCAGCGCTGAGCCGTGGCGATTACCGGCGGCCCGCCAGCGCCGCCCTGTTGCCGCCGGGCTAGGCGGGCAGGGGGCTACAGCGGGAATCTGCGTCGAATCCGCTGCCATGCCAGGGCCGCAATGGCCCGGCGTAGCGGAGGGCAAGAGACCCGATTTCGTGCCCCGCTATCGTCTATAGCCGCCGGCGGCGTTTGTCGATGGGTACGCTGACCAGAGCGACCATATTACTCTCACTTTGCTTTGAAGGCGAATGGCCGGGAGGTCAGGGCGCACCTCGCGTTGGTGGTCGTTCGTAGGGCCGAAGCATCCGCGCCGAGCTCGTTCAGCAGACAAACCGCCGCGGCGCGGATGCTTCGCCCTTGCGGCCAAGAAACGCAAATGCACCCGGAGGTCAACGGCGCGTTTCAAAACAAGGGCGGGCTTACACCCTGAGTGTTCATGCCGCTGATGACACCTTTTGACGCAAGGCATATGTTTGTTCCCGCCCGGCGTGCTGTCACGCTGCTTATGCTGCTACGCTGAGGGCGAATGCGCTTACTCAATACTACAAGCAAGGTCGCGCCCGAAGCGCCTCGATTAGATTAACAGTCGTCAAGTTCTGAGCGGCGCGATCGCGTGAGCGCGATAGCATGTGCTCGACGAGCAGCACCCCTTTGGGTTGGGTCGACAGCCTGCCGCCGTTTTGAGACGCACCTGCCAGTCAATGATGTATGTGCGCCGCTGCCTATCAGCCGGGGCCAACCGTCGCGAACGATTTGGCCCACGCCGGCAAGATCAGTCGACGGCCTGGGCCAGGCGAGCCGCGTTCCGATAGACCAGGGGTGTCGCGACCGCGTACACCACGGCGACGTAGAGCAGGATGACCGAAAAGGCCGCGCTCCCCAGGCCCAATTGAAGGGCGAAGGCCCCCATGGCGACCGCGAAAGCAAAGGTCGTGTAGATGCGGGTGCGGTGCAGCCAGGCATACGGCAGGAAATGCACGCCGCCCAGGGCCGCTAAAGCCAGCGGTATGCCGCGCGGATCGAGGCTATAAACCAGGATCAGCAGGGGCAGCCCAAGCGCTTGTGACGTCGCCAACAAGATCGACAGCGATCGCAGCGGATTGTCTGGCGCCATCCGTCCGGTGCCCATTTTTCGCTCCAGCCAGAAGGCCGCCGGCAAGGCCACGCCGCCCTGGAACATCGCGATCAAGGCCGCGATCGGTTTCGGAATGAATAAAGACAGTATGGCCGTTACCAAAAATGTGGCGCCGTAAGTGATTAAGAACGGGGCGCCTCCGGCCGAACTGGCGCTGACTTCAGTGAACGCGCGTTTCAGGTCATACGAGGTTGTGGCGCTCATCGGTGTTTCCTGTCGGCCAATGCTGGCCGCGCTCATGACTCAACCACAGCGGTGACGCGCCTTGATTGGGATAGGCGTGTCTCGGCGTGCCTGGCCCAGGCGATGGTGACCAGGCCCAACAGACACAGGACGATGATCCCCACCAACCCCGTTATTCCGCCCCAAATCGGATTGGCATTCGCAAACAGCAACACCCGCCAGATGCCATAAGCCTGGCTGTTGAACACGCCGTGGATCCAGCCGGCGAGAATGGCGCTCTTGTAATGCAGTGTCAACTCGTTGATATAGATACTGAGCGCCGTGGTGAACAAGACCATTAACAAAACGCCCAGGATCGGATAGCCGGGATAATTGAACCCGATCATAACCAGTGGGGCGTGCCACAGGCCCCAGATGATACCCAGGAGCAGGTAAGCCTTCCATTTGCCCAGCGGCATCAGCCGGGGCAGCAAATAGCCGCGCCAGCCCCATTCCTCACCCAGCCCCAGGAGGCAGTTGACGATTGGATTGATGGTCAGCGACGTCAAGAACAGGACGATCAAGAGCAGCGCTGGCGGCGGCGCCGTGGACATATCCACGCCGGTGGCGGCGATGGTCGCATAGAAGCGGTTGAGCTGCCAGTCCGGCTGGCCCAAACCCAGCGTCCAGGTGAGCAGATACACCAGGATGAAGCTGACTGGGATGACTAGCGCCGAAACGGCATAAGGCTTCCACGAAGAGCCAAAACGCAGCCCGGTGGAGCTCACCGTCTCGTGGGTGATGAAGCGAATGGTGATCAGGGTCGCCGCGGCCGGCACCCACATCACCAACATAATCACGAATTGCCCACCCGCGGCCGGGATTTGGGTCACGCGGAAGCCGGAGAGGATCAGGACCCCCTCCATTAGGTAGGTGACCCCAAAAGTAATGAGCAAGAAAGATAGAACGCCTCTGCGATCAATCATTTTTCAATTATCACCGCTGAACGTGAGTGGGCCGGACAAACCAGAGTGCCAACGGGCCGAGGATGGACACCAGCAGGACGACCAGTAGCCACAGCGCCTGGGCGCCGTCTGGCAGGCGCTGTTGGTGCAGGAAGCTTAGCGCCAGCAGCGTCGGTGCCAGCCAGGCGCCAAGCAAGACGAGCCAAACCAGCATGTTGTCCTCCTTACCCGCCACAGCCAAATGTTGCTACGCGCGCGCGTACGCGCAACGCCTGCGAGGCGGATGTGTCTTTCGCGGTCAGCTGGCTTTGCCAGCGGTTTCAGTGTAAGGCGTCTTGCAATTCACCGGCACCTCCTGACAGCCAGTTTGGTCCTGGCCAAGTGGACAGCCGGCCAGTCCTGTGACGAACATCATCGACCTGGCGCCAGACGACACCTGTTCCGCGGACCCAGGTAACCCCGCCGCGCCATCACTGTCCACCCGGCCAGGGGAAAACCCGACAAAGGGCAGGCGCCAGGAGCGGGTCCGGGCGCTACCATCACGGTATGGCTCCCATGTCACCGGTCTTGCTGCCGCCTGCTGCCAATGGCCGCTGAACCTTCCCGCCTGCGAGCCTGTCAACGCGATGACAGGGATGGCAGGCCCAGTGGCTGAATGTTGGGACGCCTGAGCGGGCCGGCTGGCGCGGCCCGGACGGTGTGACGATGAATCGAAGCCTCAGGTTTGCGGGATGGTATGGCCTCACCGTCGGCGTGCTCATGGTGGGGCAGTGGACCTTCTTCCTGATCGCCGGCCAGGTGCCGGAGGTTCACACCGAGCCCATTCGCCTCGGCTTTCACCTGGCGGCCGAGCTGGCGACCGCGGTCGCGCTCATCTTTTCCGGCTGGGCGGTCCTGCGGTCCATTGCCTGGGGCCGCCCGGTGCTGCTCGTCGCCACCGGCATGCTGATTTACACCGTGGTCGTCAGCCCCGGCTATTTTGCGCAGCAAGGCCAGTGGCTATTTCTTGGCCTGTTTGGCGCACTGCTGGCCCTGGCCATCGTGAGTGCGGGCACCTTGATCCGAAGCATGTCGGCGTAATGGCCTGGGGTGGACTTGAACCCATCGGGCGCCGCGCGCTTGTGATTGATTCTGCTGGAGAACTATCGTGAGCACTATCGTACAAGTTGTCCCGGCCAAGACCCAGCTTAAGGGTGGCCTGCTGGCGTATGCCGCCACGGCGTTGCTCCTGTTCAGTATTCTGCCGGAGATCGTGTGGAATGAGCTCGTCGGCGGCGACGGCGCCTGGATCAGCACGGCCCGACTGGCCGCGCTGGCGCTCATGGTGGGCCTCGCCCTGCTGGTGCCGCGTCTGCGCCCGTTGTGGAAACTGGCCGCGATCCTGCTGACGATCACGCTCGCGGGCCGGGCTGTGGATTGGGCCGGCACGAGTGCGCTTTGGGCCAGGTTGGTGGGTTGGATCTCGCCCCAGCCCGTGCAGGTGCTGTTTTCCGTTCAGCTTGTGAAGCTGGGCGTCTCGGCCATTGTCCTGCTGGCCCTGTCCGCGCTGGGTTTCAGCCGGCGTGGGGCCTTCCTGACGCGCGGCGAGGTCAACGCGCCGGCCGCGCCCGAGCCCTGGATGGGATTTCCGCGGCCCGAGCCGTGGCTATCGTTTGGATCGAAGTGGGTGGTCTTTCTGGGCCTGGGGATGGTGGTGATTCTCAGCGTGATGGGGCGCCCCAACCCGGCGGCGCTGCTGGCGGCGTGGCGGTTTATTCCGGTCGTGCTCATCCTGGCCGGGCTGAACGCCTTCAATGAAGAGCTGATCTACCGGTCGTCGATGCTGGCGGCGTTGGTGGGGCCGCTCGGTGTGCGGCCCGCTCACCTGCTGACGGCGGCCCTGTTCGGCATTGGGCACTACTACGGTGTTCCCTACGGTGTGGGGGGCGTGGCGCTGGCCGTCGTCATGGGCTGGTTCCTGGGCAAGGCCATGCTGGAGACCAGGGGTTTTGTCTGGCCATGGCTGCTGCACGTGGTGGCCGATGTCTGCATCTTCTATTTCATCCTGGCCGGGTCAATCACCCCGGGCGGATAAAACAACAATCGTGAGCGCCTGGCCGAGGGATACGGCCGCAAATGAAACTTACTATTGAGCATTTGTCCAAACAATATCGACGCGATCTGTGGGGGCTGCGCGATTTCGATCTCGAGCTCCAACCCGGCGTGTATGGCCTGCTCGGTCCAAATGGCGCTGGTAAATCCACCCTAATGCGCATGCTGGCGACCATCACCCAGCCGACTGCCGGCGCCATCCGCTGGAACGACGCCGACATCGGCAAATCTCCCGATGTGCTGCGGGCCGTGCTCGGCTATTTGCCGCAAGACTTCGGCGTGTACCCGAACTTGACCGGCCTTGAGTTCCTGGAGTATATGGCGGCCATCAAGGGCCTGGACGGCAAAAGCGCCCGCCGGCGCATTGATGAGCTGTTGATCGTGGTCAACCTGGTCGACGCCGCCAGGCGCCCGCTGGGCGGCTATTCGGGCGGGATGAAGCAGCGCGTCGGCATCGCCCAGGCGTTGCTCAATGATCCCCAGCTGCTCATTGTGGATGAGCCCACCGTGGGGCTCGATCCCGAAGAGCGCGTGCGTTTTCGCAACCTGCTGTCCGATCTGTCCGGCGAGCGCATCATCATTCTTTCAACTCACATCGTCTCCGACGTGGAAGCCGTGGCGACTGAGATCGTGGTGGTGAGCCAGGGACGCAAGCTGCAGCAGGCGACGCCCGAAAAGCTCTTGCAGCGGCTAGACGGCCAGGTGTGGCAATGGCTGGCCGCCACGGATGAGCTGGCGGCGCTCAAGCAGAAGCACGTCCTCAGCGGCACGGTGCGGCACACCAACGGGATGCAGGTGCGGGTCGTTAGCGACACGGCCCCCACCCGCGACGCGCAGAGTGTGCCCGCCAACCTGGAGGATGTTTACCTGTCGCTCGTCGCGGCGAACGGCAGCGGGGCATGAAGACGCTGCGGGTGCTGTATCACCTGGCCCGCGCCGATTTTCTGGAGCGCACACGGCGCTACAGCTTTTTGCTGATGCTCGGGCTGGTGCTGTGGCTGGGCTATCTCTCGGCCAGCGGGCAATTTCGCATGCGGGTGCCGCCGGATTACCTGGGCGTGATCAACTCCGCCTGGGTGGGCGCCACCATGACCATCACCGTGACGCTGCTGCTGGGCTGGTTCGGCTTTTATCTGGTCAAAGGCTCGGTGAGCCGCGACTATGAAACGGGTGTTGGGCAGATCATGGCCACGACGCCGCTCAGCCGCCCGCTGTACACGGCGGGCAAGTGGCTGAGCAACTTTGCCGTGCTGGCCCTCATGATCCTGATGCTGGCGCTGGTTGGCATTGCCATGAACCTGCTGGTCGGCACGGCGGACTTCAATCTGTGGGCGCTGTCAGCGCCGCTGCTGTTCGTGGCGCTGCCATGCATGGCGCTGGTGGCCGCTATTGCCGTTCTGTTTGACACCATCAGCTGGCTGCGCGGCGGCCTGGGGAACATCGTCTACTTCTGCGGCTTCATGTTTGCCCTGGCTACCACGGCCGCCACTATATCCACCTCAGCAGCCGACAATCCCTTGCTGGACGTTGCGGGCTTTCGGCTAATTGGCGGGAGCGTTGCCCAGGCCGCCCGGGCAGCGTACCCCGAGGCCAGCAGCGGGTTTGCCTTTTCCATCACCGAGTTGGCCAACCCCAGGCTGTTCATGTGGAACGGCATCGCCTGGACGCCGCGGATCGTGCTGCCCCGGGTCGCATTGCTGTTGCTGGCCCTGGGGCTGGCGCTGCTGGCGGCGGCCTTCTTTGACCGGTTCAACCCAACCCGGGTTTGGTGGAGCAAGCGCAAACCCGCTGAGCGGGGCCAGCCGGGAGCAGTGGCGCCGGCCGCGGCCATGCCCATCGCCAGCGCTCGCCTGACGCCCCTGACCGGCACGCGCGGCCGCTTCCGCCTGGACGCTCTATTGATGGCGGAGCTCAAGCTATTCCTTAAAGGGCAGCCCTGGTGGTGGTATGCCATCGCCCTGTGCTTGGTCGCGGCGCAACTTTTCACCGAGCTGACGATCACGCGCGTTCTGCTGGTCGCGGCCTGGACCTGGCCGATCCTCATCCTGAGCGGCCTCGGCTGTCGTGAAGCGCGGCACGACACGCGCCAGATCGTTTTCTCCGCTCCGCACCCGCTGCTCCATCAATTGCCGGCGGCCTGGCTCTCCGCCTGCGCCGTCCTCGCGCTGCTGGGATCGGGCGCCTTGCTGCGCTTCATTCTCGCCGGTGAAACCATCAGCATTTTGGGTTGGCTGACCGGCGTCGTGTTCATCTCGTCGCTGGCCCTGGCGGCAGGCGTGCTGACCGGCAGCAGCAAGGCTTTTGAAGTCATCTATGTGTTCTTGATGTACATGCAGACGCAGCAATTCCCGCCGTTCGATTTTATGGGGATGACGCCGGCCAGCCCCTGGTATGGCTATGCCCTGCTGGCGGGGCTGCTGCTGATCGCCGCTGCCTTCGCCCGCCGCCTGCAGTTGACAACCAGGGGCGCCGTCCGATAAAGGGCTCATCCGAAGGGGTGCGGTCCTGCAGCCGTCTAAACGCAAAAGGCAGCACGCCAGGGGAGGCGTGCTGCCTTTTGCCGAGCGGCGAGCGGGCTACTTGCTGGCGCGGATCTTGGGGCCACTGAGCGGCGCGCCAAACAGCGGGGCGAACACGCAGAAGTCGACAAATCCTGCCGCGAGGGGCAGAAGGCCAATGACGGCCACGACGGTGCCGGCGGCGCCGCCAATACCCACCATGCCCCAGGCGATCAGGGCCAGGCCGGCCACGATGCGCGTGATGCGCCCAGCGCTAGAAGCCATAAACGCGATAAACGGATTCATTTTCACATCTCCTTGGGTAACTGGTTTCTTATTCTGCAACCAGTATAGGAGACGCAGAGCGCCCTGTCGGTGACAAAGTCACCCAACGAGCCGGGCTTTTAGCGCGTCGCGATTAAGCACCTCGACGGTGCCGCGCGCCAACCGGATCAGGCCGCGACCGGCGAAGTCTTCCAGCAGGCGGCTGATCACCTCGCGCGAGCTGCCCAGCTCAGCGGCGATCTCCTGGTGGGTGATATGCAGGGGGTTGTGGGCCCGGCTGCGCTCGAGCAGGAGTGTGGCCATGCGCGCATCCATGCGTTGGAAGGCCACCTCGTCCACCAGCGCCATCACGTTGGCCAGCCGCTGCGACAGCAGGTCAAACACGAAGCCGCGCCACAGATCATAGCGGCGCACCCACTCACGCAAACTCTGGGCGGGGATCATGACCGCTTCGGCCTCCTGCTCGACGGTGGCGATAGCCGGGAAGGACTGCTGGCTGAGGATGGCATTGGCGGTCAGGATGCACGATTCGCCCAGGCCAAAGCGGTAGAGGGTGATCTCACGTCCGGTCTCGCCGACTTTATACACGCGCACCACGCCAGAGATGAGCAGGGCAATCGCGTCCACGCGGTCGCCCTCGACAAACACGTCATGGCCGGCCGGGATGCGCGCGATCCAGGCAGCGTCGACGAACTCGCGCACCAGCGCCGGCTCGGCCCGCTGCAGCACGGGCAGCGCCCGCTTTAGACGGTCGAGCTGCTTCGGTTCAATCATCCCGCGTTTTTCCTCGCCTGAGTTACCGACCTAAGTACACTCACACAACATTCGCGACATGCGAACCGATAATGGAGAGCACCTGCTATGGTTCCGGTCGGGTGCTTGTCCACCAGTACTTGCAGCAATTCGGCCACTTCGCGACGGCGCTTGCGGCGCCTAATCAGAACGACGGTTTCACCCGTGTGATAATTCACGGCACCCAGCCCGTAGCGTCGGGTGGGGTCGACCTGGCGTGGGGATCATCATCTGTTGGCCTTTAGGGCTCCACAGCGCTCGCAAGGACGGCAGCCAGCTGACGTTAAATTCATCAGCGTAGTAAAAGACATCCCTGGTGTCAGGCTGTTTCGTGCGTCTTCAATCGTCTTTTTTAACCAGGTATTCAGGATCTGGGCTGCTGATCTTGTGCTGGGGGGCGCTGAGCACGATGTCGGCTTTCTTCAGCACCCGTCGCACCGTTTCCGTCGCAACGCGTTGACCGGTCTTTTCGGCCATTTAGTCCCCAAGCCGTTGCAGTGTCCACGCTAGAGTATGAATGGAATCATCCGCTTCGTACGCCGCATGTAGGCGCGATATTCGTCCCCGAACGCCTCGATGAGCGCGGCCTCTTCCACCCGCATCCGCCAGCCATAGACCAATCCCGGAATGACCAGCATGACCGCCAGGCTGAGCCAGTTGCCGAGTGCCAGCCCATAGCCCAGGATGGTGACGAACGTGCCGGCGTACGACGGATGGCGTAGGTGGCTGTACAGGCCGCGGTCGAACACGCGCTGTCCCGGCTGGATGGCGACTTCCGGCACGAAGTAGCGCCCCAACTGGGCGATGGCCCAGACCCGCAACACCATCCCGCTGGTCATGAGCGCCAGGCCCAGGTAGAAGACAGCCGCCCGGCCCGCCGCGAAGTCGAAAGCAGTCGCACGCGTGGCCGTCACGGCCAGCGTCAACGCCAGTACCATACCGCTGATGATGGCGGCGCGTGACCAGCGGTCGCGGTTGATCGAGCCGGGGTGCCACAGCCGCAAGTTCGCCGCCACTTCGAGCGCCGCCCAGGCCAAGAAGCAGGCCATAAACAGCACCGCCCCTAGCGGCGAGGGCGAGTAGAGCGTTTTAATGAACATGGGCGTGATCCGGACGAGTGGGTAGCATGCCTGATTATACGCACTGTGGCGTTCGCTTCATTCCCTTAAGGGCGATAGAATGCGCCTGCTCGGTTGCCCTTAACATGGAAGTTCAATGCAAACTGGTACCTGGTTCCAGTGTCGAAAACCGAATCCCGACGCGCAGCTGAGGCTACTCTGCTTCCCTTACGCCGGCGGGGGCGTCTCCGTCTACCGCTTGTGGCCGGATCGCCTCCCGTCCGAGATCGAGGTCTGGGCGATTCAACTCCCGGGGCGAGACGGGCGCCTGCGTGAGCCGATCCCGGCTGATCTTCAGACGCTGGCCGGGGCGCTGGCCGAAGGGCTTGGTCCGCTGATGGATCGGCCCTTTGCTTGTTTTGGCCACAGTATGGGCGCACTGCTGGCGTTCGAGTTCGCGCGTGAGCTGCGGCGACGCAGTCAAATGGGGCCAACGCAGCTGTTGGTCTCGGCGCGCCGCGCACCGCAGCTGCCTCGCAACGAGCCCCCGCTGCACACCTTGCCTGAGCCGCAATTCATCGAGATGCTCCGGCAGCGCTACAACGCCATTCCGGCGGCGATCCTGGCTGAGCCCGAACTCATGCAATTGTTCATACCGATACTGCGCGCCGACTTCAAGCTGATCGAGCTCTACAAGCATCAGGCCGAAGCGCCGCTCGACTGCCCGATCGCCGCGTTTGGCGGCGCGCAGGACCCGTTAGCGCTGCCCTCCGACCTGGCGGCCTGGCAAACGCAGTCGAGCGGCGCCTTCAGTCTGCAGCTGTTCCCGGGCGGCCATTTCTATCTGCAAGACGCGCAGATCCAATTGCTGGCAGCGCTGGCCCGCGAATTGCTGCTGCGCAGCCCGTGACAGGCTGAGCGTTCCGGGCGGGCCTGGCGGGCAGTGTTGGATTCTTGACAAATTGTTTCGGTGTGCATAGCATCACCGTGTTTTCAGGCCAGCCGGCGATGAAGCTGCTGGTTGGCCGTGGGCCCAACGCTTGTGCTTTGTCAGCAAGCGCACCTGGAGCGGTCCTCGGCGCCCGCCGTTTGGCCGATCAGTCACGGCACGATGGTTGATTATTTGGAAAGGCTGTCTGATACCGGTCAGTTGGTCCATACCAAACGGTAAAGCCCCAAGATGCTCCTGCATCAACTCCTAGATCGCTCGGCACTGGTCCATCCACATCACATCGCCGTCGAGGACGATGAAGGTGGAAAGTTGACGTATCGGGAGCTCGCCGATTTGTCTGATCAGCTCCGCGATCGGCTCAGCCACGCCGGAGTCCGCCCCGGTGACCGAGTAGGGCTCTACCTGAGAAAGTCAATTGACGCGGTCGCCGCCATTTTTGGAGTATTGAAAGCTGGCGCGGCCTATGTCCCGGTTGACTCGAACGCCCCGGTCTCCCGCAATGCCTACATATTGAATGACTGTTCGGTTAAGCTGGTGGTGCTAGAGGCTGATTACGCCGAGCGATTGCAGGTGGCGCTTGGCAGCAACGAACAGGCGCCGGCCTTGCTCCGGCTGGAAGGAACCGGGCCAGGTATCCCGCTCCGACGGGCCTTGGACGGACTGCAAGCCATTGACCCGGCCCCAGCGGCTACCACTAAAATCGTGCCGCCAGATGATCTGGCCTACATACTGTATACCTCGGGATCAACCGGAAAACCTAAGGGCGTGATGCTCTCTCACCGCAACGCGGTGAGCTACGTTGATTGGGTCACTGAGGTTTTCGAACCCAATGACCAGGACCGCTTCTCCTCGCATGCGCCGTTTCATTTCGACCTGTCGATACTCGACATTTTTGTGCCAATCAAGCATGGCGCCACAGTCATACTCATCAGCTCGGAAGTTGGCAAGGATCCGCTTAAGCTCGCCGCGTTGATTTCAGACAAGCGCATCACTAGTTGGTATTCGACCCCGACAATCCTGAGTTTGCTGGCGCAGTATGGAAAGCTGCCGCAGCATGCTTATGCTGCCTTGCGGACGGTGCTTTTCGCGGGCGAGGTCTTTCCTATCAAGCATCTTCGCGCTCTAAAAGCGCTGCTGCCTGGACCGAAGTTCTTCAATTTGTACGGTCCAACTGAAACGAATGTCTGCACATATTACGAGATTCCAGAACAGATCCCTGACTATCGAGTCCAACCCTACCCGATTGGCCGCGTGTGCTCGCACTTCCGGGCTGCGGTTTTTGATGAACAGGGTCAAGCCGTACCGGCCGGGCAGGAAGGTGAGTTACATGTGTCCGGGGCCGGTGTGATGCTCGGTTATTGGAATCTGCCCGAACAGACTGCCCGCGCCTTTCTGCTGGACGCCTCTGGTCGACATTGGTACAAGACGGGTGATATTGTCGTGCAGGCGGCAGATGGTGATTACATATATATCGGCCGCCGAGATCGGATGGTTAAGAAGCGGGGGTATCGGGTGGAGCTAGGTGAAATCGAAGCTGGACTCTATCGCCACCCAGCGGTTAAAGAGGCGGCGGTGGTGGCTTTGACCGATGCTGGCAATAGCGTGCGGGTCAAGGCGTACTTGTGCTGTAAAGCGCTCGAAAGCCGTCCCTCGCTTATTGAGCTAAAGCGTTTCTGCGCTGAGAACCTCCCTAGCTACATGATCCCAGACCTGTTTTCCTTCCAGGACGTCCTCCCTAAGACTTCCACCGACAAAATCGACTATCAACGCCTAATAGAGTTCAGCGATTGAGGGCGAGTTCAATCGTATCCGTCAGCGCACGGGCATTAGCTGGCAGCCGATGCGCTTGAAGTGGTTCTGACAGGTTTGAAATCATGGACTTTTCCTGGACGGAAGAACAACTGAAGTTTAAACGCGCGGTCATCGACTTCGCCCAAAAGGAATTGAATGCTGGGCTCATTGAGCACGACCGGCAGGGGCAACTGCCCCGCGAAAACTGGAAAAAGTGTGCCCGGTTTGGGCTGCTCGGCCTGGCTATTCCTGAGGCATATGGCGGCAGTGGGGCCGACGTGCTGACCACCATGCTAGCGATGGAGGGTCTGGGCTATGGTTGCCACGACAACGGACTGATTTTCGCCATGAATGCCCAAATGTGGAGCGTTCAGCATCCCATACTCGCCTTCGGCAGCGAAACTCAGAAGCGGAAGTACCTGCCGGGCCTGTGCCAGGGTGAGTTGATCGGGGCGCACGCTATGTCAGAACCGGAGTCTGGTTCTGACGCCTACAGTCTGCAGGCGCGCGCAACGCGACGGGCTGATGGCTACGTGCTCAACGGCACCAAGATGTTTGTGACTAACGCCCCAACAGCCGATATAGTTTTGATCTTTGCCACGGTCGATCCAGCCAAGAAAATTGGGGGTGTGACTGCCTTCCTGGTCGAAAAGGGAACGCCCGGTTTCACGGTCAGCCGAAATATCGACAAAATGGGTTTGCGCACGGCGCCAATGGGTGAGGTGGTCTTGCAGGATTGTTTCGTGCCGGCGGAGAGCCGCCTGGGGCCAGAAGGCGCTGGCTCAGCGATTTTCAACAGCTCCATGGAGTGGGAACGCAGCTGCATCTTGGGCAGCCACGTGGGTGCGATGGAGCGCCAGCTGGAGAACTGCATTCGCTATGCCCGCGAGCGCCGCCAGTTTGGCCAAGCTGTCGGCAAATTTCAGTCTGTTGCCAACCGCATCGCCGACATGAAGCTTCGGTTGGAAATGTCCCGGCTGCTGCTGTACAAGGTGGCGTGGCTTAAGCAGACTGGTCAATCCGCGATAATGGAGGCGGCGCTGGCCAAGCTTTATCTCAGCGAGAGTTTTATCAAATCCAGCCTGGATGCCATTCGCACGTATGGCGGCTATGGCTACATGACTGAATTTGAGGTAGAACGCGACCTGCGCGATGCCGTTGGCGGAACGCTCTACTCTGGTACATCAGATATCCAACGTGTCATTATTGCCCGTTGGCTTGGGCTCTAGACGTTATCGGTGGAAGGCACTTTGCTGGAACGCCAGCAGCGCCCCCAGCCAGACCCGCCAGTTTGCACAGCGCGTTACACTATCACTGGCCGGCTACTTGGTGTTGCCGATCCAGGCAAAAAGGCCCGACCCGGCACAGGTCGCGGTAGCAATAGGCGCGGATAAAAGCCACATTACCTACTCGCCCCGCGCCGGCCGGCGTTGGCGTTTCTTCTTCTGATGAATAGGCCGACCGCACTGGGGCACGTCAGCGTCCAGGGCGCGACCGTCGGCTGCTGCTCTGCTGCCGCGGCCGCCAGCTTTTCAGCATCCCCCATTTTCGCCCCCGGCGTAAAACGCGCCCAAGTACTGCCCAATTGTTGACAAATTGTAGCGTTAATACTAGATTCGCCCCTGCTTTAATTGGCAACAAGTGCTGAAATAGCCGGGTCGCTTTCGCTGATATGTGCGCGCTGGTGCCTGCCGAGCAGACATATGGTGTGTCAAGGGCCTTATTTGCCCTCCAATACCCCCTGCACGCCTTGCCGCGTCTGGGTCCAGTTAATCTCTTTCGGGCACGCAGCGCAGCGTGAGGCAACGTTTCGGACGCAGAACAGCTTTCACAAGCTGACCGACACCGGTGGTGTAAGCCGGCTCGCAAGCGGGCCGGTTTGGGCACGTTAGGTATCTGACCGTCGAGGCCCTGGGGATGATACGGAGCAAACTAACCGTTGAGGCGTTGGAAACGCGGCTGGTGTCTCTCCTCGCCCAGCAGCTTGGCCTCGACCCGGCCACGATACAACCGGCGGAGCGCTTCAGTCAATACGGCCTCGACTCGGCGCAGGCCAGGGCGCTGTTGGCGGCAGTGGCGACCGAGCTTGGCCGCCCCTTGGCGCTTAACCTCGTGTGGACGTATCCAACGCCCGCGGCGCTGGCGCGCCACCTGCTGGGCGAAGCCGATCACCCCGAAACAGCTGACTCTAATACGGCTACGGCGGCCGTGGGCGGGCTGGAGCCAGCCGACGGGATGGCCGCGCTGGATCTGCACAGCGGCGGCGTAGCGACCCAACTGGCGGCCTCAGAACTCCGGCAGCTGGCCTTGGCAGCGGTCACGGCTGGGGAGCGCCGGCGACACGTGGAGGCCTACCTGCGCGCACCGATCGCTGAAGTGCTGGGTCTACCCTCCGAGTCACTCGAGGCCGATGAGCCGCTGAGTCACCTGGGCCTCGACTCGCTGATGGCCCTGGACCTGAGCAACCGGATCGAAACGGACTTGGGTGTCGCCATTCCAATGGCCACCTTTCTGCGCGGCCCGAGCATCGCTCAGCTAACCGAGCTGCTGGAGGACCGGTTGGGTGACCCAGCGCCAGCCGAGCCCAGCCCGGCGCTCGATGCGCAAGTCTCACGGTATCCGCTCACGCGCGGCCAGACGGCGCTATGGTACCTCTACCAGATGGCGCCAGACAGTCCGGCCTACAACACCGGCTGGATGGCACGTCTCAGCGGACCGCTGGCCGTTGGCGCGCTTCAGGCCGCACTGAATGCGCTGGTTGAACGGCACCCACTCTTGCGTTCAACGATCACCACGGAAGCTGGCCGGCCGATCCTGGTCATTCACACGCGCGCGGTGGTTGCGCTCACCACGCTCAAGACTGGGGCCGAAGGCTTGGGGGCGTTGCTTGACCGGGCCTACCATGAGCCGCTTGATCTGGAGCAGGGGCCGGCGCTGCGCGTGCGCCTGTTCCACGTGTCGGCCAATGAGCACGTGCTGCTGTTGGTTATGCCGCATGTCCTGGTCGACTTCTGGTCGCTGCTGATTTTGGTGGATGAGCTGCAACAGCTCTACCTTGCGCGGCTGTCCGGCCAGCCGCCATCGCTGCCGAAGCCGGCACGCACCTATGCCGATTTTGCGCATTGGCAGGCGGAGCGGTTGGCCGGCGCCGAAGGCGAACGGCTCTGGTCGTATTGGTCTCGCCAGTTGAGCGGCGAGTTGCCAGCGCTTGATCTGCCCACTGATCAGCCGCGCCCGCGGCTAGAGACGTATCAGGGCCAGTCGGTGTCGTTCCAGCTCTCGACTGAGCTGAGTTGGCAGATCAAGAATCTCGCGCGCGCCGAAGGCGCAACCGTGCACGCGACACTGCTGGCGGCGTTCCAGGTGCTGCTTCATCGCTACACCGGCCAAGACGACCTGCTGGTCGGCTCGCTGACGAACGGGCGCAGCCGCCCTGAGTTCAACGACGTCGTGGGTTATTTCGTCAATCCCGTCGCGCTGCGGTCCAACTGCGCTGACAACCCAACCTTCCTAGATTTTCTGAGCCAGACCCGGCAGACTCTGCTGGATGCGCTCGAACATCAGGAATACCCGTTTGCGCAGATCGTCGAGCGGTTGAACCCGGGCCATGATGCCAACCGCTCACCGCTGGTGCAGGCGATGTTTGTGCTGCAGCAGCCCCAACGCCAGCCCGAGGCACCGCCCTTCATTCTGGGGCAGTCCGGCGGGCGGGCGGCATGGGGGCGGTTGCGGTTGGATTCGATTGCCATGCCGTTACGGCAGGCGCGCTTCGATCTCGACCTGATGATGTTCGACACTCGCGGCGGGCTGTCGGGCTTCCTGCAGTACAGCACCGACTTGTTCGAGGCGCACACCATCAAGCGTTTGATCGCCCACTTCCAGCGCCTGCTGGAAGGTATTGTCGCGGACCCGAGCCGGAGGCTGGCGGAACTGCCGATATTGACCTCGGCTGAGCTCGAACAAATTCGCAGCTGGAACGCGACGGTGCAGGCGGTGCCCGAGGGCGGGCTGCCGGGCTGGCTGGCGGCGCAGGCGCAGCGCACGCCGGAGGCGCTGGCGGTGGTGGGGGCGGGCGAGCCGTTGACCTACCGCCAACTCGAGACGCAGGCCACGCGGCTGGCGCGGGCGCTGGCCGCGCAGGGCATCGGGCGCGGCAGCCTGGTGGCCATCGCCCTGGAGCGGGAACCGTCGCTGTTGGTCGGGCTGCTGGGCGTGCTCAAGGCCGGGGCGGCCTACCTGCCGCTGGATCTGACCTAC
>Ga0070730_10001919_pt1 | contig 19414 bp, 17 predicted proteins | sample Coa_R1_3_FD_66447 | JGI IMG/M metagenome (GOLD analysis project Ga0070730, IMG submission 66447) | Surface soil microbial communities from Centralia Pennsylvania, which are recovering from an underground coalmine fire - Coalmine... | ecosystem: Environmental > Terrestrial > Soil > Unclassified ... | reverse complement strand
AGTTCGGTTCGCTTGAGTTCATAGTTTCAGCAGGTTGACCCGGTCAACGTTCAGAGTTTCGCGTGTGCGGAAGACGGCGATAATGATGGCCAGTCCCACGGCAGCTTCGGCGGCGGCCACGACCATCACGAAGAACACGAAGACCTGGGCATTCAGGTTTTTCAGGTACGCGGAAAAAGCCACAAATGACAGGTTCACCGCATTCAGCATCAGCTCAATGCAGATAAATATCGTGATGATGTTGCGCTTGATCAGAAACCCCAGAACGCCGAGGCAGAATAGAATCGTGCTCAATCCAAGATAGTAAGCGAGTGGAACCATAATCAGCTTTCTCCTCTCCTGGCCAGCACCACTGCGCCCATGATGGCGATCAGGATCAGCACCGACGTAACTTCAAATGGCAGCAGAAATTTCCCGAAGAGCAGGTGCGCGATCGCCTGCACCGAGCCAAGGATGGGTTCTGGGCCGATGGCGGGGTCGGAATTTTCCTGATAAAGCACAAGGCTGTATACCGCCAACCCCACCAGCACAGTGACGCTGGGAATACCGATAAACCAGGCGACGTAGCTCTTGCCGCTATGTTCTTCAATTCCAGCATTAAGAAGCATGATGACAAAGATGAACAGCACCATAACGGCGCCGGCGTAGATGATGATCTGGATGGCGGCCACGAATTCGGCGCCCAACAGCAGATAAAGCACCGCCAGCGATCCCATGACCACGATCAGCGAGAGCGCGCTGTTAATGGGATGGCTCTGGGCCAGCAGGTTGACTGCTCCTGCTATGCACACCGCCGCGAAGATGAAGAACAATATCAGATGCAACATGGGTACGATTTAAGACAACCAAGCCACAAACAAACTGGTAATAATGATGTTCGCAATTGCCAGGGGCAAAAGAAACTTCCAGCCGAACGCCATCAATTGGTCATAGCGGAAGCGGGGCAGCGTTCCCCGCACCCAGATATAGACAAAGATAAAAGCCAAAACTTTTATGGCAAACCAGAACAGCGGCACGAACGCCTGCACCAGCGGCGGCAAGAATTTTGGGACAGGCCCAGACCATCCGCCAAAAAACAGCAATGTCGCCACGCAGGCCACGGTAAACATGTTGGCGTATTCGGCCATGAAGAACATGGCAAATTTCATGGCGCTGTATTCGGTGTGATAGCCGGCTACCAGCTCGGTTTCCGCTTCTGGCAAATCAAAGGGAATGCGGTTGGTCTCAGCGTAAGCGGAGATCAGGTAAATGAAAAAAGCGATCAATTGCGGAAAAACATACCAGTGCGGGAACCAAGCAGGAATCCATCGAAAGTCGTACGATCGGCTTTGTGCAGTCACAATTTCGCGCAGGCTGAGCGAACCCGCCAAAAGCAGCACGCCCACCAGAGAAAGTCCGAGAGAAAGTTCATAGCTGATCATCTGGGCGCTGGCCCGCAGCGAACCCAGCAAAGAATACTTGTTGTTCGATGACCAGCCCGCGAGCGCGATGCCATAGACCGCAATCGAAGTCACGCCGAGAAGAATCAATAATCCAATGTTGATATCCCCCGTGCCCGCCGGAGACGATGTGATCTGCAAGGCCGTGGTCCAGCGGCCCAGGGGGAGCTGGTTCCCAAGAGGGATAATGGCAATAGAGGTCAGCGCCAGCACGACCGAAAGCATTGGCGCCAGAATGAACAGCGGCTTGTAAACGTGCGGCGGAGTCAGGTCCTCTTTCAAGATGAACTTAACGCCATCGGCGATAGGTTGCAGCAAGCCGAATGGACCCACGCGCGTTGGCCCCCAACGATTCTGCATGTGTCCCACGACTTTACGTTCCAGCCAGACGGTGTAGGCCACCGCTCCGAGCAGAACATGAATGAGAACCACACTTTTAATTGCTGCAATAACGATATAAGTCAGCATCGAGTGTTCTTTATTAATAAATCTTGTTTAGTCACCAGCCACCGCAGGCGACGTCGGCGGCACGGGCTCCGTACGCCGGCTTTCTATTACCGAATTCAATGTTTGCGAGTAGTGTCCCAGAGTTCCCGAAGTGAACAAAGTGTCTTCCGACGGAACAATGGCCTCGGCATCCGATTTTGCTCCTCCTGCACTGGTTTCAGGAGCGGTCGTGTGCACATCGTTGCCGGCCAGCAAGCTCAGACGAGAGACCTGATGGACATGATAGCCAGGCACCAGCCGTTGAATTTCATCGAGAATCGCCGCCGGATCAAACGGACTCACCTTCGGTTCAAGATTATTGGCGCGCAACCAGACGGCGTGCTGGTCAGCCTCGCCCGATTGTGCGCCGCGCGATTGTCCCATATCCGCGCGTGTGGCCCCGCCGAAGGGGACCAGGTTGCGTACTTTGAATCCCATGCGGTCGGCGATGCGCACGATGATTTCAAAATCAGGACGCGCGCCGGCAAAGTCTCCTGCCTTGTTGACTAGTTGAAGATCGCCACAGGTGTTGGTGAATGTTCCGGACTTCTCGTAGGCGCAGGCCGCAGGCAGAACCACATCAGCCAGGGTCGCGGTCTCGGTCAGGAACATATCCTGTACCACCATGAAGGGTTTGGCCGTGCCGAATGAATCGATACCATAGCGGGCCACCGGGTTGGAGCCGACAACATACAATACCTTTAGTTTTCCGCTGGTTGCAGCCGAGAGCATATCCTGAATGCTCATGCCGGGCTCGGAGGGGAACTCAGACAGCCATTCATCAGCGAAGCGCTGTCCCTGATTCATCGATGCGTAGCCGGGCAGTAGGTCAGGATAAAGACCCATATCGGCGGCCCCACGTGAGTTCGCGTAGTCACCCAGACAGATGTATTTTGCCCCGGTGAGCGAAGAGCCAAATTTCACCAAATTTGCAATGTCTGTGCCGCGCAGCTCGGAGCCGAAGATGATAATCAGGTTTTGTTCAGCGCGAACTTTGTCACGCAATGCGGCTAAAGCCTGGCTTGAGCCCGCGTCTGCCGCTTTGTCGTTGCCGGCAAGAAAGCTGACGGCTTTGCCCTCGCTTCCAGGAGCGATTTTGGCAGATGCCTTTGCCTGGCGAAGCAGCTTGATGTCTTGTGAATTGATGACGTACAGGCGGCCGCTGTTAAGGCGGACGTTGGTGCGTATCTGCCAGGCGAGCAGCGGATGCTGATCGGTCGGGTTATTTCCGATGAGCAAGATTGCCGGCGCAGTCAGCACGTCACGCATGGTGGCGGTGACATTGCTCTTGCCCGCAACGGCGTTGGCAAAGGCAGGATAATCTGCCGTGCGGTGGTGATCGATGTTGTTGGTCTTCAGAGCAATGCGCGCGAACTTTTGCAGCAGATAATTTTCTTCGTTGGTAGTGCGGTTGGAACCGATTACGCCTACGCTGGCTCCACCGTGCTGCTCCACAACTTCGCGCAATTTTGCGCCGGCAAACTCCAGGGCATCTTCCCACGACGCAGGCACCAGGCGGCCATCTTTGCGGATGAGGGGTTGGCTCAGGCGGTCTTCATGGTTGGCAAAGTCGAAGGCATAGCGGCCTTTAATACAGAGGAAGTCTCCGTTGATGCCGCTCTTGTCGCGGTTGTCTCCACGGACAATTTGCATGCCGGTATCAGCCCGGCGCACGCCCAAGGTGGTTTTGCAGCCATCACCGCAATGCGTGCAGGTTGTGCCCACATGGTTCATCTCCCACGGACGGGTCTTGTAACGGTATGCGCCTGAAGTCAAAGCACCGACCGGGCAGATGTCAATGCACATGCCGCACTCTTCGCACTCAAGGTGGTCTCCCTTGTTGGGGGCAATCACCGAGCTGGCTGCGCGGTTCTGGATGCCCAGCGCCGCCACATCCATACCCTCATTGCACACACGCACGCAGCGATAACACAAGATGCAGCGCGGACGATCAAAAAACACCACCGGCGACCACTGCTGCTCTTCCTTGTGCATCTTGGCTTCCGTGAACTTCGATTCAGCCGCGCCATACTTGAAGGTCATGTCCTGCAGCTCGCACTCGCCGCCGGCATCGCATACCGGACAATCGAGCGGATGGTTCCCCAGCAGCAACTCAATCGTGGCCTTGCGTGCCTGCTTGACCTCGTCGCTTTCGGTGGTGACTACCATGCCGTCGGTAATTGGAACCGTGCAGGCGGTCTGCAGCTTAGGCATCTTCTCGATGCGCACCACGCACATGCGGCATGCGGCCTGCAATGACAGGCCGGGGTAGTAGCAAAACGAAGGGACTTCAATGCCCGCACTCTTGCAGGCTTCAATCAGCAACGTGCCCGCAGGCGCGGTGACCTTTTTCCCATCAACGGTAATAGTTACGTCAGGCATAGAAATTATGTGATTGAGTCATTGAGTCATCGGATCATTGTTTTCTTCTCAATTCATGACCCAATTTTTCAACGATACAATTCTCAAACCACTTGATTACTCAATCTTCAAAATGACTCTTCAAAATAACTCAATGACCCGATGATTCAATGAATCAATTCCTCAATGAGTCAATATTGGCAACTGGCTCACGGCCCCCTCCGGCGCAAACGGACACGGCTTGCCTTCCAGGTGATCTTCAAATTCCTTGCGCCACTTATCCACGATGGAGATGGTCGGAATGGCCGCCGCATCGCCTAGCGGACAGAAAGTGCGTCCGAGCATGTTTTGTGCCAGATACTTGATATTGTCGATATCCTTCTTCAACCCGCCGCCGGAGTGGAAGCGCACCAGCGTCTTCTCCAGCCAATCTGTACCTTCGCGGCAGGGGATACACCACCCGCAGCTCTCGTGCCGGTAAAACTTCATGATTCGTAAGGCAAACTTGACCATGCACGTGGTGTCATCAAGAATCACCACGCCGCCTGAGCCCAGGAATTCGCCGCGCTTGGCGAAAGTGTCGAAATCCATGTTCAACTGCTCGGCCTCTTCCGCGGTAAGCACAAAGGTAGAAGACCCGCCGGGCACAACAGCCTTCAGCTTCTTTTTTTCGGGGATGCCGCCGCCCACGTCATAAATCATCTTCTTAAGTGGATATCCTAAAGGCAGCTCGTAAACGCCGGGTTTGTTGATATGTCCGCTCAGGCAGAACAGGCGCGTGCCGCCGTTCTTAGGTGTACCCAGATCGGCGAACTTCTGTCCGCCCATGAGGATGATGTGCGGCACCGAGGCCAGCGTCTCAACGTTGTTGATGACGGTTGGTCCGCCCCACAAACCGACCACAGCAGGGAAGGGGGGACGAATACGCGGAATGCCGCGCTTGCCTTCCAGGGACTCCATCAGCGCCGACTCTTCGCCCACTTCATAGGCGCCGGCGCCAGTGTGCCAGTAGACGTTGAACTCGCGTCCGCTGCCGAAGATGTTTTTGCCCAGAAAGCCGCGAGCGTAGGCATCGGCCAGAGCCTTGCGCATGATGTCCACAAGATAGCGGTACTCGCCTCGGATATAGACATAGCCGGTCTGCGCGCCCACGGCCAAGCCTGCAATCATTACACCCTCGATCACCGCATGTGGATCGTGTTCCAGAATCAGCCGGTCTTTGCAGGTGCCGGGCTCGCTCTCGTCGCCATTGACCAGCACATACTTGGGTTTGCTTGACTCTTTGGGCACGAACGACCATTTCATGCCGGTAGGGAATCCTGCACCCCCGCGCCCGCGCAGGTTCGAGGTCTTGACCTCGTTGATAATGTCGTCGGGCTTCATCTGGAGAGCCTTCTGCACAGCTTTGTAGCCATCCAGCTCCAGATAGCGGTCGATGCTGGTGGCGCCTTTGCCGAAGCGGTTCGAGACCACCTTGATTTCGTCGGGATGTGATACTAAGTCAGCCATTTTTATTGGGTGATTGAAAGATTGTGCAATTGAGTGATTTGTACAAAATGACTCAATGACACAATGGCTCAATCTTCACTACTGCTTCGACTTCTTTTTGTAATCTTCCAGAACTTTGTCCAATTTTTCCGGCGTCAAGTTCTCATGGAAATCGTAATTCACCTGGATTGCCGGGGCCCAGGAGCACGCCCCAATACACTCAACTTCTTCCAAGGAGAACAGCCCGTCAGCGGTCCTCTGCTTGTGGCCAATGCCAAGCTTTTCCTGGCAATGATCAAAAACTTCTTCGCCGCCGCGCAGCATGCAACTGATGTTGGTGCAGACCTGCACGTGATACTTTCCCATTGGCTTGGTGTGCAGCAGCGAATAGTAGCTGATCACGTTGCGCACCTCCAGCTCAGTCAGATCGGTCTTTTTTGCCAAGTAAGCAATGGCTTCGTCGGGAAGGTATCCAATTTCGTCCTGCGTATACAGCAACATGGGGACGAGGAAGGAGCGCCGTGTCGGGTACTCCTTAATCTTCTCGTCGAAGAACTTATCGAGTTTCTCAGAGATAACCATTTATCTATCTATTTCACCCAGCACAATATCAATGCTGCCAATCGCAGCGACCACATCAGCGATCAGCCTGCCTTCGCACATCTTATTCAGCGCCTGCATATTGGCATACGAAGGTGAGCGCATATGCACGCGGTAGGGCTTGGCGGTCCCGTCGCTCATGATGTAGTAGCCCATTTCACCGCGGGGCGATTCTATTGCCTGGTAAACCTCGCCGGCCGGTACCGTGAAGCCCTCGGTCACAATCTTGAAGTGATAGATGAGCGCTTCCATCTGCGTTTTCATCTTTTCCCGGTCAGGAAGAACAACTTTGGGTGCATCGGCTTTCACCCGGCCTTCGGGCATTCCTTCCAGCGCCTGCTTGACAATCCCAATGGATTCACGCAGCTCCCGCACGCGACATACATAACGAGCCCACACGTCGCCATCTTGTGAGATCGGAACCTTGAACTTGAAATTCTCGTAACCGGTGTAGGGCATATCGCGGCGCAGGTCCCAGTCAACTCCGCTGGCGCGCAGAGCGGGTCCGGTCACGCCCAGCGAAACCGCATCTTCGGCCGAGAGATGGCCAACGCCCTTGAGGCGCTCAATCCAGATGCGGTTGCCGGTCAGCAATCCCTCGTATTCATCCACCCGCGAAGGGAAGATGTCCACAAACTTCTTAACTTTTTCGAAAAACCCCAGGGGCGCGTCCAGGGCCAGACCACCCACACGGAAGTATGAGGTCATCATGCGCTGCCCGCTGACCATCTCAAAGATGCGCAGGATATCTTCGCGCTCGCGGAAGCAATAGAGAAATACGGTCATGGCGCCGATATCGAGCGCGTGGGTCCCAAGCCAGACCAGATGCGAAGCAATACGTGTCAGCTCGTTGAGCATCACACGCATCCACTGCGCCCGCGGCGGGATCTCCATCCCCAAAAGCTTCTCTACCGCCAGCACATAACAGAGGTTATTGCTCATGGGGCAGAGATAATCAATGCGGTCGGTGAGCACCACCACCTGCTGGTAGAACTTGGCCTCGCAGGTTTTCTCGATGCCGGTGTGCAGGTATCCGATGTCGGGCACCATGCGCACCACGCTTTCGCCGTCAATTTCGAGCAGCAACCGAAGCACACCGTGAGTCGAAGGGTGCTGCGGCCCCATGTTGAGCACCATGGTGTTTTCAGTGACGTCGAGCTGGGCGATTCCAGGCAGTGCCATTAGCGGTAGCCCTCCACAGGATAATCTTTACGCAGCGGATGGCCTTCCCAATCATCGGGCATCAGAATACGGCGAAGATTAGGGTGGTTCAGGAAGCGTATTCCAAAGAGATCAAAAATCTCGCGCTCAAAGAAATTAGCAGCCGGCCACACTGAGGTAATCGATTCCAGGCTGGGATCGTTGCCGGCCAGCTTGACCTTCAGGCGTAGCCGTTCTTTGCGAATATGTGAGAGCAGGTGATAGCAGACCTCAAAGCGCGGCTCACTGGGATACAAATCCACGCAGGTGATGTCAGAAAGAAAATTGAAGCTGGTGGCAGCGTCGGTCCGCAGCAATTCGCAGGCCTCACGGATGAAAGCCCGATCCAGGTAGACGGAAAGCTCGTTGCAGTCGAATTTTGCCCCTTGCACAGCGCTGTTGTTCCAAGCCGTCAGGCGGGCCACTGCCGGCCGGTCTTTGAGTTGGGTGAGATCTGTCACTGCGGGGGAGAGCGGCATCAGGATTCTTCCCCTTCCGGCCTGTTCCAATCCAGCACACCCTTCTTCCATATATAGAAGAAGCCGACCAGCACGATGCCGATGTACACTGCCATTTCTATGAACCCAAAATACTTGAAGTTATTGTGCTTCAGAGGGTCGCTCAATTCGCGGTAGATAACCGCCCAGGGATAGAGGAAAACTGCCTCTACATCAAACAAAATAAACAGCATAGCCACCAGGTAAAACCTGACGGTGAAGCGCTGGCGGGCATCGCCCGTAGGCCGTATGCCGCACTCATAAGGGGTCATTTTGGCCCGGGTGGGGCGTCGCTTCCCGAGCAGAGCCGAAAGAGCCACCATGCCCCCCGCAATCCCCAAAGCGAAGAGTATATGGATAAGCAACGGCAAATAACGGGCGAAATAGTTGTCGGGCATAGAACGGCTGTATATACTGAGCGCCACAAACATGTAGCAAACTTTTGAGTTTAGTTTTTTGCGTTGGAGGGTGTCAAGTTTTTACGGTGCACCATTCCAAGGCAGGTTAAAATAAGATGAAAGTTTGCTGCAGGCAGAGGAACTCTCCTTGGGCCTCTGAGGTTTCCAGCGCCAGAAGGAACTGAGTTTTGGGGAAGGGTGAGCTTTTGGTGAGCGTTGTCGCACGCGAACCAAAAGCGAGGGCGTAGCAGCCTGGTCTTGGCTGCGGAACCCTTAGAGTTAAGAGACGGGACATGATTTTCGGATTCAACACTGACATTAAGCACGAAGATGTGGTGTACCACATTCAAAGCGAAGCGCGGCAGGCTGACCTGCTGCTGCAAACCCAGGTCTTCGTTCGCGGGCGCTGCATTGGCAAGCACGCCACATCGTATGCGGACCGGGTGGTAAAGCCCGATTTCTCTGACGAGCAGATGCACGAGCTGCTCAAGATTCAGCACAAGAATGTGATTGATACCATCCGTGCGGGCAACATCGCCACCTTGTTTGCGCCTACCCAGATGTTGCCGCGCGAAGGAGCAGAAATTCAGGACGCCAGCCAGGGTGGTGATGGGCTCTCCCTGCACTGGCTGAATGCCGAGGCGATCCACCAGGACAATTCAATTTTGATGAAGTTCAAAGTTACCCACCAGGGCCAGCCTGTGGCAGGGGCGCAGATCACCTCGCGCCTGCATGTCGCCAGCGATGCTCCTATCTATTTGGAGACCACAAGTGATGACCAGGGCCTGGCAGAGATGAAGATTTTTCTCGATGAATCCGCTTTGGTTGAAGCCGCTGTGCTTGTGCAGGCTACGTACGGGGAACGCCAGTCTACGCGCAAGTTTCGCCTCAAGAAGCAGACGACCGCGGTTCCACAACACTCAATCTAATTTACGATTTGCGAAAGTATGATTTACGATTTGTCCAGACTAGACATGACTCTGTTGACATTTTTGGAGAATAGTTACTTTTAAGAACTGTCATCCTGAGCGAGGGCGAATGCCCGAGTCGAAGGATCCCGAAAATGCCTCGGTTGCCCAGGTTGTATCAAGGTATTTTTTGAGGAGTCTTGCTGGAAGTAGTCGCAATTTTAAGGGATGTCAACCAGCCGCTAGATAAATCTATTTCCTAATGACCCTGATCATCAATGGAGAACCCCGCGAGTTTACTGAGCCTTCGCTGGCCCTCTCTGCGCTCTTGGCCGAAAAGCTCGGAATGAAGGGCGATCGCGTGGCGGTGGAACTGAATCGCGAGATCGTGCGGCGCAGGCAGTGGGAATCCACGGTTTTGAAAGATGGCGACCGCCTGGAGATCGTCCACTTCGTTGGCGGCGGCAAATCGTAAATCGTACTTCCTAAATCGCAAATCTCCCAATCTCCCGATGACTCTGCCCTGATAACAAGAGATGTACCTCAGAAGCTAAATATTTCTTGACTATCAACATTCTAGCTCTAGAATGTTTTAAACATTTTTAATACTTCATGTTTTAAATATGAATTTTTAGAAATGGTTTAAAGCAGGAGCAGCAAAGTTAAGATGCGGGAATTCACTTCCCAGAACGTAGTTGCGCTGACCGGGATATCGCCGCGGCAGTTGCAATGGTGGGATGAGCAGGGCATTGTCTCTCCCGCGCGCCAGGGCCGTTGCCGGCTCTATTCGCTTGCTGACCTGACGGAAATTTCCGTTATTTGCGAACTGCGCCGCAAGGGGTTTTCGCTGCAGCGGGTGCGCAAGGTGCTGCGGTTCCTGCAGCGTGAATTAGGCAAGCGCTTGGTAGAAACTCTCAGCAATAGCGCTGACGTGCATCTCTTGACCGATGGGCAGCGCATTTACCTGGAGACATCCGCGCGGCAGGTGATTGACGTTCTGAAGAATGCGCGACAGCCGCTGCTGACCATCTGCCTCTCCGATATGTTGCGCCAGGTCCGCGCCGGCATACGAGGTAAGGATTTTCGCAGTAAGAAGTCTGTTCGCTCTGCAATCTGGGTTCGTTCACGGCGAAAGGATTCGGCGTGAGCGGTGATGTTAGTTCACGGTAACAGTATTGTCTTCTTGCGGTGCTGGAGGTAGTGAATGGTGCATGAGCTGAATTTTCTGAATGAGTGGATCCCTGAACAAATGCAACCAGGTACTCTCTTCGTGCTGGAAAATGCCGGTGATACGGGGGGAGGAGACGACCCTTACTGGGCTGTATTGGCTTGTCCTGAGTGTGGCACGCTCGGGTTGGTGACCCGTAAACAACTTGCCGGGTTGGTGGCGGTGATTTGCGGCTCTAACTCCTGTTCCGCCCAGTATTACATTCACGAGAACGATATTGTGGTACGCAAGACGAGCTGAATTATCGGTTGCCAGGTGGCCTGGAAGCAGTGTCTTTGCCTTCGCGCACAGGGATAGGTATCTGCTCCACGATGCGGATGCCGTATCCCTCGAGTGCCGCTACGCGGCGGGGATGGTTCGTCAGAAGGTGGATTTCTTTGATCCCCAAGTCTGAGAGAATTTGCGCCCCGATTCCGATTTCGCGCTGGGTCTTGCGCTGATGGTCAGGCTGCGACGGCTCGGGGGACTCGCGATGAAATGTCAGCGTAGGCTTGTCGTTGACCTTTTCGATGGAAAATCCCTTGGAAGTCTGGTGCAGGTAAATCAGGGCGCCTTGGTCTTGCTCGGCAATCATGCGCAGTGAGTGTGCAATGGTGGCCTGGCAGGTGCACCAGGTCGCACCGAACACATCGCCGACCAGGCAATGGGAATGCATGCGCACCAAGACAGGGCGCGAACTGAACTTCGCCACGTCGCCGCGCAGCAGGGCAACATGGGATTCGTGGTCCAGTTCACTCTCATAGGCAATCATGTGGAACTCGCCGTGGGGTGTGGGCAGCAGGGCTTCACCCACGCGATGGACGTAACGTTCGTTCTTAATGCGGTAACGGATCAGCTCGGCTACCGTCAGCATCTTCAAATTATGCTTCTGGCAGAACTCGATCAGGTGCGGCACACGCGCCATGCTGCCATCTTCGTTCATGATCTCGCAGATCACTCCGGCGGGTACCAAGCCGGCCACTCGCGCCAGGTCTACCGAGGCCTCCGTTTGGCCGGCGCGCACCAGCACGCCGCCCTTGCGGGCACGCAGGGGAAAGACATGTCCGGGGCGCACCAAATCGCTGGGTCGAGACTGGGGATCAACCGCCACCTGGATGGTGCGGGCCCGGTCGTGGGCAGAAATTCCAGTGGTTACGCCTTCCCTAGCCTCGATACTTTCACAAAACGCCGTGCCGTAAGGCGAGTCGTTGATGGCGGTCATCGGACCAAGGCGCAGATAATCGAGGCGCTCTTCGGTGAGTGCCAGGCAGATGAGCCCGCGGCCATATTTGGCCATGAAGTTAATTGCCTCAGGCGTTACTTTTTCTGCTGCCAGGGTGAGGTCGCCTTCGTTTTCGCGGTCTTCGTCATCCACCACAACGATCATGCGTCCGGCGCGAACCTCTTCGATCGCCGCTTCCACGGTCGTAAATGGCGCCTGTGGATCCATGAATGAAATTGTAGCAGGATGAAAAACTTACTGGGGCAGAGATCACCCATTTGATTAATATTGCCTCTACAGAATCCTCAAACATCCAAGGCTAAGAGCTAAAAGCAGGCTTTTCACTGGGCACCGGTATATCCAGCACTTCCCGCACCTTGCTCAGCAGTTCAGATTGGCCATACGGCTTCTGCAAAAATGGGAGATTGTATTTGAGCACGTCTTCCCGCAAAGCGGAGTTATCTGTATAGCCGGAAGTGTAGATAAGGCGTACACCGGGCCGCAGTCGTTGCAGGCGCTTGGCCAACTCCGGGCCGCTTACTTCGGGCATGACGACATCTGTTAACACCACGTCAATACGGCCTTTGTGCTCGCGGCAGATGCGCTCAGCCTCGCCGGCTTGGGCCGCCTGAAGCACGGTGTAGCCCTGGGCCCGCAGCATTGCGCTCGTCATCTCGCGTAATGCCGCGTGATCTTCAACCAGCAGGACGGTTTCTGTTCCCCGCAGCTCTCGCGGTGGCTTGTGCTCGCTCACGGTCACGGGCTCGGCTTCGAAGCTCTGCGGCAAGTAAACCTGGAATATTGTTCCCGCACCAATTTCGCTGGTTACGTCCACGCAGCCCCCGGCCTGCTGCACGATGCCATAGATGGTGGAGAGTCCGAGACCGGTGCCACGTCCCACCTCTTTGGTGGTGAAAAAGGGCTCGAAGATGCGGGCCATGGTTTCTTTGCTCATGCCGCAGCCGGTGTCGCTGGCTTCCAGCAGGACATATTTCCCTGGCCGCACTTTGACATCTCCATTCTTACCATCTCGCTCAACCACGGTGTTGCGGGTGGCAAAGTGCAGCCGGCCGCCGTGCGGCATGGCGTCGCGCGCATTGACCGCCAGGTTCATGATGACCTGCTCGATCTGGCTGCGATCACCCCTGATGAATCCAAGATCGCTGGCCAGGTCTGTGGTCAGTTCTACGTCTTCGCCGATCACTCGCTCCAGCATGGTCTTCATGTTGAGGACGATGCTGTTCAGATTGAGCACCCAGGGCTGAACGATCTTATGGCGGCTGAAGGCCAGCAACTGATTGGTGAGGCCGGCGGCGCGATCGGCGGCCTTCTCGACCTGGCGCAGCGCTTCCGCGTCGGGGTTCGCCGGACGATCGAGCAGCAGCCTGGTGTAGCCGAGGATCACGGTGAGCAGATTATTGAAGTCGTGGGCAACGCCTCCGGCGAGCCGGCCAATCGCGTCCATCTTCTGCACTTGCTGCAGCCGATTTTCCAGGTGCTTCTGCTGGGTCACATCCTGGGCAATGATTTCGGCGATATCCTCCGAGCCTTGCGGATCAGGAATGCGGCGTCCGCTCAACTGCACTATGATGGGCGTACCGTCTTTACGTTTCCACATGACTTCTAAGTCTTCCACGCGTTCGGCGGCGTCAAGAGCCTCTTGCACACGCGAGAAATCAGCCGGGTCGGCGTACACCTGGGTCGCCGGGTTCAGCGTCAATACCTCTTCTTTGGAGCCGTAGCCCAGCATGGCAACCATGGCGCGATTCACTTCAAGATAGCAACCGCTTCGCGCGCGATAGATACCATAGACGGCGCTTTCGAACAGATCGCGATAACGCGCCTCGGCCACCGTCTTCCACTTGAGGGCGTCTTCCACAATGGCCAGCTCCTGCTCACGCCGGTTCAGCCGTTGCTGATAGATACCCACGATCCACCACAGCGACAGTGCTGCCGCCGTCATGCACAGGACATCGAACCACAACGTTTGATAGAAATGAGGTTTCAGGTGGAAAGGAAATGAAGCTCCTGTCCGGTTCCATACTCCATCGTTATTGGCTGCGATGACCTGGAAAGTGTATTGTCCGGGTGGGATTTTGCCATAGTAGGCTACGCGGCGGTTCCCGGCATCGATCCAGTCACGATCATAACCTTCCAGCTTATATTTGAATCGCACCTTCTCAGGCGCCAGCAGGCTCAGCGCGGTGTAATGAAACTCCAGGTCGCCCCTTCCGGGAGGCGCTTCTACCGCCTCCCGCGATGAGAATGGATGCTGGTCAATGCTGATCTCTTCAATATGCACCGGCGGAGCCAGAGTATTGAGAGAGAGCTTCTCCGGATCGACGACAGAAATCCCCTTCGTCATCGAGAACCAGATGCGCCCATCGTGGCTCTTGAAGGCCCCGGGCTCATAACCTTCTGATGCCACGGTGGCGCTGAGACCATGTTCTGAACCGTATATGACCGAAGTGATGGAGTGGATCTTCCCTTCGGCAAAATCTTCGAGCTGCTGTTTGGAAACACGGAAAATCCCTTTGTCACAACTCATCCAGAGATTCTGCCGGTTATCTTCGACCATGTGATAGATCGCTTCGCAATAAAGCCCGTCATTCATGGTGTAGTTTGTGAATCTGCCATTCATGAGCCGGCTCAAGCCAGAGTAGGTTGCAATCCAGAGCACACCACTCGAATCCACGTGCACGCTGTCAACGAAGCTGTTTACCAGGCCATCGCTTTCGCGATAGACACGAAACTTGCCATCTTGATAGCGTCCCAGGCCGGCTTTGGTTGCCATCCAGAGTTCGCCATCTTTGCCTTCCGCCAGATCGCGGATGCTGAGACCTCCGGTGATGTCGGAAGGGAGTCCGTCTTGGGCAGTGTAAACGCTGTATGTGGTGGCGCTCTCATCTTTGAACCGGAGGAGTCCCTGCGTTTCATCTGTACCCACCCAGATGGCGCCCGAGCGGTCTTCAAAGATGGTTCGGGCGTAGACACCAGAAATCACATTCTGAAATGTCGTGGATTCGGGGGCACAAGGCCCGCCGGCACAGCGGAGGGGGGCCCGCGAGCGGTACACGCCAAAATCTTCTAAAGCGACCCACAGGCGCCCGCCTCGGTCTTGCGCCAGCGCGATAACGCGATTGCTAGGCAGGCCATTGCGGGCGGAGTATGGAATGAATACGCCGTTCCGAAAGGCAACCAATCCTTTGTAGGTGCCAATCCACAGAGTCCCTGTGTCATCTTCCATAACAGCCTGGGTCTCATCATTGCTGAGTCCATCCTCTTTCGTGTAACCGACGAACTGGCCTGGATGGAGCCGGATCAGTCCGTCGTAGGCGGTTCCTACCCATAGGTTTCCTTCGCGATCATCGGAGATGGCGGTTATGGGCGCATGGGCAACTTCAGCAGGTAACTGGGACGAAGATATTTTCCCGTTTTGGTAACGATTGAGGCCGGCGTTCGTGCCGATCCAGAGATTGCCCAGGGTGTCTTCATGAAGCGATTGGACCAGATTGGAAGACAAGCCATCGGCGCTCGTGTAATGCGTCAATTTCCCATCTTTGAGCCGGAACAATCCATCATTGGTTCCGATCCAGAGCGCCTGTTGCCGGTCGCGACAGAATGCCTTAATGGGAGAGCTCGGTTTGGGCTCTCCCGCCACGTGGGTAACAATCTTCCCGTGGTAGAACCTGCTGATACTGCCATTCCGGGTAGCGATCCAGACACTGCCATCGGAGTTGCAATCCAGCGCCGGAACGCCGCTGTCGGCCAGTCCATCGCTGGCGGTGTAATTGGTAAAGCGTCCATCTTTAAAGCGGCTCAGACCAGTCCATGTGCCGATCCAAATGCTGCCTTCGGTATCTTTGCAAATCGAAGCGGTGAAATCAGAGAGGAGCCCATTCTGCGTGGTGTAGACCGTGAACTGCCCGTCTTTGAAGCGGCTCACGCCGCCGTGGGTGGCGATCCACAGGCTCGAGTCATCCCCTTCGACCAGTCCTTTGATATCACTTTCCGGAAGTTGGTTTTTGTCACGGGCATCGAAGGTGGTAAAGCGCACGCCGTCGAAGCGGGCAAGGCCCTGCTTGGTCCCCACCCAGATGTAGCCATCGCGGGTCTGGAGAATTGCGGAAACGCTATTCTGCGGCAGTCCTTGGGGTTGCTGTCTGACGTCCAGCACCTTCCATCCCGGCTCTGTTTTCGAGTCCAGAGGGAAGGCGTGTGCGTTAGAGAACAAACCAGTCAGGAAGAGCACCGCTGCAAACATATCGAAGTTCAGAGAACGTGACTTCGGCATGGCACTATTCACTTGGTGCGTGCGACCGCAGGGGGGAGCCTGGTGCGGGGGGACCTTCAGAGTTCGCGGCCGTTACGCGGTTTCGGGCACAAGTATACTTCAACCAAAAATCTTCGGCTTAAGTTTTTGCTAAGGGGTAGTGGCCAACAAGCGACAGGCCAGGTTCCCGTTTTTGGACTATGAAATCCTTATTGCAGGTCGAGCAGCCAAGATGTTGCCCGTGCTTTCGCCATAGTCTAAAAGACAATCTTCGTTACCGGGAAAAAGATCGCGTCCGTGCGCTAAGTGAAATGCGGGTAATCTGGGGCGGCAAAGCAATGGGGGGGGAGGGGGGTTACTAAGTAACCTTCAGCCATACCTGAATGGCCGGGAGGCGCGTTCATGACTGGCGAAAAAAGAGATCGGGCGGGGCATTACCTGAACGCGCGCGCGAGTAGCCCATCGGCCTGTTTGTGAGACCTGGGAAGAGTCGCCGTGAGTTTTCAAAGACCGTGGGGCACGCAGCCTCGCATCGATCATGCCAGGAATTTGATGAAAAGCAATGATTTGATACCACTTTCTAGCAAACAGGGCAGAAGTCAAAGGCCAAAGGCTAAAAACTAAAAGCTAAGAGCCAAAAGCTCAAAGCTAAAGGCCATCTGCTCATCCCGCTCTGTTTGTGTTCGCACAAATCTTCGCTCCCGCCGTCTAGGCTGAAAATTGTGCTTGGCCAGCAGGCGCTCCATGAGCTTGGAGACGCGCTGATGGTACGACTTGGAGAGAAACGCGCCGGTGGCATAGCGCTGTTTGTAGTTTTCCACCAGGTGAGGGAATTGCTCCGCCAGGAAGGGCATGAAGACTTTTTCGGAGCAGGGTTTGAGATATAGAGGATTTGCATGGACGCCATAGGCCCCGGCTTCCAGTGCGGCCGTTATTACCGCTTCCAGATTGGCAACCGAATCGGTGATTTCAGGCAGCACCGGCGCGCAATTCACTCCTACATGTAATCCGGCATTGGTCAGCTCACGGACCGTCTGCATACGCAAGTCAGGACGCGGCGCGCGCGGCTCCAGAATTCTAGCCAGTGGAACATCCATGGTGGTCACGGTCACGTGCACAGAAAGGTCGTTGTTCTCGGCAAACTTGCGGAGCAGCTCAACGTCACGCACGATCAGGGTGGATTTGGTAATGATCCCCATGGAGAGCCCATGGTGCTGCGCCAGCTCTTCCAGAATGGCGCGCGTAACTTCGTAGCGGCGCTCGGCGGGCTGGTAAGGGTCCGTAGCCGCGCCGATGGCGATGCCTTCGCCTTTGCGCACTTTCTTCAACTCCTGCCGCAGCAGCCATCCCGCATTCTGCTTGACGTAAATCTTGCGCTCAAAGTCCACCCCGTCGCGCATCTCCATAAATTCGTGGGTATAGCGCGCATAACAGTATTTGCAGGCAAACTCGCAGCCGCGATAGGGATTAATGGTCCAGGTAAAAGGAATCTTCCGCTTGGAGACAGCGCGGTTGAGTATGGAGCGCGTGGGCAGGGTAAAGTACTCGATCTTGTGCCCCTGCTTGATGGATTCGCCCAGGGAGGCAAGCCGGGCGATCCCTACCAGCTTCTCCTGGGGGAGGGATTCGAAGAAGGATAGGGAACCCGGCATTACATTCGCCTTTTATTCGCCTAGCATAAGCCAGGATTTTGGGGATGTCAAGGGGGTGCTTTTTGAGTGACAGAGTGCAGCGCATACAGGAAAGGCCCGATACTTGGAAGGAGCCCCCTAACATCTAAAGGCTCACGTACCTGCGCCGCATCCAATAATCTAGATAGCGATTAGCATTTCTGTGCGCGACACAGCAGCTATTTTTTTGAGAGCCGGAGAAACAAAATTTCCACAGTGTTGATGGCGTCAATGGCACGCAGGCTAGAGTATCACCGGAATATCAGAACCATGAAACTTGACGTTTACATACCCTTTTTGTTTGAAGAGCAAATCCAGCGATTTTTCAGCACGCTTCTTATCCAGCGTAGGGCCGTATCGAACATAATCAATTGGTAACGGTGTTCCGTTCACTTTCGGTTTAAGTTCCAAGTACGGAACGACCATGCCACGTGAAGGCCTGAATTTCAATTGACTTATTTCTGCTTGATTAAGGAATGATGACGTTGGTCGCACTACCAGACGCCACTCCTTTTCGTCCTTGAAAGCAGGATGCTTAAAACGGACGATTTCAGTAAGAGCGGCTGTTTGTAGGAACATGTTGAACGAGATGAAAAAAACTTTCTTTTCCTGTGCATCCAATTTCTCGGCAGATTCTCTTATGCTCGGCCGTTCCAATGCAGAGAGAAAGTCAGATAGAACATCACGTAATCCACTGGTTTGTAATCCTTCATCGTAGATTACCCTTCGTAACCCCACATGATATGAGTCCTCTTCAACTGCAAGACCCGTTTCGAGTGCTTGTCGTCGAAAGCCTATTGAATATCCTCCACTCTGACCATAGGCCCTCCATTGGCTCAACAAGTTTTCATTTTCGCAAAAGCAAGCAACGTAGGTGCGAGGTACTATCGATGCCATCAAACCACTAGCTTCAAAAGCTCTCTCAGTCTGCTCAAGAATAACTTTACGGGTATCGTTCTCTTTTGCGTTAGTCGCGGATTCCTTAAGGATCGCAGTAAGCAGGGCACAGCCATAATCGATTTCTGAGGAATCGTTCAGGTAGTATGCGGCAGTGGCACGCAAATTACCGTTCATAACAATACCGCAGAGTCCATCCGCAGTTGTGTAATGTGCCAAGTGTGTAAGTTCTCCGGGAGAAAGCTTGTCAGGATTGTCTGGCCGTGCATAGCGTTGCGCACGGTTCTTTAGGATTGCCTGATGGATCTTTTCAAGACAATCTGACAAATTGTGAGAGAACCCAGTTTGTTGTGTGTCTAACATAACTGTTTTGTAATTTCGAGCGGATGGGAGCACCAAGGATACTTAGAATAGGTTTGTTAATCAACCGGAATTCCCACTCGCGCCAAGCGCGTGTGGGAACAAATTCATTTGTGCATGATGATGATGAGTAAAGACTTTCTTCAGGGCGGAGGTGTAAATGGTCGCGTTTTCTCAGATGGTTTCGGCATGTTTGTGGATTTACTTTAACTTGTTAGATGGTGTTCTAAGCTCCTCCTTCGTGGGAGAAATCCTTCCGGGTGTCGCCCCTCCAGGGCTCGCGTCATTTTCAGCTTACCCAGCGCTTCCGCGCTGGGCTAACCTGTGCCGCGCTTCCAGCGCTGGTGTAACGTTGTGCTGTCATCTTCGTATACTTCATGAGAATGGACAATCAAAAATCCGCACTCG
>Ga0070730_10001918_pt1 | contig 19423 bp, 13 predicted proteins | sample Coa_R1_3_FD_66447 | JGI IMG/M metagenome (GOLD analysis project Ga0070730, IMG submission 66447) | Surface soil microbial communities from Centralia Pennsylvania, which are recovering from an underground coalmine fire - Coalmine... | ecosystem: Environmental > Terrestrial > Soil > Unclassified ... | reverse complement strand
CTCTGACCATCTCAGTCTGTGACCGGTTATCGAGCACAGACCGGTCACAGACTGAGATGGTCAGAGCAGTAACCTGTAACCACAGAGGCCTTCAAGCAGCTCCAGAGGCCGATTCATGCCTGGTTACACCTCGGTTACATGTAACCAGGTGTAACCAGGCATCCTTCATCCTGTCACCCAGTGAACTAGTCAGAGATGTAACCGTAATATCGCTGCTCTGATCTGTTCAATGTGTGACAGGATGCTGATCAACTTCTTTAATACTCGTTCCAGGACTTGATCGGAATGGTTGCCAGATCCTTTTCCCCAAGCGCCTTAATAAACAGACGCGCCTGCTTGATTTTGGTGAACAGCGGGATATTATGGTCCACTGCATAGCGCCGCATGGCGTAGTCATCATCCACTTCCTTCCTGATATGCCCATCAACAATATTGATCGCCAGGTCAATCTTATTATCGCGGAAGTAGGTCAGCACATTTGGCGCTGTTTCCTCGTGGATTTTATACAGCATCGTTGCCTCAATACCATGATCGCGCAAAAATGCACATGTCTTTTGTGTAGCATACAGTGGAATACCTAGTTTCACTAAGAGGTGAGCGCTCTCCAGAAATTTGCTCTTTTTCTCGTCTCCACCCAGGCTGATGAAGATGCCTTTGTGTGGAACACTTCCCCCGGTCGCAATGATGGCTTTGAGATAGGCCTCTTCCACATCTTCGCCAAAGCAGGCCACTTCGCCCGTTGAGGCCATCTCGACCCGCAATACCGGATCAGCACCCGTCAGTCGCGAGAAGGAGAACTGCGGCGCTTTGACCGCTGTAAATGTCGGCTTCGGGATCGGCACGACTGGCACATCTTGCTTAAAGAGTACATCCACAAAGAGTTCCATGAAGTTGACCCCGGTCACCTTTGAGATGAAGGGGAAGGTACGTGAGGCTCGTAGGTTGACCTCGATCACGTAGACCTGGTTCTCTTTGGCCAGAAATTGCATATTGAAGGGGCCGGTGATCTCCAACGCGCTGGCGATGGCTCGCCCAACCTCTTCTATCCTGCTCATGGTCTCCTGATTGAGATTCTGAGGTGGTAGCATAATTGTGGCGTCCCCTGAGTGCACTCCCGCGTTCTCAATGTGCTCCGAGATCACAAAGGCTTTGATCTCACCGCGCTGGGCCACTGCGTCCAGTTCTACCTCTTTGACTTTGCGCATAAACTTCGAGACGGTCACGGGATGCTCCGGCGAAACGGCGGCGGCCTCTCTCGTATATTGCTCCAATTCCTCCTGTGTGTAGCAGATATTCATCGCACTCCCTGAGAGCACATACGATGGTCGCACCAGGACTGGATAGCCCACCCGCTCAGCAAAAAGCGTCATTTCATCGTGCGTGACAAAGGAGTTCCACTCCGGCTGACGAATGCCCAGTTTATCCAGCAGCGCGGAAAATTTATTGCGATCCTCGGCCCGGTCAATATCGTTGGCATCCGTCCCCAGCAGACGTATCCCATAGCGCTGCAAAGCTTTCGCCCGGTTATTCGGGGTCTGACCACCAACCGAGACGATCACGCCATGAGGCGACTCAAATTCGCAGATGTCGGCGATGCGCTCGAAGGTCAGTTCCTCAAAGTAGAGACGATCCGAGGTGTCATAGTCCGTCGAGACAGTTTCGGGGTTGCAGTTCACCACAATCGAGCGCTTATTATACTTCTTCAGGGCCTCAACTGTGCTGACGCTGGTCCAGTCAAATTCTACGGAGGAGCCGATGCGATAGGAGCCGGAGCCCAGGATCACGACGCCCTCATCTGCGTATGGCGCGACATCGTGATGCTGCCCATTGTAGGTCATATACAGATAGTTGGTCTCGGACGGAAATTCACCGGCCAGCGTATCAATCTGGAAGACTGAGGGCGTTACGCCAAGTGCTTTGCGCTGCGCACGTACCTCCAGGCCAGTCTTGTCGATCAGTTCGCCAATGCGTTTATCTGAGATCCCCAATTGCTTCATCGCTCTCAGTCTTGAAGCTGAGAGATCATGATCCGCCTCCAGCTGCACTTCCAGATCCACAATATGCTGGATGCGCTCCAGGAACCAGAGGTCAATGCCGGTGATGTTCGCGATCTCAGGCGTCCTGATCCCATGTCGCATGGCGAAGGCCAGGGCAAACATGCGCCTGGGCGTTGGCGTATGGAGATAATGCGTCAAGACCTCTTCGGTGCTGTTATTGGCAAAGACCCTCTCCGATGTCGCCCCTTCAAAGTCCAGGTCGAGCATCCGAATGGCTTTCTGAAAGGCCTCTTCATACGTGCGCCCGATGCCCATCACCTCGCCGACCGACTTCATGCCCGTCCCAATCGTTTCATCGACCCCTTTAAACTTCTCCAGATCCCAGCGCGGTATCTTCACCACCACATAGTCCAGACTCGGCTCAAAGCAGGCCTGCGTCACACCCGTCACCCGATTCGTCAGTTCTGTGAGTGAGTAGCCCAGCGCTAATTTGGCGGCGACATAGGCTAAAGGATACCCAGTGGCTTTGCTGGCCAGGGCTGAGCTGCGCGAGAGCCTGGCATTGACCTCGATCACGTAGTACTCAGCCTTGTTGGGGTTGAGCGCGAACTGTACATTGCACTCACCTACAATGCCCAGGCTCCTTACAATTGTGGTCGAGGCTGTGCGCAACATCTGATACTCATGGTTGTTGAGCGTCTGACTGGGGGCAATCACGATCGATTCGCCAGTATGGATGCCCAGCGGATCCATATTCTCCATGTTACATACGGTGACACAATTATCGTAGGCATCGCGCACCACTTCATATTCGACTTCTTTATAATGGTGCAAATATTGCTCAATCAGTACCTGCGGGGCAAAGGCCAGTGCCCCGCTCACAATCTGCGCCAATGCGTTCTTATCGCGAGCAATACCCGAACCCTGGCCTCCCAGAGCGAAGCCCGCACGCACCATGACCGGAAAACCAATTTCCTCTCCGATCTGCAGGGCATCTTCCAGTGTTTCCGCGCTGTGGCTCTGCGGTGTGGGTATATGAATTTTATGCAAATGCTCGGCAAACTCCTGCCGGTCCTCCGTCAGGATCACAGCCGAAATAGGCGTGCCTAAAATCTGGACGCCGTAGCGTTCCAGTACGCCGCTGTGAAACAGCTCCATACCACAGTTCAGCGCCGTCTGCCCGCCAAAGGAGAGCAGAATACCATCCGGTCGCTCTTTCTCTATAATCTTTTCGACAAAAAACGGCGTCACTGGCAAGAAATAGACCTCATCCGCCAGCAGCTTGGAGGTCTGAATGGTCGCAATATTGGGATTGACCAGGATCGTTGCGATCCCTTCTTCGCCTAGGGCCTTGAGCGCCTGAGAACCAGAATAGTCAAATTCGCCAGACTGCCCAATCTTGAGAGCCCCCGCCCCCAACACCAACACTTTCCTCAACGTGTTCATACTCATCTATTTTCCTCTTACCTTCTCCAGAAAATAATCAAAGATCCACGCCGTATCCATCGGCCCAGGCGTCGCTTCCGGGTGGAATTGCACGGACTGGAAGGGATACTCTGTATGCCTCATCCCTTCATTGCTGCCATCATTGGCGTTGACGAACCAGGGTACAAAACCGGGCGGCAGATCTCGAACCACAAATCCATGATTCTGCGTGGTGATATAGCAGCGCTTTGTAGGGACCGCTTCATCCTCCCCAACGAGCAGGCAGGGCTGGTTCTGGCTTCTATGCCCAAATTTCAGTTTATGCGTCTCGCCACCCGCCGCCAGCGCCATCAACTGATGACCCAGACAAATCCCCAGCGTCGGAATTTTGCGCTCCATCGCTTTTCGAGCAGTTTCGATCGTTTTCGTGGCTATCTTCGGATTCCCGGGCCCATTCGAGACCAGGATGCCATCGAAAGCAAAGTTGTTCTCAGGTGCGAAAAGGTCGAAGTCCCAGGGCACAGTGATCACGCGCACATTTCTTGCCAGCAGGCTGCGCGCAATATTGCGTTTGGCCCCGCAATCGATCAGCACGATCGTGGTATCGCCCTCACCTTCCTGCACTACCTGTTTCGTCGAAACTTGTTCCACCAGGTTCTCAAGATATGGATCGTGGAACGGCACGTCGTTCTCAAACACAATCTTCCCCAGCATCGTCCCATGCTTGCGGATATGTTGCGTTAGCAAACGCGTATCTTTGATTTGCAGTGCCGGGATCTTTTCCTGCGTCAGCCACTCCCCCAGCGTCATCGTACTTTGCGCGTGCGAGGGCACGTCCACATAGTAAGAAACCACCAGTCCCGAGACGCGGACCTTTTCATCCTCCCACAATGAGGGCTCCGGCACTCCGTAGTTCCCGATCAGCGGATAGGTCATGATCAGAATCTGGCCAGCAAAAGAGGCGTCTGTCAACGCTTCGGGATAGCCCACCATGCCTGTACAAAAAACAACCTCACCTGCCACTGCTCCCTCATAGCCAAAAGAGACGCCCTCAAACGTCATCCCATCTTCTAAGATTAACGTGCCGCGGGGAGCACGCTCCTGGAAAAGCACCTCATTGAAGGGGTTTTCAAGTACCACCGGACCACTTAGTTCTTTCATATACGGATCACGATTTGACATAGTATGACACATATCCTTTCCATACTTTTTATGCTCTTCTTTCCTTCTCGCGTGGAGATCCCCTTGCCGACCCGTTCAGGATCTCGCAAGGGGACCTCTTACACGGTGAGAAACTTCATACTCTTCCCAGCACCAACGCCAGCAGAGCCATACGTGTATAAAGACCATTTCTAATTTGTGAACGTAAGAAAACCGCTCGCTCGTCTGCATCCACTGCTGGATCCACCGACTCTACCCGCGGCAGCGGGTCCATCAGGATCATATCTTTGCTGGCATAGGTGTCCAGCAATTGCGGCGTGGCGATAAAGGTATCTTTGATCACCCCGCGATATTCCTCTACCGAAGCAAAGCGTTCCTTTTGCACACGCGTCCAGTACCAGAAATTACAATCACGCGGAATATCTTTTTCGCTACTAATTTCAATGATATTGACGCCAAGCGAGCGAAAGTGGACAAAATCGTCTCTGCTCAACTGCAACTGCCGCGGCGAGAGCAGATACACCGTGTTATGCTTGAAGAGCGCGAGACCACGAATGAGCGAGTGGATAGTGCGGCTATTCAAGGCATCGCCGGCCAGCAAACCAGTTAGATGATCTAGTCTACCAAATTTCTCATAGAGTGTATAGAGATCGAGAAGCGTCTGGGTGGGATGCTCATTGTTGCCATCGCCAGCATTGACGATCGGGATACAGTCGGCAGCCTCCGCAGCGAGACGAGCCGCACCCGGAATACGATGTCGTAGCACAATCGCATCGGAGTAAGCTTCAAAGACGCGAATGGTGTCCTCAAAGGTCTCGCCCTTGTTGACCGAGGTGACGGCCTCTGGATTTTGAATGTCAATGGTTTGCCCGCCCAACCTTTTGATCGCGGATGCAAAAGAGCCAAAGGTTCTGCTGGAAGGCTCAAAGAACAGCAGAGAAATGACATAGCCCGCCAGTATCTGCGATGGCTCATTCGTAAGCACCATCTGCTTCATCCTCTGAGTGAGGCTAAAGAGCTGATGCAGATCCTCAGCCGCGAACTGGTCAAGCGAGACAATATCCTTCCCCTTGAAATTCCCTTCGATCTTCTTCAGTTCCTCGCGAGCATGAGATGCAATTTGGATCATAAAACCTCCAGAATCATCCAACCCTAGTTAGACAGAGACCGACTAAAGACAACAGGTTGATAGGTCATCCTTTTTCTTGCCCCTAATGCGCTCTGCTGCCAGATCGACTGTAAAGTGCTGAGCAGTCCAGATCTAACAACAGTGTCAGGCAAAGCCCCAGGGACCAGTATTACCTAAATTTTGTCAAAAAAAATTCCTCACCCCTGAATCAATGGGGTGAGGAAATACCTCTTCTGAAAAAACGGCACCCGGCCCATCCTGTACATGGGAGAAACGACATAGCCTGCGCGTTCTCATTTGTATCATTATAGTCCAGTTTGAAACCATGAAGGTACTAGGCCTTTTCTATCAGGGATCTTGCTTTCAAATTGCTAAGAGTATACCCTCAGATTCCACAAAAGTCAAGAGCAAAAATCTATTGAAGGCAACAATCCCATTGAGGCATCTTCTTTTTGCGAACCAGGGTCCTCTTGTCTCGTAGGGCCTTCGTCTTGTAGGACCACCCCCTCGAGGAGGCCCATGGCTGACCGCCATTCTGTCAACTCTCGCCACGGGCCCCTACGAACACCTATATAACCTTACTGCCCCGCCGGAGGAGCGGCCTGCACATCGGTGATCGTGACATCAAAGACCAGGGTGGAATTGGGGGGAATAACGGGAGGACTCCCCTGGGGGCCATAGGCTTGATCTGGCGGAATAATGATACGACGTATCCCACCAACTTTCATGCCCACCAACCCTTCTTCAAATCCTGGGATCGTCTTCTTGGCTCCCACTGTTACGGGCAGGGCCTGCCCACCATGATCATAAGAGCTATCAAATTTCTTGCCATTTGCTTGCAGCCAGCCAGTATATTGCAGAGTCGCCTGCAAGCCATTATCTACTGTAGCTCCATACCCAACCCGGATATCAATATATTGCACCCCATCTGTCAGCTTCACTGGCGTTCCGCTCGTAGGCGGAGGTGTGGCAGGGCCAGCTTTGGGCGTTGGCGTCAGGGCAATCGTAGACGCCGTTGCCTTCGCAAAGGCCGCTTGCTTTGCTGCGGTCGCTGTGGCATGCTGATCACTGAGCTTCTGCGCTGCGGTGGCTTGATCGGCACTGTATTTCTGATACTGCCAGAAAGCCGCGCTCCCCGCAATAATAACTACCAGTGTGGCAAGGATCGCTGTCCATATCTGCCGACGCCGCTTGCGACGAGCCAGGCGTTGCAAACGATCCTGTTGTCGCTGCCCCGGACGACTACGCCGCAAGTCTTGGGTGCTTTTACCACCCTCGATCTGTGTTATAAATGGGCGCAGATGTTTCTCTTCTTGGGTGCTTTTACCATTCTCGGTTTGTGTCATGAATATCGTTTCTCCTCGATAAGCTTTTGCAGGCATAATAACGGGTTGAGATTAACATCATTTCAACAATCTGGCAAGAGGGAGAGCGTATGAATTATGTAAATACAGCTATTTTTTGCTAACAACATATCCCCATGGCACTTTTTACTACGAAAACTAGTACTATGGTCCAGTGTCAGGCTCAGCATACAGCGTACGTTCACGCTCATAAATGACCATCCCTGGCCCTCCACCTTTCATATGGCGCACATGGCGCTGCAACGTATAATCAACGGAAACACTCGTGCTCCCTCGCCCCTCACTATAGTAAGCGGCCAGTTTCGCTGCCTGTTCAATCGTGCTCCGTGGCACCTCCCGCCCAGCAGCTTTAATGATCACGTGCGCTCCAGCCACACCTCGCGCATGCAACCACACATCATTCGCGGTTGCCTGGTGAAACGTCACCTCTTCATTCTGGCGACTATTTTTCCCGACCAGGATCGTAAAGCCATCACGACTCTGAATATGCAGCGGTACACCTCCGCCCGGCGCCACAGGTTTCCCTTTTGCTCCTTTTCCTGCTTTACCCCCCGCACCCTTCTTCGCGGCCTTCTGCGCCTTCTTATCCAGTAAGACCTTCCCACGAATATAACCGGCTGCCTGTACCTCGGCCTTCACCAGGACAACTTCAGCAGGATTTTCCGCCAACATGAGATCCACTAAAAGCTGCTCAATCGTTGCCAGTTCCACAGCGTTCTGCTCGATCTGGGCCGGCACCAGTTCAAGTGCACGACGCAATTTATGATATTTATTGAAGTAACGATTAGCATTGCCAACAGCATCAAAACGTGGATCCAACGGAACCGTCACTAGTGCCGCCTTCCCGCTCCCGTCATCCTCAAAAAAATTCTCTAACACCGCGCTGGTCTGCCCCTGCTGAACCGTCTGCTGATGAGCCAGCAGCAAATCGCCGTACAAGCGATACAGCGCGGCCTCCTCTGAAACTGCCAATTCTTTTTGTAGCAATTCGGCCTTGCGTTTACAACGATCACGCTGCGTCTGCAAGACCTTGCGTAGAGGTGCGCGCACTCCCTCCATGGCATCGCGCCACTCGGTTCGCGCATAGTAGTCATCCAATAGCACATTAATCGAAGGCGATTGACGGATACGCACGCCCTGCGCCTGGGCATATTGCTCTAGCGGATATACAGCAAAGGCGATTGGCATGGCCTGAGCGCCATTGGCCCCCGTTTGCTTCTCGCCATCAACACGCTCAACCAGTTGTGGACGCCACTTATGCGTATCGTACAGCCCGGTTAATTCGCGTACATTCCAGGCTAGCTCTTCCCATAATGGGCCATTAGCCTGCTCAAGCAATGTCTCGCTCTCCTCTGTGGTACGAAAGACGGCTTCACGCGCCAGCAGCGGACTACAACCCAGCAAATGGTGTGAGAGCAGTTGCCATACTTTCGGTTGCTCTGGCGGACGTTTGCGCTTCTTCCCACCAGGCGCTTCTGGCTGCTCTGAGCGATCCTCCGCAGCAGCAATTGACAATTGCGCGGCGGTAACTGTGGTTGGCTCCAGACGTGGCAGTGCCTGGCCCGCTACCATGCGTTGCTGCGGGGGAGGTGGCACATACTGCACACCGGCCGCGATGGTACGATAACGATTGATATCCGCCCCCACACGCTTCAGGCTGCCTAAAATCATCCCCTGTTCATTACAAAAGACGATGTTGCTCACACGTCCCATAATTTCAACAATCAGACGGAAACGTATACGTTCATCGCTCTCAGGATCACCACGGTAACCGGCGATAATCTCTAGCACACGCTCCCAGCGGGGCTGGGCGATCGACTCAATGCGTGCTCCCTCCAGATGTTTGCGCAACAACATCACAAAAGGTGGCGGCTCACTGGCGATCTTCGGCGGCTTGAGCGCGGTCACATGCGCCCGTGCCAGTTGTGGATGTGCGGAGAGATACAACCAGCGGTTCTGCCCACCCTGCCCCTGTGCGAACTCGCTCACCCGATCCCGCGTACCGGGCGCGTAACACTGCAGAGCCAGGGCATGCTCTGTAGGTTGAATAATCGTATCAATACGCGCACCAGTCAATAACATGCGCCATTCATCAGCAACTGCCGCCAGGGTGAGAGCATCTACATGCATAGTCTATCCTTTTACTCATGTTGTCGTGCCTCTATGATACCAAAAAAGAGAAGATGGCGAAAGACCGCAGCCCGTAGAGGAGCGTTTTCCTGGTAGAAGTCTGACCCCTTTTTGTGATCAAGCCTGAATGTGTTGTACAATACCAGGCATGAGAGATTTCCCTGAGGCCGTGGCGAGCTATATCGCCGCACTCTTTTTGCTCGTCGAGCAACAAGCTGAGCCTCTCAAAACTTGTGCAACATCAGGAAGAAAAGATGCAACTTGAGACTAAGTCAACTGCACCTCAACAGAATATGATTTCGCGACCTTCGCCTAAACAGGGATTGTTATTTGTCCTCTCAGCTCCCTCTGGAGCTGGAAAGGATACCGTTATCCATGCTCTGAAAGACCAGGGCATGGATTTTTATGTTGTCGCTTCCGTCACCACAAGAGCGCCTCGCCCCGGTGAGAGCGAGGGCAACCCTTATTATTTCGTCAGTGAAGACACCTTTCAGCACATGGTTGCTCACAATGAGCTATTGGAGCATGCGAAGGTGCATGGCAACTGGTATGGGCAGCCATTGCAACAGATCAGAAATAACCTGCAAGCAGGACGCGACGTGTTACTGAAGATTGATGTGCAGGGAGCTGCCACAGTTCGTCAGAAGATTCCAGGTGCTATTTTCATTTTCCTGGTGCCCGGCTCTGTCGAGGAGCTGGTCGAGCGCCTTACTACCCGTCATACGGAGACGGAGGACGAAAAAGCACTCCGGCTGATCAATGCGCAGAAAGAATTAGCCCAGCAAGAACACTATGAATATGTCATAGTCAACCGGCAGGGGAGGCTCGCGGAAGCGGTAGAGCAATTGAAGGCAATTATCGTAGCTGAGCACTGTCGTACCAAACCACGCTATATCACAATTTGATCACAGCAAGGAGGATACATGCAAGAAGGCCGTTTTGAGCAATCAGGTACCAATGAACGTAATCTAGCAATGGAGCTAGTACGTGTTACCGAAGCAGCAGCCCTGAGCGCTGGCAGATGGATGGGCAAAGGCAACAAGGAGATGGTTGATCAAGCCGCTGTTGACGCTATGCGTCATGCCCTGGACGGTGTTGACATGAATGGAGAAGTGGTGATTGGTGAAGGTGAAAAAGATGAAGCTCCTATGCTCTATATCGGCGAGCAGGTGGGCAATGGTTCGTCCCCTGAAGTCGATGTAGCGGTTGATCCCGTCGATGGCACACGACTCCTCTCTCTTGGCCTCCCTGGCGCCCTGGCTGTAGTGGCCACAGCGGAACGCGGCTCGATGTATAAGGCCCCACCAGGGGTGTTCTATATGGAGAAGATCGCCGTTGGCCCTGCTATGCGCAATGTCATCGATATCAATGCCCCGGTCCCCGTGAACCTGGATCGCATTGCGCGTGTGCGCGATGCCCGCATGGACGACCTGACTGTGGTGATTCTGGATCGTCCACGTCACGCCGAGATCATCAAACAAATCCGCGAGGTAGGCGCCCGCATCCGTTTGATTACTGATGGCGACGTATCGGCTGCTATCCAGGCCGCCATGGAAGATTATAGCGGCGTTGATGTCCTGATGGGCATTGGGGGCGCTACAGAAGGGGTCTTAGCGGCGGCGGCAATCAAATGTATTGGCGGTGAAATTCAGTGCAAGATCTGGCCGCGCAACGATCAGGAGCGCGGCCAGTTCAAGAGTGATGGTATTGATATCGAACAGGTATTTCGCACCGACGATCTGGTAAAAGGCAGTGATGTCTCCTTTGCCGCGACAGGCATCACCAGTGGCGAACTGCTCGATGGCGTCCAGTATTTTGGCTGGGGTGCACGCACCTCCTCCATTATGATGCGCTCTCGCTCCGGTACCGTACGCTATATCCAGGCGCGTCACAAATGGCGCACAAAGAAAAGCTAGGTACCGGTTGGGGTAGTGAGCGAGCCGAATTGGCAATGTGGCTCGCTCACTACCCCCATATTTTTACCGGTTTCTATTTTCCCGCTTCAGCATGTACAACATCCTCTTCATGGGTTGAGTCCCTAACTGTAACTCATCCTCGTATCTCTCTTCAGAGCTACTCTACAGAGCTTCAAACACAAATACACCAACTTAGTGTAAAAGAGAAGGTACCATGAGTAATCAGAAAAATACCGCCATCATAAGATTCTTTGGACTTTTCCTGATCCTGGCAACTATCGCAACGGTGATCCTGGCAGCATGTGGTGGAACTGCCAATCCTCAGACTGCGACGACAGGAACAACACCCACGGCTGCAGCAACGGTAGCGCCAACAGCGACCCCTACACCCGCTCCCACTCCCACTCCTACTACAGCCCCCACTCCTACCGCGGCCCCACCAACTCCGACACCTCAACCACCTCCGCCAACACCCAAACCGCAGCCCCCAGCGCCCAAAGTTGTACAGGTGAGTATTATCATGCAAAATGGTCAGTTTGCTTTTTCGCCAGCCACTATCACGATCCCCAAAGGATCACCGGTGGTCTGGACCAACAATACTGGTGCGCCTCATACAGTCACCAGTAATAATGGCCAGTTCACTTCCTCAGGCACCTTTAATCAGGGCCAGACCTTTTCGGCCACCTTTGCCACCGCTGGTACATTCACGTACCACTGCTCTATTCACACCTATATGACCGCTACTGTCGTCGTCACTGGCTAAAACAGGCTTCCCGTCCCGGTAAGCAAATACAGGAGGGATGAGCGAGCAAAATATTGCCAATATTTTGCTCGCTCATCCCTCCTGTATTTGCTTACCGGGACTTATTACCGTTGCAACCGTGCGATTACCGCGTCAGCAACCTGTGACGTCCCTACTGCAGTGGGATCATCAGGACGGGGCTTCAGATCATATGACACATATTTTCCTTCAGCAATGACCTGCATCAACGCTTTCTCCAGACGAGTGGCGGCGTCACGTTCACAAAGATGCCGCAGCATCATCACACCCGAAAACATCATGGCCATGGGATTGACCTTATTTTGCCCGGCATACTTGGGCGCACTACCATGTACCGGCTCAAAAATAGCATACTGGCTCCCTATATTTGCCCCAGGCGCGACTCCTAAGCCGCCTATCAGGCCTGCCGATAAGTCAGAGATAATATCACCATAAAGGTTAGGGAGCACCAGCACATCGTAGAGTTCAGGCTTTTGCACCAGCTGCATACACATATTGTCGACGATTCGATCCTCATACTGGATATCAGAATACTCTTTGGCAACTTCATGAGCAGTCGCAAGAAATAGCCCATCCGACATTCTCATAATGTTCGCTTTGTGAACAGCGGTGACTTTGCGGCGGTTATTCGCGCGGGCGTAATCAAAGGCAAACTTGACAATACGCCGACTGGCAAGCACAGAAATATACTTCAGGCTAATCGCGGAATCTGGATCGAGGCGATGATGAGTGGTGCGGGCAATGGTTTCCAGCAGTTCTTCATGTTCAGGGGTGCCCCGCTGAAACTCAATACCCGCATAGAGGTCTTCTGTATTCTCACGCACAATCACTAAATCAATATTCTCATAACGAGAGCGTAATCCTTGATAGGTCTTTGCGGGACGAAGATTGGCATAAAGGTCCAGCTTTTTGCGTAATGTGACGTTGGCGCTACGCTGACCCTTCCCAACCGGAGTTGTGATAGGTCCCTTCAAACCCACCTTTGTGTGCTTAATAGACTCAATGACCTCATCCGGCAAAACGGTGCCATATTTCTCCAACGTTTCTGTGCCGGCCTGACGTACATCCCACTCAAACTGAACCCCAGTCGCTTCCAGAACACGGCGAGTTGCGTTGGTAATTTCTGGCCCTGTCCCGTCGCCAGGAATCAGCGTCACTGCATGCGGCATGTAATCCTCCAATAATTGCAGAACTTACCTTGATTGAGAGATGTGATTATCTCGCCATTATATCACACTCTTCGGCAATCCTCATGCTTCTCTCAATCATTTAGCCGCTTTTGTTCGACTGGTCCCTGTAGCAATCGTTTTCCCCGTAGAAGATTTTTTACTGGTCTTTGACGATGTCGTAGCGGAGGCTCCTGTTTTAGCAGTCCTCTTAGTCGCTGGGGTTGTACTGCTCCTGCTGCTCGTAGCAGTCTTTCCGGTCGAAGTTGAGCGGGCAGGAGCTTTGCGAGCCTTTGTCGCAGTTGTTGTGCCATTTTCAGAAACCACAACATCTTTACTCATGGTCGACTTTTTGGTTGCGGTGCGCCGGGTCACTTTTGTTCTGCTACCTTCGGTATCCGTTCCGCTGGCCGCAGCAGTTTTCCGGCGCGAACCACCCGTTGCCTTTTTCTCCCCATTCTGATGAGGCTTCTCTTCGGCTGCTCGCTGCACCACTAGAACTTCATTATAGCAAACCGGGTCTTGCCCAACCTTTGGAACTACCATTAATCCGCCACAATTTGGGCAGGGTTCGGGCACAGGACGCTCCCAGACGGCAAAATTGCAGGTTGGATAATTCGAGCATCCATAGAAGATACGCTTCTTCTGTTTGGTCTTGCGCTCCACCAGATCACCATGGCACAGCGGACAGAGCGCTCCCGTTTTATTAACAAGCGAGCGACGATAGCGACATTCCGGAAAGCCAGAGCAGGAGATAAAACGACCAAAGCGGCTGGTGCGAATGACCAGGTTACGTCCACAGTCTGGGCATTGTTCATCAATCTCTTCCAACGGCTTCTGCACCCGGTCCATCTCGGCTTCGGCCTTCTTCATGGAAACTTTGAAATCACCGTAGAAGTTGCTCAGAAACTCGGTCCAGGAGCGGCGCCCCTCTTCGACATCATCCAGTTTACGCTCCATATCAGCTGTAAAACTGGTGTCGACAATCTCGGGAAAGTGCTTATTCAAGACTTCGTTGATCGTTTCACCCAGCCAGGTTGGTACAAAACGCCGCTGTTCCTGATCCACATATCCACGATCCTGAATGGTGCTGATAATCGGCACATAGGTACTTGGACGCCCAATCCCCTGCTCCTCAAGCTCTTTGATCAGGCTTGCCTCTGTAAAACGGGGTGGCGGCTGGGTAAAGTGCTGCTCAGGCAACAGGCCATGCAGATCCAGTGTCTCATTGACCTGCATCTTTGGTAAGAGCTTTTCGTCCTCTTCACGAGGCCATACGGCATAGAAGCCTGGAAACTTGAGGTTTGAGCCGGTCGCGCGGAATACATATTGTCTGGCAACGATATCAACACGCACTGTATCAAAGACCGCTGGCATCATAAAACTCGCCACAAAGCGCCGCCAGATAAGATTGTACAATTTAAATTGATCTGGCGTCAGATGCGACTTCACGATCTGCGGTGTCAGCGTGACATCGGTTGGGCGAATAGCTTCGTGCGCATCCTGCGTTGTGGCTTTCGCTTTCCCAGTACGCCCCTGACCAACATACGGCTGACCAAATTCTTTGGCGATAAAGGCTTTTACTGCTACCTGTGCCTCGTCAGAGATACGCGTCGAGTCGGTACGCATATAGGTGATAAGTCCCTGGTGCCCTCGCTCCCCTAGCTCAATACCTTCATACAACTGTTGCGCCAGGCTCATCGTCTTCTTGGGTTTAAAGTAGAGCCGCACCGATGCGTCCTGCTGCATGGTACTCGTGGTATAGGGCAGGTAGGGTTGACGCCGCTGCTCCCGCTCCTCATATTTGAGCACGCTATAGGTAGCGCCCTGTAGTTCTGCCAGGATGGCGTCAGATTCTTCTTTAGAAGAGATTTTTATGCGTCCCTTTTCTGCCTTTGCTAACTTCGAGCCATTGCTACTCCCGTTCGGGGCCCCATTCCCATTGACGCCGCTCTCTTCTCCATTGGCATTCTGCTCTTCACTCGTGAAGGCCGCCATATCCTTCAGACGCGTAATCAATGTGGCCTCAAACCGCTCCTGCTGGCGCTGTTTACTCAGCGTTGCGGTGATGCTCCAATATTCTTCTGGCTCAAAAGCACGAATCTCAGACTCACGATCACAGATCAGGCGTAGCGCCACCGATTGGACACGCCCGGCGCTCGTTCCAGATTGAATACGCCGCCAGAGCAATGGACTAATCTTGTAGCCAACCAGGCGATCCAGGACGCGGCGAGCCTGCTGAGCATTAAAAAGATCCTCATTAATTTCACGCGGTTTTTTAATCGCATCCTGAACAGCCTTCTTCGTGATCTCATGAAAAACGGCTCGATGCGGATTCTGCAAACCGAGCGTGTGTTTGAGCGACCAGGCGATAAACTCACCTTCACGATCAGGGTCTGGAGCCAGAAAGACTTCATCGGCACGCTGCGAGGCGGCCTTCAGTCTATCAATGAGTTCTTCTTTCTTTTCGATCACCTCATACTGCGGCGCGAAGTCTTTGCGTGTGTTGACACCCAGCCCCTTTTTCGGTAAATCGATGATATGACCCATCGAGGCAAGTACCACAAAGTCGCGCCCAAGGAATTTTTCAATTGTTTTTGCTTTAGCTGGCGATTCAACAATCACAAGTTTTTTTGCCATCGATTTGTTTTTTCCCGACCTTTTTTTAACTTACAACACCCGCTTGTATATGAATACTCATCTTACAGCATAGGATAGCATATCTTGACAAGTGGTTACTCGACGAAACACCACCGAGATCCAGAACGTCTGAGCTTTCGTATCACAGAATAGCACACCCTGACAAGTGCCTATTCTTTTTGTCACCTCAAACTTCGACATTGCATCCTGTAGAACGCAGAACACTCCTAAAAAATTTCACGGCACCTACCTTACCATATATTGGTAAGAAACAGCATCCTTTATAGCCCGGTTATCTGGCGTACTCTTGACCCCGTTGAACATGCATGCTATGCTGCATGCATTGGCAACAAGAGGATAGAAGCAGAAACGCCGATTCGGAGGGATAGCATGCGCAGAAAAAAACCATCTCAGTCAGCCTCAAAAGAGAGCTATATGCCTCAACGAGAACTCCAGATGGAGCGCACACAGCTAACTGCCAAACGGCTGGAGAGCCAACGTAAACGTCGTCCAGGGAAACAGAGCGACACGCTGCGCGCGGGTCTGGCCGTGATGGCCGGGCGCACAGCGGGAGCCCTGAGCCGTCGTTTACATCTAGGTGGCGGGACGAGTATTGTCGGCGTCGTAGCACAGAGCATCTACCCGGACATCGTTGAACACCTGGCAACCCAGCTCAAAGAGGGCAGTGTTATCATTACTGGCACGAATGGGAAGACCACTACCAGCAGCTTTATTGCCGCCATTCTACGCGATGGGGGCTTGCGCGTCTGGCACAATCGTGAAGGCTCAAATCTGATGCGCGGTATCGCGAGTTCGCTGGTGATGCGGGCGCTCCCCACCGGGCACCTGCGACGCGCTGGCAGCGCTATCTCTATTCTAGAGGTAGACGAGGCGGCTCTACCCCAGGTGGTGCAGGCTGTTCCGCCTCGCATCGCTGTCTTTACTAACCTGTTCCGTGACCAGCTCGACCGCTATGGGGAAGTCGATAGTGTGATCAGCTACTGGCAGCGAGCCATCAGCCAGCTCTCCGCCGATACAACCCTGGTTCTCAACGCTGATGATCCAGCCATCGCCAATTTGGGGGCCTCATACGCGGGGAACGTGCTGTACTATGGCATCGATGATCTCTCGCTTGACCAGCAAAACCAGACGAACCCGAACGAACGCCATCAGGTGATGGATACACGCACCTGCCCACAATGCGGGAATGCTTATACCTATGATGTGCGATTTTATAGTCATATGGGCCATTATCAGTGCCCACAGTGTCATACGCAACGACCCCAACCGGATATACGCGCAACCCTGGTGCAATTGGATAGCTTCGACCGCTGGCGTCTTCAGGTGAGCACAACTACTGAGACCCGCGAACTGATCATCCCCTTGCCAGGATTTTATAATATATACAATGCTCTGGCAGCCATCACTGCGGCACGAGCATTGTATATACCCTGGGAACCCATTATTACTGGTATTGAGCAGTCCAAGCCTGTCTTTGGCCGCGGTGAGCGGATTCAAGCCGAGGGTCGCACCATTCGCTTGTTGCTGGCGAAGAACCCCACTGGCTTTAATGAAGTGCTGCGCACTCTCTTTAGTGAAGGTGTCCCTCGCCACGTCTTATTCGTCTTAAATGATAATACTGCTGACGGACGCGATATTTCCTGGATTTGGGATGTGGATTTTGAGCGTGGCATCGGCCTGACAAATACACTGGTTATTAGCGGAACACGCACGCTGGATCTGGCATTGCGCCTGAAATACGCCGGGATTGCCCAGGAGGATATGACCATCATTCCTCCTGCACCATTACGAGCAACCAGAAATGATGAAGCTAGCCTGAGACGAGCGCGCCGCTTGCAAAAACGTAGTCAGGCCAGCGAGCAGGCTACACCAGCGTCTATAGCAGTTCCTGCGCGTGTCTACGGACTCAAGAATGCTATCAATGTGGCACTCCAGCAGACTCCAGTAGGTGAAACACTTTTTATCGTTCCGACGTATACAGGCTTATTAGAAGTACATCGTGAGTTAGAACAACGTGGCCTGGCTCCACACTATTGGGAAGGAAAAGAAGAAGCATGACCCAGCATTTTACCCAGACGTTCACGCCATCTTCTACCCCAACCCTGACACTCACTCTGGGACACCTCTACCCAGACCAACTTAATCTCTATGGTGATCGCGGCAATATTATGACGCTCAGCCGTCGTTGCCAGCAGCGTGGCATCGCCTTGCGCGTGGTTGGACTTGGTATTGGTGATGCGCTGGCACCCGATGAGTACGATATGCTCTTTATTGGTGGAGGGCAGGATAAAGAACAGGCTCCGGTCGCCCAGGATTTATATGAAATCAAGGGCATTGGTTTATGGGCCGCTATTGAGGATGACATGCCGGTGCTGGCAGTCTGCGGGGGTTTCCAATTGTTGGCCCATTACTATCGTCCCGCTGATGGACCAGATATGCGCGGTCTGGGCGTCTTCGATGCCTGGACCATCCACAAAGGCCCACATACCCCCCGTTGTATTGGCGATCTTGCTATTAACTGGAATGGCCAAACCCTCGTCGGCTTCGAGAATCATGGCGGACGCACCTATTTAGGGACTGCTAAACCATTAGGCAAAGTCCTGAAAGGATACGGCAATAATGCTGAGGACCATACTGAAGGCGCCATCTACCGTAATACCTATGGCACCTACCTCCACGGCTCTCTTTTGCCAAAAAATCCGCATTTTGCTGACCATCTCATAGAACTGGCCCTGCAACGCAAATATAGCTCTCAGGGAAGGAATCTAGAAGAGTTAGAAGGACCTGACGGAGTAACTCAGCCTCCATCTGCGAATGGACAGATCGCACCAGTAGCAAACATCGGCAACACAGCACCATTTCTAACGTCATTAGATGATACATTAGAATGGGAGGCTCATACCTCCATATTGGAACGTCTCGGATTGCACAATGCTGCCTCCGCCACATTGCGCGCACATATTAGCTAATTCAAGGGTTCAACTACTAGGAAAGAGACGCTATGAGTTTTGATCGGTCTTTGGCTCGCTGCTCTTTCTGCGGTCGCCATTCATCAGAGGTCCGACGCATGATAGCCGGGCCAGGAGCAGCCTACATCTGTGATGAATGTCTGCAATTATGTAATGATATTCTCCACGATCCAACACCATTTTCTACCAGGGCTCTGGAACTCGCTTCACGTCCACCGGTCGTTATCGCAGCCCCTCAGCCGGTAAAACCATCAGAGGATACCATTACACCAAATAAAGAACCTTTACGCAACGTAATATTGGAATTAGAGCAGAAACAGCAGGGAGCGACCTTGATCTTGCATCAGATGCAGTATTTTCAATCGCACTTTGAACTGCATTATCTGTGGATCAGGCCACCCTTCTTGACGGGTTTCGCCTTTGTCCCTCGCATCATTTTTCTCTTGCAGGATACCACCGGGGCACGCTGGACCGGAGAGCGTGGAGGCACGTTACTGGCACGACCAGAGTTGACTGGCGATCCTAGCAACGCTGTCTACCAGGGCAGCGCCAGATTTCGACCTCTCCCCTCACCCGATGCTCGCTCGTTGACCATCCAGACAGTGGACCCTCTTGGTCAGTTTGAGGACCCTGCTGCACAACCATGGAAGTTTGAAATCAGCTTAACCAACGTTCTCGGCTAAGATCTTTAGTCCTGGTAAAAAGAAGATGGGGTGAGGAAGCG
>Ga0070730_10001916_pt1 | contig 19450 bp, 16 predicted proteins | sample Coa_R1_3_FD_66447 | JGI IMG/M metagenome (GOLD analysis project Ga0070730, IMG submission 66447) | Surface soil microbial communities from Centralia Pennsylvania, which are recovering from an underground coalmine fire - Coalmine... | ecosystem: Environmental > Terrestrial > Soil > Unclassified ... | reverse complement strand
GAAGATCTGTCCAAGCTCCGCTTGAATTGTCCGCAGGATCTCGTCCTGGTTGAGGCGCGAACTGATCGCCTTCCCGATATCGGTCAACAGTTCGTATTCTTTCGTCCGCCGATGCGCTTCATGCGTGACGACATAATTCTCGAGAGTCAGACCCAGCTGCAGAGCCAGCCCGACCATCAGCCGAGGACCGGAGGAACCGAACGCCCTCCGCTCCGCATGCGGAAACAGGATGACTCCGAAATTGTGCTCCCGGGTCTGCAGGTTCACGGCGGTCAAGTGCCGAACCTGCGCCTCGGTCAGGATTCGTTTGAATTCTGCGAATGTACCCGGATGTCCGACGGGAAGCGGTTCGGTCATGTGCTCCAGGTCTTGTACCGTGAAGATTCCGCTGTGCCGGTACGCCAGCTGGCTGATATAGTCTCCCGCGCCGCTTCGCTCGAGGGACTCCAGAAAGCCCTTCGGGAATCCGTGTTGCACAGAGGGCAAGAGACTTCGCCAGCGTTCTCCGATCACGATGGCACCGCACTCCATGGGCAAGGCGGTACTCAGGCGCTCCAGGGCGGCCTGCATGCTCGGTTTCAGATCCTCGGCCGAAAGAAGCTTCCCGGGATCTACCCCCAAGGTCGAAAGCGCCAGCGTGTTCTCCTGCACGGCATTGCGCTGGTTTTCGAATAAGACCATCACCATGGCGATGCCCAGCAACATCTGGGGCGCGGGACCAAACAGGCGCAACGCGTTTCCAAAGCTTTCAATCAGCGGGTTCTGCAACTGTCCGACTCCCATCAGAACGCCCCAAAGTGCCAAGGCAACCGCGAGAACCTGGAAGCCCAGAGATCCGCGCTTGTGCCCGCTCAGCAGGAATACCGCCGAGCAGTACAGCAGAATCGCCGCCAGACCCAAGCCCAGGCGGATCGCCGGCTGTACGTCGGGGCGGAACACGCCGTTCACGATGTGTCCACGAAGCGTCAGGAGCGCGAGAACTACTCCTACTGCGCCCACCGTGGCGTCGTACCACTGGAAGTGCGAGGGGCCACGCATCATTCGCGTCGAGACAAAAATGCACAACGCCATCGCTACCAGAAACAGCTCACTCGCAAAAAAGGCGACCGAGGACTCGGGAAATGCGTCTAGAACGTAATGCAGGGAGTATGCTGCCCAGGCAAACTGCCAAACGCGGAAATATTGCTGCCGGCTCTGCTCATACAGATATGTGAATACCAGGAACAGCAGGACCGAGACCAAGCCCGGAATTAGAACCGACGAGATGACGACACTGTTCATAGGGTTGAGAACGGCTTTGGCCAGTCTTGCTGACACATGTTCGGCGGGAAACGGTGCATCAATCGTTTCATACCGCGGCTAGTAAATACAACCGGATTTAAGTACATCCTCCCGGTTCGACATCGACTTACATTGCGAAGGTTGCACATGTTTCGCAACATCTTTGAACACATCCCCGCCCAGCTTGACGATACTTTTTGCCGCCCCGTACCATCGAGAGTTCGATTTGAATATGTCAACGACTTTGCCTGTCTCCGCTAAGCCGCGCGTCCGCTTCGCCCCTTCTCCCACGGGATTTCTCCACGTTGGAAGCGCTCGCACCTTCATTTTCAACTGGTTATACGTACGCCATACCGGCGGAACTATGATCTTGCGGCTCGACGATACCGACGTGGAACGCAATACCGATGCCTCGGTGAACTCCATTTTTGAAGGCTTGAAGTGGCTTGGGCTCGGCTGGGACGAAGAGTACAAGCAATCCGACCGGGGCGCGTTGCATCGCCAGATGGCTCAGGCGATCTTTCAGAAAGGGCTTGCCTACCGCGATTTCACTCCCGCCCACACCGGCGACAGCGAGAAATCAGGCGCGCAAGGGACATGGTTGTTTAATCCTGGAATGCGCGAGCTATCCCCTGAGGAGAGCGACCGCCGCGCCGCCGCCGGAGAGCCCTTCGCCCTGCGCTTTCGCGTGCCCCGTGAAGGCCAAGTCGTGCGCTTCACCGATGCTGTCTACGGCGACCAGACGAAAGAGGGCGCCGACATCGAGGATTTCGCGCTCCTGCGCTCCGATGGTATGCCGACTTATCACCTGGCCTCGTGCGCCGACGATGTCGACCTGCGCATCAGTCACATCATCCGCGGCCAGGATCATCTGTCGAACACGTTCAAGCACGTGCTGATTTTCGAAGCCGCCGGCTACACTCCCCCGCAGTTTGCTCATCTGCCGCTGCTCGTCGCGCCGGATGGAACCAAGCTTTCCAAGCGCCGTCACGGCCCCGTCGTCAGCGTGACTACGTATCGCGACGCCGGATTTCTTCCCGAGGCCTTCATCAATTTCCTATGCCTGCTGGGCTGGTCGCCGAAAGATGACCGCACCAAGATGAGTGTCCAGGAGTTGACTGAGATTTTTTCGCTCGAGGGCATCAACCGGGCAAACGCGGTCGTCAACTTCAAGGAGCCGGCGGCGACTCCGGAGGAAACGTTCGATCCTAAAGCTGTGTGGCTGAATGCGGAGACGATCCGCGGCCTTGAGCTTGCGGATCTCAGCCATCGGCTGCTGCCTGTCGTGAATGAAACGTATCCGCACGTTACGTCCGAAAAAATGTTGCGCATCACCCCGCTCATTCGCGAGCGCATCAAGCTATTGCGCGATGTGCTCACCGCCGCGGATTTCTTTTTCGTCGACCAGTTGGCTCCCTACGACCCAGCCGAGCTCATCCCGCAAAAGGGAGACGCAGCCATGGCGAAAAAGGTCCTCGAGAAAGCGCAAGCCGTGCTTCCGGGCGTCGAGTTCAAACACGATCCGCTGGACCAAGCCTTGCGAGCCGCGGCTCAGGAACTCGGGCTGAAAGCGGGACAGATGTTCCAGCCCATCCGCGTCGCCGTCTGCGGACGAAAAAATGCCCCACCGCTCTTTGAGACTCTTGAGGTCTTGGGCAAGAAAACGACTCTGACAAGAATCCAAGACGCGCTCAACAAGGCGAGTTGAACCGCGCGAACGTGACCCCAGGGCACTTCTTACCCGGTAAGAAAGGAATCCCGCGCCGCAAGAATCCGTTGTAGAATGTCCGCCGTTCTGTAGCCGGCACCATCCTTCCAGCCAAGATGTCCCGCCGGCCGTCGTCCAATCCTGGGGGAATTCAGCAGTCTACCCGCTGTGCCGTTTTTCGGGCCACGTAAATAGTTTGCAGGGCAGTCGCTGCCCTCCCTCCGCACGTTGAGCGGCTGCCCTGCCACACGGAGACAACGTACATGAATACCTTTAAGCCTGCGGTTGTGCTGTGCCTGTCGCTGTTATTCTCACTTCCATCTCTCGCGCAAATCGCATCCACCCGTCTCGGCGACGGAACCGGTGAAGACTGGGAGCCTGCTATCGTAGCCGATGGCAGCTATGTCTATGCCTTCTGGCCGCACTACGCGGCTACAACCTACAAAGACACATCCGGCGCCACCTGCATGCCGTTTTCGCTCAAGGGTGGCGGCAAGAACAACACATCCGCTGCCTACATGTACTTCCAGATGTCCTTCAACGGCACCTGGAGCACCGTCGTAATTCCGCGTTGCCCGGTCAACGGAACCGATGTGGACGCGCAGCTTTACATCGGTGCGAATCATCGCCTGTATGCCAGCTACATGGATGGAAACTCCCAGTACACACCAATTGTGGTCATCTACTCCGACGACCACGGTTCGACCTGGAGCACGCCCGTCGACGTGACGAATGGCAGGAAAGGCGACAAAGACATGTTGCTGGTCGATTCGAGCAACAACGTCACCGTCGCTTATGAAAATGGCGGCAAGCAGTACGTGAGTGTGAGCACGAATGGCGGCGCCAGCTTCACTTCGAAGCCGGTAACGATCGCCTCCAGCGGCGTTGTTTTGGCTACCGGGGCCGCTCGCGACACCAAGGGCAACGCGTATTACGCCTGGTCCGGAACTAACAACACGGGCAATGGCCCGACCACCTACTACCTGCAGAGTTCTAGTAACTTGTTTTCGACATACTCGGTCAGCACGATTGATGAAGGCGCGGGAGAACCCCAGGTTTCCGGCGCCGGGTGGGACTACTGGGGCGGGTCCGTGCAGATTGCGACCCAGCCGAAGACTGCTCCGGCAAACGACCGCATTATCGCTGTCTACAACGCGGGCGCTGGCGCCAACGGCGTTCCCGAGCGTATCTACACCAAGTATTCCGACACGCTGGGCGCGAGCTGGAACATTCCGTACAGTTCCTCGAACTGGCCCAACGGCTCGCAGTTGTCCCTTGCGCCTGCGGGCGTGTGGCACGGATTTCCTTCGGTTGCCGGCTCCTCTTCCAGCGTGAAGGTGATCTGGATGGATAACCGCGCGACTCCGGGAGGAAATTACACCTGCACAAGTTCCAGCATCATGGGCGACTGCGGGGTGTGGAATATGTACACCCGCGCCAGCGCGGATGGCGCGACGAACTGGAGCGTAGAACAGGTCGTAACCCAAGCCACGCCTTATCGCGATTACCAGTCGGCGTCAGGTTTTGACCATCCGTACGGCGACTACACCGAAACCGTAAGCGATGGCGCCGGCAACTTCTACTCGATCTGGGCCGAGGGTGAATCCTATGTCGGGACCGGCGACGTGTATTACTCCAAATACTGAATGGACGCTAACCGCAATGGGGTGCCCCAGGTGTCGCCGATTTTGCGAGACCTGGGACTTTTTGGGCGAGGAAGGCTCGGTTCTGGTTGACATGAAGTACTTTGCTATATAAAGTACATTCATGATCTCATCCGACGAGCCCTTCCGCTGTCGCATTGCCAAACGTTGGATTCCCACCGAGATGATGACCGCGCCGGCGCTCGGTTCGTCCGAGCCTGGAGCGATTGAAAAGAATTATGCGCTCCTGATCAATCCGTTTTTATCCCAAAGACGCTAACGCGAGTTTCGGCAAACACGTTCTCACGCCGACGCTCGCCCTCACCAGCTTCGCGGCGACCACTCCGGCACACTGGCGCGTCGGATACTGGGACGAAAACCTGCTGCATGGGCGGCCGCCTTGTCATCCCATGCCTCAGGTCGTGGGAATTACCGTCCACCTGACGTTTGCGCGGCGCGCGTACGAGCTGGCCGACTGGTACCGCGCTCGCGGATCCAAGGTCATCCTGGGCGGACTGCATGTACTGTCTTGCCCGGACGAATGCGCGCCGCACGCCGATGCGCTCGCGCTCGGGGATGGCGTCCAATTATGGCCGCGAATTCTGAGCGACGTCGAGCGAGGCAAATTGGGGGTGCCCCAGGTCTCGCCGATTTTGCCAGACCTGGGAACGCGACGCTATATCGCGACTTACGAGAACGACTACAGCGATGATCCCGCGCCGCGCCGCGAGATCCTTTCCCGTCGCAGCTTTCTGACGACGACGAGCCTGATCGCCACCCGCGGATGCCACAATCGATGCGGTTTTTGCTATCTCGCGACGGATGGATTGCGCATGCCCTATCGCATGAAACATCCGCAGCAGATTGTTGAAGAATTCAAAGCCGACGATCAGCCGTATGCCGTCTTTATCGATAACAATCTCGGCTCCCGCCGCGATTACCTGCATGCGCTCTGCGCGGCGTTGCGGCCGCTGAACAAGATCTGGAGTGCCGCCGTCACCATCGATGTGACGGACGACCCCAGCCTCATCCGCCACATGGCTCTGGCGGGATGCACCGGCGTCTTCATCGGCTTTGAATCACTCTCTGACGACAACCTCGTCGACGCGCATAAGAAGACGCCCAAAACATCCGACTACGCCCGCCGTGTGCGCATCTTGCATGATTACGGCATCCAGGTGAACGGATCTTTCGTGCTCGGCTTCGACCACGACCGCAAAGACGTCTTCGCACGCACCGCCGACTGGATTGAAGAAAACCGCCTGGAGTGCGCCACGTTTCACATTCTCACGCCATATCCCGCGACACCGCTGTTTCGGCAGATGGAGGCGCAAGGGAGCATTCTGCATCGCGACTGGTCGCTCTATGACACAGGTCACGCGGTCTTTCAACCGAAGCACATGACGCCTGAAGAACTGGAGCGGGGCTATGCTTGGATCTACCAGCGGTTGTTTTCGCACCTGTCGATTTGGCGCCGAAGGCCGGAACAGTGGCAAGCCGTGCCTCTCTACCTTGCGATGTCTTACCTCTACAAGCGCTCGAACCGCTTCTGGCACGTCCTGATCAAGTACAACCTGGTGAATCCAGTGTGGAAGCCACTGGTCGAACTGACTCGAATCCGACACGTGCGCTACCGCCGCCAGCTTGCCGGCCAGCCGGCGTCGGCCCACGCAACAGGGCAAGTAGTCTCAGCGGGAGTATGATTCGTCTTCGATGCCGGTGGTCAGAACAGCAGCTCGCCGCTTTCCGATTATGGCAGCATTTCCAAAACCGCATCGCTAGGCTCCAACTCAGCCCAGTGCGGAGGCAGAACCGCTCCAGCGTCGAGCAGCGCCCGGATCGTTCCCACATAGTCTCCCGCTTCCCGATGCCAGCCGTTGCCCGACCCGTAAACGGCCCTTCCAAGCGCCGTTCCCTCGTATTCGCACGATTTCAATTCGAGCGTCGGATGAAAGTGCAAAATCTCGCGGGTCATCTCCGCATTTCCGTGGAACCCGGCCCAATGCAGCGCCGTCGCCCCCATTTCTCCCGGAGTATCCACTGGCCAGCCCGCCTCCAGCATCAGGCGCACTGCGTTCGTGTTGTTGCTCTGTGCGGCATCGGGCAGCTTTTGGCGTTCAGCGTCAGAAAGTGTCTTCGCGGCCTGTGGATTTCGTGCAAGAAATTCTCGAAAGGCTTTCTCGTCTCCGAGTTCGCAAGCCAAGGCCAGCTTTAAGTCCTCGGGAGTGTGTTTCATCAAAAACTTGGGAAATAACCCGGGGTGCATCCGCATGAGGGTTTCGGAGGAGTGGTTCCCGAAGCGCGATCCGCGCGCGGGCGGCGACGATTTACATCTGGACGCTTGGCGCTCATCGCACGGCGCAATCCGTGGCCCGCGATTTCGGTCACGAGGATGTTTTCCAAAAACGTAAAAATAGCTGCGCTCATCAACGTCTGCGGCTTGATTGGCCTGGCCGGCGCATGGCTGGGACTGAGCATCGCCGTTCCGATTAATCTCTGGCAACTGATGCGCTCCTATCGCAGGCCAGCAGTCCAACAATCTCCTTCGTTGCAAGCGCAGTAAGCGATTGCGTGGGTAGCGTAGCGCCATAGCCCGCCTCTCTTTGCGGTAAGATCAAAGATTATGAAAACGCCTACCGCCGAGCCTGAGACGGGCACGAGCCCGGCTCCAGAGTCGCGCCCTTCCAACTTCCTGCGCGAAAGGATTGCCGACGATCTCAGGACCAATAAATACAGCGGCCGTGTACAAACCCGGTTCCCACCTGAGCCGAATGGCTATCTGCACATCGGGCATGCGAAAGCCATCTGCATCGACTTCGGTCTCGCTGACGATTTCAACGGCCATACCAATCTCCGTTTCGATGACACGAATCCTGAGAAGGAAGACGTCGAGTACGTCGAGTCGATCAAAGAAGACATCCAGTGGCTCGGCTTCCACTGGGACGGCCTCTTCTACGCCTCGGACTATTTCGGCCAACTTTATGAGTGGGCCGTCAAGCTCATCCGAGATGGCAAAGCGTACGTTGACGATCTCAGCGCGGAAGAGATTCGAAAGCATCGCGGCACTCTGACCGAGCCGGGCAAGGACAGTCCCTACCGCAACCGGTCGGTCGAAGAGAATCTGAATCTGTTTGAGCGCATGCGCGCCGGCGAATTTCCGGACGGCTCACGCGTTCTGCGTGCCAAGATCGATATGGCCTCGCCGAATCTGAACATGCGTGACCCGGTGATGTACCGCATCCTGCACGCCGAGCATCACCGCACGGGCATCAAGTGGCCGATCTATCCGATGTACGACTACGCGCATGGGCAATCGGATTCGCTCGAGAAGATTACTCACTCAATGTGCTCGCTCGAATTTGCCGACCACCAGCCGCTCTACAACTGGTTCATCGAGCAGCTGGGGATCTATCCGTCGCAGCAGATCGAGTTCGACCGGCTGAGCCTGACCTACACGCTGATGTCGAAGCGCAAGCTGCGCCAGTTAGTGGAGCAAGGCACGGTGCGCGGCTGGGATGATCCGCGCATGCCGACGCTCTCGGGTCTGCGCCGCCGCGGATACACGCCGGAGGCAATCCGCAACTTCGTAACGGCTGCCGGCGTGTCGCGTACGAATGGCATTGTGGAGCTGGCCATGCTGGAACATTTCGTGCGCGAAGACCTGAACAAGCGCGCCCCGCGGGTGATGGCAGTACTGCACCCGCTGAAGGTTGTAATCGACAACTATCCCGAAGGGCAGGTCGAAGAGATGGACGCGCAGAACAATCCTGAGGATGAGAGCGCAGGTTCGCGCAAGGTGCCGTTCTCGCGCGTGCTCTACATCGAGCAGGATGACTTCCGCGAAGTGCCTCCGCCCAAGTATTTCCGCCTCACGCCCGGGCGCGAGGTGCGCTTGCGCTATGGCTATTTCATCACGGCGAAGAGCGTCGTGAAGAATGACAAGGGAGAAATCGTCGAGGTGCACTGCACGTACGATCCTGCGACACGCGGCGGCAACGCCCCGGATGGACGGAAGGTGAAGTCAACGATCCACTGGGTGTCGGCGCAGCACGCCGTCGGTGCCGAGGTGCGCGCGTACGAAAACTTATTCACCAAAGAGAACCTTGGCGACCTGAAAGAGGGAGAAGATCCGCTTGACTATCTCAATCCGAATTCGCTGGAAGTGATCCAGCACGCGAAGTTGGAGCCGTCGCTGGCCAATGCGCCAGCCGGTAGCCGTTATCAGTTTGAACGCCTGGGCTACTTCTGCGCCGATCCTGATTCCAAGCCAGGAACGCCGGTCTTTAACCGCACGGTAGCGCTAAAGGATACGTGGGCAAAGGTGGAAAAAAAGCAGGGCGGGAAGAACTAAACAGAGAAAATACAAGAGTTTGCATTGTTTTCCACAGTGTTCCTGCAGGAACACTGAGTACACAATTGTACATATAAGTAATTGGGGCTCCACAAAAAACATGTCAGTGGCTATATGAATTCGTAGTCAAGTGGATATGGCGGTAATGCCACTTTCCGCATCATGCTATGCAATTCCGCCTCGGTTTTCTTAACATGCAGCCAACGATTCTCGCAATGCTTTTTGCCTACGGCCGCACGACGACGTCGATGTGCGTCGCCGCGATCGTGCTCTTCCTGATTGGGATCTGGAGCGCGAAGAGCGGTGTCACTAGCGCCAGGGGCCTCGACAAAGTCGTAGCGCTCGCCAATCTATGTTTCGCCCTGCCACTGGCGGTCTTCGGCGCCGAGCATTTCGCAGCCGCCCAGGGCATCATGCAGGGGGTACCCAAGTTCATGCCGTGGCCCCTGTTCTGGACTTATTTTGTCGGCACTGGCCTGCTGGCCGCAGCTTTGAGTATCGCCACAAAAAATCAGGTGCGCTGGTCCGGATTGTTGTTCGGCCTGATGATGTTCACCTTTGTGGCCATGATGGATCTGCCGGGCACTCTTGCCAGGCATGGCGAGCGAATCAGCTTTACGCTGTTTCTGCGAGAGTTGTCATTCGGGGGCGCCGGCTGGATCCTCGCTGGCACTGCTGTAGGTGCGGTTGGCGCAGGTAAGGGGCTCATCCGCACGGGGCGTGTAATCCTTGGCATCGCGGCAATTTTCTACGGTGTCGAACACTTCCTGCATCCGCTTGGGATGCCCGGAGTTCCGCTCGAAAAGGAGATGCCCGTGTGGATTCCGGCTCGGGTGGTCATCGACTATGTGACAGGCATATTTCTTATCGTGTGCGGTGCATGTTTCTTGCTATGCCGCAAAATCCGAATGGCGGCGACTTATCTCGGCGGCTGGATTGTGCTGATGGTCTTGATCGTCTATGGACCTGTACTAATTGCGGCGCTCGGTAACCCGAGCACGGATGTGCAAGTCGAAGGGCTTAACTATTTCTTCGACACGCTGTTATTCGGGGGAGCGATTCTTGCGCTTGCCAACGCGACGATGCCGGAGACCGGAGACACCCGAGAAATCAGCGCGGAAGAGCAGAACCGTGTTGCTCCCGGTCTGCGACGAGCATCATCCTGACGTGCTGGTTTTCGCCGAAGCCTCTATGCAACTCCGGCGGAGTACATAGATCGTTCGCTTCGCTCAGCTCAGGACGACAATCTCTTACTTTGCTCCTGCCGCTGTCTCAATCCCCGCCAGCAACTTATCCAGATCGGCTCGTGAGAAGTAACGCCCGTTCGCAACGACCCCAGCGATCTTCTGGGTGTTGCGGATTTCGTCGAGCGGATTGGCATCGAGGAGAACCAGGTCGGCGAGCTTTCCTTTTTCGATCGTGCCGAGTCGATCTTCCATCCCGAGGAACTTTGCCGGATTCAAAGTGGCCGTCTGCAATGCTTCGAGCGGCGTGAATCCGGCGGCGACGAAGCGCTGTAGCTCCTCGTGCAGGCTGAATCCAGGAAAAATATAGACGCCAGGGGGCGTATCGGTTCCGGCAAGGAACGGAATCCCCGCGTGATGCATGGCATTGACCACTTCCAACTCTTTTTGCACGAAGCGCCGGCGGGTGGCCAGATCGTCGGTGTTGAATTCCTGCTCGATTTGTTCGGTGAAGCGCTTCCAGGTCACATCCTTCCAGTAGGCTGGAACGTATTTCGCTCGCGGATCTTTGCCGAAGTCGCTTAATTCGATCAGGTTGCCGCCGCGCTCCCAGACGAGGGTTGGGCACTGCCACGTCTGATTCTTTGCAAGCAAAGCAAAGAGCTTAGCCGCACGGTCGGGATCATAGGTGGAGAGAAACTTGCTTTCGCTTTTCGACCCTTTGATGAATTCATCTTCGAGCGGCGATGAGCCTTCGAAAATCCCAATGAGATGTTCGAAGCTCTTCTGTCCGGCGTTCGAAGCTTCCGATGCGCGAACCGCATCAGGCACATGACCAACGAACGTAATTCCCTGCTTCTTCGCTTCGTCGGCAATGGCAAACACAGCGTCGCGAGGGATCAGCGACTGCAGCTTGATAAAGTCCGCGCCTTTCTTCTTGAGATCAGCGACGGCGCGCCGGCCATCTTCCGGAGACCTGATAGCAATGGAGGCGGGAAAGCGCGGCTGAGGGCCATCGAGCATGGGCCCCGACATCACGAGGCGCGGGCCAAGCAGGGTTCCGGCAGAGATTTCTTTACGCCATTGCTGCAGCACGTCAAGCTCGCTGCCCATGTCGCGCACGCCAGTGATCCCATTGGCAATGAAAAGCGGGAGCGTAATTTCTTTGGCGCGGGGGAACCAGTCGCCGAAAATGGTATGGACATGCATGTCCCACAGGCCAGGGATTAAGAACTTACCGGTGCCGTTGATCTTCTCTCCCTTCGGTTTGCTTTCGTCGGAATAGCGGATTTCGTCGATTTTTCCGTCTCGCACCACCACCGTGCGATGGGGCTTTGGGGGCCCTCCGGTGACGTCAATGATGGTGACATTGACGATGCTGAAAACGGTTGGAGATTGAGCCGAAGAGACAGCCGGAATTCCCAACAGCACGAGCCATACCAGAGCGCGTTTCATGGAAATGAAATAGTAGGGCGACGAAGCGAGTTCGTCAAAAACGGTCGATTGGACAGCTAATGGCGGCTGTCCCTACCTGGCGTCGTTAACTGTGAACGTGGGGGCTTTGTGCCGGATTTTTGTGCGGGCCCGGCGGTTCCTTTACAACCTTCACTTCGAAGCTGACCGGGAGTGCCTTGGGCGGGAAGCACTGCGCGTTGTCGCAAGCCTGATAGCGCAGGATGCCGTGCATTACATATTTTCCCGGCACAACCGCGTGCAGCGGGTGGACCGCGACGTTGATGGCGAAGTCTCCGCTGTAGACGTTTAGTTTCTCGTCAGGAGAAAAAGGAAAGCTGAGATCTTTGCCCGGGGGGTACTGGATCTTACCTAGAACGATGTCGGTGGGAGGATCCATCTTCAAGGAAGTCGGGATCAGGAACTCGGACTTGGGGGTGTTGGAGTTGATGTGGAATCCAGAGGCCACGCGGAAGTTCAGGCTCACCATGGTTTGGGCCGCGCGCTGGGCTTTCACCAGAGGAACCGGCGCCATCGAAACCGAGGGCCCCTTGCCCGTTTGGGCGAAAGCTGTGGCGGCGAGGAGCACGACCGCCAGAAATATCGAGTTGGATGGCCGCGCCATTATGCGTTCTGCTTACAGAGACCTGTACGAAATTCTAGAGTCACCACCGCGGAGTTCCTATTGTCAATTCTGAGCCTGCTCAGCCTGAGTTGTTCCCGGTTGTGTGCTAAGGGCTTTCTTGATCGAGTCTTCGATTTCGCCCCTGCCTTTCAGGCCAATGATGCGGTCTACAATCTTGCCGTCACGCCCAATGAAGAAGCTCTCGGGCAGCGCGGGCACTCCTCCGTAAGCTTCGCCTACGGCCTCCTTTCCCAGAAGCACTGGATAGTTCACGCCCATTTCCTGCGCGAACTTGGCGATATCGTCTTTGCTGGAATCGTCCATCGCGACCCCGACGATCTGCAGGCCCTGTGAGCCGTATTCTTTTTGAAGTTCCACGAACCACGGCATCTCGATCTTGCAGGGGCCGCACCAGGTCGCCCAGAAGTTCAGGAGCACAGCCTTGCCCCGGAAATCGGAAAGCTTCGTCGATTTTCCATCGAGCGCTTCCAGGCTAAAGTCCGGGGCCACGCTCGACTTGGCAATGCGTGGAGCCGAACCGGAGCCAGAACGCCGCGCCATGTGGAAACCGAAATACAGCATCGCGGCCGCCACGACGGCGACCACAAGAAGCGCAAGAGGATTCCGTCCGCCTTCAGGAGTTGGCTGGGGAGGCTGGGGATTCAGTTCGTTGCCGCCGGCATTCGCATCGGGATTTTCAGGAAAAGGCATAACACCTCTATTACAACGCAAAACGGTTCAGGAATGACAGCCAACTTGAAATCAGGGTGAATCGGCCGGTCACCAGCAAGATCCCAAGACCGATCATCAAAGCGCCGCTGGCAACCTCCAGCGCGTGCATATGCGAGCGGAAACGGCTGTAGAACTTCAGAAAACGCTCCATCAGCAGCGAGGTCAACAGGAACGGCACGGCCAGACCCAGCGAATAAACGGCCAGCAGCAGAATGCCTTTGGCCAGCGTATCTTCCTGGCTGGCAAATCCTAGAATCAGTGTGAGGATTGGGCCGAGGCAAGGCGTCCAACCAAACGCGAAGGCAAATCCGATCACAAAGGCGCCTACCACCGTGCTGTTTCCCTTGAGGCTGTGCAAGCGCGTGTCCTGCAACAGCCACTTGATCTGGAAAATGCCGGTCAGGTGCAGCCCAAAGATGATAACAACGACGCCCGCCACGATCGATAACGTGTGCTTGTACTGCGCCGCCAGTTGACCAACCTCGGTAGAGATCGCGCCCAGGGTGACGAACACGACGCTGAAGCCGAGGATGAACCCGATGGAGTTGACCATCACGCGGCGCATGAGCTGCGACTGCGGAGATTTCAGCTCCTCAACGCCTGCTCCCGAGATCAGCGAGACGTAGCCCGGGACCAGCGGCAGCACGCAAGGCGACAGAAAAGAGATCAGGCCTGCGACGAAGGCGGCGATGGGCAGCGGAAGGCTCGACATCGGTTCTTATTGTACCTGCTGGGGTTCCACTATCTGAATAAGACGCTTAGGTGCGGCTTTAGTTACAGAAACGAACTAGCGCGAGGGGGACGATCCCTGACCGGAGTCCACCAACTTGCGGAAAACATCGGTCGGCAAGGTGGCGGAGAGCACCGCACGGGTGCCTTCCTGACGGGCTTGCAGGCTGTCAAAGAGTGTCTTTACATCAGCATCGGTGCCTGGCGACCCGACCGAGGCTTCCGCGCTGTGAAACGTGGAGAGGAAGGTATTCAGCTTTTGTGTGATCGCACGGGCGTCGTCAATGCTGGCGGCCCAGGCCTCGGCCCGCACATGGAGCACGCCGGATCGCAGCGGTAGGTGCAGTGGGTTGTAGCTGGCAGAGACCACCATGTCCGCGGGGTGCGATAAAAAGTCGCTCCATCCTTCGAACGCGGGAGCAGAGGGGTCAACCCGGGCCATGAGCCAGACCGGACTGGCCAGCTGCACCCGCTTAAAGTAACGGCGCAGCATCGCCGGACCCCCGAACGGAGAGGCCAGGCGACGAGAACGATCTACCATCCCGCGGATGACGGCCGCATCATCCTGATTGGAAGCCGCGACGATATCGACGCCGAGAATCGCAATCCGGAACGTTCGTCCGTAGAGCGGAATGGAGTAGATGTCGACAGAGTGATAGTTGTCGACCGACTGGGCAATGTGCTTCAGGTAAGTTACCAATTTGCCGGTGTCAAAGCGGGCGATGAAAACTTCCGAGAAACGCGGCTCGGGAGCCGAGCCGCCGGTTCCTCCGCCGGGCCAATGCTGTGGATAGTGGACGGCGAAGGCAACGGCGTCCAGGTCGCGCTCATAGTCAAACCCGGTTTCCTGGATGAAACGCTCGTACTCGGGATCGTGCGGTACGGGGAAGAACCCCTTCCCGCTACTCGCTCGCCGTGCCCATCCAAAGTTAGCGTAGAGAAATCCGTCGGCGCTGGGCAGCAGGCGGGCAGGCTCGGGCGGAGCGTGCTTGCGCAACTGAACGGCGAGCATGACCGCGGCGGCAATCACCACGACCGCCAGCGCAATGGGGAAGGTAGCTCTAATTCGCATGAAATGCGGGTTAGAAAGGAAATGATAGCACCAGAAGCAGGATGCTCCTCATTTTATGGGAGCTGGATGCCCCCTTCGCCTTTCTTGAGTCGAACACTATTCGTGCCGTAGGGCGGTCATTGGGTCGATGTGAGCCGCTCTGCGCGCCGGTATGCATCCAGCCAGAAGCGCGGCACCTATCAGGATGGTCACGGCTGCGGCCACGGTCCGGGGATCGTTAGGCTTCATCCCGTACAGAAACGAACCAATAAAGCGCGACGTTCCGAATGCGATCGGCAAGCTGATGGCGAGCCCGACCGCGGCCAGCACAAATACGTCGCGCAGAACCATCCAGACGACGGGCCCGCGGCGCGCACCGAGCGCCATGCGGATGCCGATTTCCCCGGTCCGCCGCGCTACCGTGTAGGAGATAGTTCCATAGAGGCCGACGCTGGCGATGACCAGGGCCAGAACGGCAAAGCCAGAGCACAGCTCGGCCAGCAGGATCTCTTGTTGCAAGCTCTCGGCGATTTCGGCTTTTTGCGTTTGCATTTCGGAAACCGGTAGGCGCGGATCTGCCTGATGCACGGCTTCCCGAACGGCCTTCACGAAAGCCGTGGGATCTCCTGCCGTTCGAAGAACAAACCTCATCTCGTTTGGCAGCGGATAGCCCTGGTTATAGCCAAAGTAGACCACCGGCAGAGCCTCCTTCCTTAGTCCACCGTAGGCCGCGTTTCGGACAACGCCGACAATCTCCATGTCGCGGGCCAGATTCTTCTGTTCGTCTTCTTTCCAGATCATCAGGTGGTGTCCAACGGGATTACGGCCGGGAAAGTTCCGGCGGGCGAATTCTTCGTTGATCACCGCCACGGATTGCGATCCCGGACGGTCGCGCTCTTCGATTCCTCGTCCGGCCACAAGCTGAATCTGCATGGTCGATATGAAGTCCGGTCCGATCATGGCGAAGCGTGTGTCGTCCCTGGGGCGCTGGCCTGGCAGGCTGATCGGCATGCTGCTCTCGCCTTGAATCAGGGAATCTCTCGTCAAGGTGGCGCTGCGCACACCGGGAATCGCGGCAAGGCGCTGCCGGAGATTCTCGTAGAACTCGGAGATGTCCGCATCCTGGTGACCTGACTGGCGGGCATTGACCTCAAACAGGAGCAGGTTCTCGCGATTGAATCCAAGGTTCAGCGACTGCAAGTTGGAGAGAGTGCGGACAAATAGTCCAGCGGCAACCAGCATCAGCAGAGAGATGGCAATCTGGCCGACGACGAGAGCCTGCGTAGTGCTAACGGACCAACTGAAAGTCCGCGGATGGGCCTGCACGGTTGTCGTTTCTTTTAAAGTCTCCGCCAGGTTCAGATCGGTAGATTGCAGGGCCGGAACCAACCCGAACAGCAATCCGGTAAGCAAAGACAGCCCGGCGGCTACCGCCAGGACGTGCCAGTTCAATTCGGCGTGCAGGTTAGTGTGACTTGGTCCAAGTGAGATCAGGAGGCCGAGAAAGCGAATCCCCCAGATCGCAAGCAGCACTCCCAGCCCACCTCCGGCGAAGGCCAGCAGCACGCTTTCGGTTAGCAGTTGCCGGATCACGCGGACGCGGCTCGCGCCTTCACTCAGGCGCAGCGCGATTTCTCTTCTTCTCGATGCGGCGCGCGCGAGCAGCAGGTTGGCGACGTTGGCGCAGGCAATAGCAAGGATCAGCGCGACCAGGGTCATCAATACATAATGGCTTGGAGAACTGCCGCCGCAGAGTGTCGAGTCCTCCGGCGCCTTCGCGTAGAAACAGCACGGGCAGGTTGGCGCGCTCCTTGTCGTCCTGCGCGGTCGTTGTGACCCATTGCGCGAAGCGCGGAGCGAGCTTTGCCTCCGCCTGCGCCATGCTGACACCGGGGCGCAGGCGGGCCATGATCTCCAGCCAGTAATAGTGCGCGTCGAGATAGTCGTCGGCCGTAAAGCCGAACGGAATCTCAGCTCCCAGCAAAACGTTCGTATGCATAGGGAGATAAACATCGGGAGCCATGGAGGGATCGACTCCGAAAAATTCCGGCGGGGCAACTCCAACGACGGTGAAAGGCAGGTTATTGATCAGAATGGCTTGCCCGGCAGCATTGGTTGGTCCGCCAAAGTGTGCTTCGCTGAAGGCGTAGCTCAGGACCGCGACCGCCGGCGCCCCAATGCGGTCGTCATCGTCAACGATCGGTCGACCCGCGGCCGGAACCACCTCGAGGCCGTTGAAGTAATCCCCCGAGACGAGCTCCCCGCTCGCAGTCTCAGCGTGTCCCTTGATGGAAACACTGAGGGTGCGCACCTCGCGGGCATGCGCGTAGGAGAAAACGTGCGAGAAGACCGACTCGTCATTAGCAAGTGCAAAGGCCGGATACGGAAAATTTCCACTGACCGCTCCCAGTTTGGAGTCTGGGTCCACATCGCCGCTCATGCTTTGCATGACGAAATGCCGATCGTCGCCACGTACCCATGGCTTCGAATGCCAGCTCACGACAACGAGGGATTTGGGATCGGAAACGGGCAAGGAACGAAGCAAGAGTGAATCGAGGAAACTGTAAATGGCAGTGTTGGCGCCGATGCCCAAGGCCATTACTAGAAGGGCAACGAAAGTAAAACTCGGGATCCTCGCGAGAATCCGCATGGCATAGCGAAGATCGCGCCATAAATCTTCGAGCCAGGCGATGCGATTGGACTCCCAAACTCTGTCGCGAATGACAAGCGAATTGCCCAACTTCAGGTGAGCTTGGCGTCTCGCTTCCTGAGGACTGAGACCGCGGGCGAGATTGTCGTCAATTTCATGCTGAAGGTGGGATTCGAGTTCGAGCTTGAGGTCGGCGTCTTCGTGTGATCTCAGAAAAAATCGTTTGAGGTTCACGATGCCCTCCTAGTCGGCGGCTTCACCCAGGATTCGGCCGATGGCGCTGACCAGCGAGCGCCAGCGCGCGGTTTCGGCCGTGAGTTGTTTCTTGCCGGCGGCGGTTAGCTTGTAAAACTTAGCCTTGCGGTTGTTCTCGCTCGCGCCCCAGTAAGATGTCACCCAGCCGCGGTGCTCTAATCGGTGCAACGCGGGATAGAGCGATCCCTGCTCAACTTCGAGGACGTTATCGGAAGTATGCTCGATGACATGCGCGATGGTGTGGCCGTGGGCGGGACCCGTGATGAGCGAGCGCAGGATCAGCATGTCGAGCGTACCTTGCACCATTTCGCCGCTGGATTGTTTTCCGGACATTCGCCCCGCTTCCACTCGAACGTCTATGGGAAGATGATACACCACTCGACCGTCTATGGGAAGAGAATTCTGCTCTTGCCGTCATCCCGAGCGGAGCCGCTTTTCCGGCGGAGCGAGGGATCTCCCAAGGACGGACCAACGCATCTAAGGAATGCAGCGATCTTTCAGGTAGAATCAAGCGTCCGGTTCGAGCATGGCTGATATCCGACGTGGGCTGATCATCGTGAATACCGGGCCGGGAAAAGGCAAGACCACGGCAGCCATGGGAACCGCCCTGCGCGCCGTGGGTCAGGGAATGCGCGTGCTGATGCTCCAGTTCCTGAAGGGATCATGGCATTATGGCGAGCTGGATGCCGTGAAGGCTTTCGGCGACAAGTTCGTGATGAAGCAGATGGGCCGCGGCTTCGTGAAGGTCGGCACGGAAAAACCCGATCCTGAAGATGTGAAGATGGTCGAACAGGCGTGGGCCGAAGCGGAAAAGTCGATCCAATCGGGCGAATGGGATTTGGTGGTGCTCGATGAGATCAACTACGCTATCAGCTACGGGATGCTCGATCCCGCCAAGGTAGTTGACAGCCTCAAGAAAAAGCCGGAAATGGTGCATGTGATCTTGACCGGCAGGAACGCCCATCCGACAATTGTCGAGGCCGCCGACACGGTAACGGAAATGCGCCAGGTAAAGCATGCCTATGAAAAGGGCGTAATGGCGCAGAGAGGAATCGAATATTAGTCATCAGTCGTCAGCGAGAAGGTTGGTGCTGCCCGCTCTTTAGCTGAAACCTGACGACTGAGAACTGACGACTGCTTTTATGGCTTGGTTTAAGCGCGAATCCGGCGAGCTGGACACTTCGGGCGAAAAAAAAGTCCGCACCGAGGGGCTGTGGGTAAAGTGCGAGAACTGCCGCCAGATCATCTGGAAAAAAGATCTGGAGGAAAACATGAACGTCTGCCCGAAGTGCGATAAGCACTTCCGGATCGACGCGCGCACCCGGCTGGCGCAACTGCTCGATGACAACCAATATGGGGTCTTCGACGCCGATATTGCCTCGACCGACCCGCTCAAGTTCGTCGACCTGAAGCCTTACTCATCGCGCTTAAAGCAGGCACAAGAAGACACCGGCTTAAATGATGCCGTGATCAATGCCCACGGAAAGCTGGCGGGACGGCCGGTCATTGTCAGCGCGATGGAATATTCGTTTATCGGCGGCAGCATGGGAGCGGTGGTCGGCGAGGCCATTACGCGTGCCGTGGAGCGCGCGGCCGACACGCACACGCCTCTGATTATTGTGTCCGCCTCAGGCGGCGCCCGCATGATGGAAGGCGTGATCAGCCTGATGCAACTGGCCAAGATTTCCGCCGCGCTCGCCAAATTGGATAAAAGCAAGGTCCCATACATTTCGCTCCTGACCGATCCCACGACCGGAGGCGTGACGGCGTCGTTTGCCATGCTCGGGGA
>Ga0070730_10001915_pt1 | contig 19452 bp, 16 predicted proteins | sample Coa_R1_3_FD_66447 | JGI IMG/M metagenome (GOLD analysis project Ga0070730, IMG submission 66447) | Surface soil microbial communities from Centralia Pennsylvania, which are recovering from an underground coalmine fire - Coalmine... | ecosystem: Environmental > Terrestrial > Soil > Unclassified ... | reverse complement strand
CATCGATGGCACGGTGATAAGAGAACTTCCAATGCAAGCGATTGCCGCTGGGCACGCTGTGTACGTTCCGCTTCTGATAGGGACAAATCTGGATGAAATTCGCTTGTGGTCCGCGCTCTACGATCTCCCAATAGATCAGAAGCCCCTGCCCGTCCTTGAAAAGCAATTAGCAGACGTTGTTGGCACAAGAGCACACGGGGCGATCGAAACGTACGGCGCTACCAATGCCAGTTATGGAGATGCAGTGATCCACTTGATTGGAGACCTTTTGATGCGGATGCCGACGATTCGCGTAGCGGAAACATTCAGTCGGAGGCAGCCCACTTACATGTATATATTCACGTACCGCTCTACATCCAACTACAAGAAGTTCGACTCAGCCCACGGCATGGAGATCCCGTTCGTGTTCGGAACGGCTGACGACCTAGACGCCATCGTGTTCACGGGTAGAAATCCAGCCAAGAAAGCCCTAATGGAGCAAGTGCAGCAGTCATGGATTGCCTTTGCCCGAACAGGCGATCCTGGCGATTCCCGTCTTCCCTGGCCGAAATACGACGAGATTACCCGTGCGACGATGCAGCTTGGCATCTCCTGTGCTGTGGTCAGCGACCCGAATTCAACAGCGCGTATTTTGTGGAACGGACTGGCATTCGACGGCGTTGCGCCAAGTAGCGCGAAGATTTGGCAGCTCGTCTATTCGAACGATGCGCCTTAGGACATTGGCGATTAGATGATTCTGGTCGAGTGATAGGGAAACCGGAATCGATCTAAATCGCAGCACGGGCTAACCCTTACAAAAGTCGTTTGGTAGGCACCGCGCACGGATAAGGGTCACAGCCTTTCTCGTTTACTTCCTTTTTCTGGGGCAGTCCGAGGCGAGGTTTCTGGTCCCAGAGCGAGCGGTTGCACTCTGAGGATTGCCGCGATGTTTTAGCGGCGGAAGCGGGAAAAGAGAGTACGCGGAGGTCACAGAGCGGTGAAGCGCTCATGCGCGGACGGATGACTTTACAGGTGGGAGCTGGTGCGGCGCTTTAGAGTCGGGGCAAAAACGGCGGTAAGGATGCCGTTCGAGACTCAGGACAAGCCGGCGCTACGCATCGCAGCGGTCATCATCGCCGAAAAGAAACGCAGATTCCTTGCTACGCTCGGAATGACATTGTTTTGTGACCGCCGGGATCAGCGGAGTTGGTTTTTGTATAGGGACATGCCGACGGCGGCGTGCATGCCGATTTTTTCGAGGGCGAAGATTTCGCGGAGGGATTTGATACCGCCGGCGGCGATGATGGGATGCGCGGTGGCGGCGCGGAGTTGACGAAACCATTGGAGATTGGCGCCGGACATGGTGCCTTCGCGGTCGACGTCCGTGCAGAGAAAAGCGGAGCAGAAGGATTCGAGTTCAGGCATGACTTCTGCGGGCCGGAGAGTGAGTTTGCGGCGCCAACCGTGGATAGTGATGTGGCCGCGAGCGGTGTCGAGGGCGATGACGATTTTTTTGCACGGGACTTTTTTGTTGAGGGCGCGGAGGAAGCGCGTGTTGATTTTGCCGTCGCGGAAGGCGGCGCTGCCGATGATGATTTGATCGGCGCCCCAGCCGACGATTTGCGCGGCGCGCGCGACGGTTCGAATGCCGCCGCCGATGCGGACTTTGAAGTTATAGCGTTTGCGCGCCTGAAGGCAGAGTTGTTTCGCGAGAGCGTTGTTGTCGCCGGTGCCGATGGCGGCGTCGAGGTCAATGATGTGCAACCAGCGATGAGATTGGAATTTTTCGAGCAGTCCGAAGACATCGGCGACGGCGAGTTCGCGTTTGCGGCCATGGACGAGTTGGACGGCCTGGCCGGACTGCAGATCGATGCAGGGAATCAGCATGGGAAGCGGACTGCGATGTGGCAAGAGGCGAGAAATTGTTTGAGTTCGCGGATGGATTGAATGTTGTCGTGAAAGATGGACGCGGCGAGAGCGGCGTCGGCGGCGCCTTCGGAAAAGACCTGCGCGAAATGCTCGGGAAGTTTTGCGCCGCCGGAAGCGATGACCGGGACGGAGACAGCACGCGAGATCGCGGAAGTGAGGGGGACGTCGAAGCCGAGTTGCGTGCCGTCGCGGTCGACGGAAGTTAGGAGAATTTCGCCGGCGCCGAGTGCGACGGATTGTTGCGCCCATTGAATTGCGTCGAGATGCGCGGCTTCGCGGCCGCCTCGAATGGTCACGTCCCAGTGATCGTTGATGCGCTTCGCGTCGATGGCGAGGACGACGGCTTGCGCGCCGAATTCGCGAGAGAGTTCGGAAATGAGCTCGGGGCGCGCCACGGCGGCGGTGTTAACGGTGACTTTGTCGGCGCCGGCGAGAATGACGACGCGAGCATCGTCGAGAGAGCGGATGCCGCCGCCAGCGGTGAGAGGGATGGAGAGTTCGGCGGCGACACGGCGAATGGTTTCGATAAATGTGGGGCGGCGATCGCGGGACGCGGCGATATCGAGGACGACGAGTTCATCTGCGCCTTCCGCGTTGTAACGCGCGGCGAGTTCCGCGGGATCGCCGGCATCGCGCAGGCCGACGAAGTTGACGCCTTTGACGACGCGGGAACCGTCGGTGTCGAGACAGGGAATGATGCGGCGGGCGAGGCTCATGCGATGCGTGCACCTTTAAAGCGAAAGAAAAAGCAGGTTCCTCGCTTCGCTCGGAATGACAATGTTTTTGGCGTTGCCTGGGTGAGTGGTTTGCGCATCAGCGGCAGTTTGTTAGGAAATTTTGGAGGAGTTGGGCGCCGGGGGCGCCGCTTTTTTCGGGATGAAATTGCACGCCGAAAATGTTTTTGTGCTCGATGACGGCGGCGAAGTTCGTACCGTAACTGCAAAGCGCGACAGACTCGCCATTCGCTTCCGTGGCGGCAAAGGAATGCGCGAAGTAGAAGAATGCTTCGGGCGAAATGTTTGCGAGAAGTTGCGACGCGCGCGTGACTGCGAGTTGATTCCAGCCCATGTGCGGGAGTTTCACGGTGGCGGGAAGGAAAGAGACGCGGCCGGGGAGCAGATTCAAGCCATGGAGTTGCGGAGCTTCTTCGCTGGATTTGTAGAGAGCTTGCAGGCCGAGGCAGATGCCGAGGAAGGGCACGCCGCGGTGGATGGCGTCGACGAGGGGAGCGCGGAGTTGGCGCTCGTCGAGGGCGCGGATTAGCGCGGAGTAATGGCCGACGCCGGGGAGAATTATGGCTTGCGCGATGGCGAGCTGTTCGGGCGTGTTGGCGCGTTGCGAAGTTGCGCCGAGGCGATGGAGGGCGCGTTCGACGCTGGTGACGTTGCCGGCGCCGTAGTCGAGGAGGGTGACGTTCATAACAGGCCTTTGGTGCTGGGGAGAATGCGGCGGAGGCGTTTGTCGCGGGAGACGGCGAAGCGCAAGGCGCGAGCGAAAGCTTTGAATAGCGCTTCCACTTGATGGTGCGAAGAGCGGCCGTAGAGCGCGCGGAGATGGACGTTGGCGCGAGCGGATTGCGCGAAGCCCTGGAAAAAATCTTCGGTGAGCTCCGTGGTGAAATCGCCGACGCGCGCGGCGGAAAATTTTGCGCGTACGACGCAAAAGGGGCGGCCGCTGAGATCGACGGCGGCGGCGGCGAGGGATTCATCCATGGGCATTAAGAAATAACCGGCGCGAAGGATGCCGCGTTTGGAGCCGAGGGCTTTCGCAACGGCATCGCCGAGCGCGATGCCGACGTCTTCGACGGTGTGATGCTGGTCGACGTCGAGATCGCCTTTGGCGGCGATTTCAAGATCGAAGGCGCCGTGGCGCGCGACGAGATCGAGCATGTGATCGAAGAAACGGATGCCGGTGGAGACGCGGGACTTGCCGCGGCCGTCGAGATTGAGCTTGAGGCGGATGTCGGTTTCGTTCGTCTTGCGATGAATTTTCGCTATCCGTGGCATGGGGGTTGTCTGCACCTCACCGATAACGCCGGATGAGTTTCAGGAGGCGTTCCATTTCTTTTTGCGTGCCGATGGTGACGCGGACGATCCCCGGACCGATGTCTTTCGAACGATCACGAAGGAGGACGCCGTGCTTGGATTGGAGTTGCGCGCAGATTGCGGAGCCCGTGGGCCCGAAATCGGCGAGGAGGAAATTAGCGGCGCTGGGATAGGTTTTCACGCCGAGTTGATGAAGTTTCTTTTCGAACCACGCGCGCGTGCGCAGAATATTTTTCACGTAGAGTTTCATGGTCTTCGGATCGCTGACGGCGGCTTCGGCGGCGGCGAGCGCGGCGACATTGACAGCGAATGGCGCGGTGGCCCGGCGAAGAATGGCGAGCGATTCAGCGTCAGCGATGACCGCGCCGAGACGGAGGCCAGCGAGTGCAGCGGCTTTAGAAAAAGTGCGTGCGACGAAGAGGTGTGGGTATTTGTTAATCCACGGCACGACGGAGACTCCGGAAAATTCGGCGTAGGCTTCGTCGAGGACGACGGCGGTGTGCGTGGCGGCTTGCAAGATGGCTTCGATGGCTTGGGTGGGCAGCAGCGTGCCCGTCGGATTGTTGGGATTGCAGACGAAAAGGACGCGCGGTTTGACGGCGAGCGCGTCGAGAACGTCGTCGAGAGGAAATTCCATGTTGGCGCCGTAGCGAAGGGCTTCGATTTTTGCGCCGGCGACTTCTCCCCAGTAGCGATACATGGGAAACGTGGGTTCGACGATGACGGCGGTGGTGCCGGCGTCTACGAAGGCGTCGAAGAAAAGGCGGAGGGCGTCGTCGCCACCGTTGGTGAGAAGAAGTTCTTCATAGGCGACGCCGAAATGGCGCGCGAGACGGCGCGTGCCGCGCTCATATTCGGGATACATCGAGAGAAGTTTCGGCGTGAGCTTGGCGAGCGCGCGCTGGACTTTTGGCGAACAGCCCGCGGTATTTTCGTTGAAGTCGAGGCGGAGTTTATCGGCGCGGCCTTCGCCGGGCGGTTCGTAGGTGCGGCGATCGAGGATGGCCTGGCGAACCGGAAGTTGCGATTTCATCGACGAACCTCGACGACGTTGGCGTGGGCGAGCAGGCCTTCGGCACCGGCCAATGTTATCGCATCGGATGCGAGCCGCTGGAAGCCGCGACGCGAGATCGTTTGAACGGTGATGCATTTGACGAAGTCGGCGGTGGAAAGCCCGCCGCGCATGCGCGCCCAGCCGCCAGTGGGAAGAACGTGGTTGCTGCCGGAGATGTAGTCGCCGAGAGGCTGAGCAGACCACGGGCCAAGGAAAATTGTGCCGGAGGCGCGGATTTTTTTCAGGATGGATGTTGTCGAGTGCGGAAGGCTTAAGTGCTCCGGGGCGAATCGGCTTGCGAAAGAGCAGGCGGCAGACAGATTAGGCGCGAGCAGGATCGCGCCGGTGTGGCGCGTGGAAATGTGCGCAGGATTGCTGGAAGGAAGCTGCGCGAGCTGTTTTGCGATTTCGAGTTGCACAGCGCTCGCGAGTTTACGCGACGGAGTGACGAGGAAGCTGCGGGCGTCGGGGGCGTGTTCGGCTTGGGCGAGAAGGTCGGCGGCGATGAATTTAGGATTGCCGGAGGCGGTGAGAACGATAGCTTCGGTGGGGCCGGCGGGGAGGTCGATGGCGCAATCGGAGGAGACGAGTTGCTTGGCGGCGGTGACGAAGCGGTTGCCGGGACCAAAGATTTTGTCGACGCGCGGAATGGACTGCGTGCCGTAAGCGAGAGCGGCGATGGCTTGCGCGCCACCAATGCGGGCGATTTGCGTGATGCCGAGAAAATCGGCGGCCGCGAGAAGCTCGGCGTTGGGCTTGGGGCAGACGACCGTGATGCGCGAGGCGCCGGCGACTTGCGCGGGGATGGCAGTCATGAGGAGCGTCGAAACGAGAGAGAAGCGGCCGCCGGGAATGTAACAGCCGATGGAAGCGATCGGAGAAACGCGTTGGGCGATGAGCACGCCCGGCTGCACTTCGAGAGACCAGGCGCGGGGCATTTGCTTTTCGGCGACGCGGCGGATATTGCGCGCGGCGTGTTCGATGGCGCGAAGAAAATCGCGGCTCGCGTTCGAGCGAGCGGCGTAGGCAGCGTAGGGGCCCGACGTTGAGATCCAGATGCGTTTGCGATCGAGCTCTACGGCGTCGAATTTTTTGGCGTAGGCGAAGAGCGCAGCGTCGCCGCGTGCGCGCACGCCCGCGATAATTTTACCGGCGATGCGCTCCGCTTCGCGGTCGCGCTCGTGACGGGCGCGCAGGAGTTTTTTTTCGACGGCAGGTGTGAGTTTGAGAATGCGCATCAGAGCACGATTTTGTTCAAGGGATATTCGACGATGCCCTGAGCTTTGGCGGCTTTGAGTTTTGGCAGGATTTGGCGGACGACGGCTTCTTCGATGATGGTGTTAACGGCGACCCAGTCCGGGTCGCTGAGCGCGGAGATGGTGGGTTTTTTGAGCGCGGGAAGAACGCCCAGAACATTTTGCAAATCGTCGCGGTGCACATTGAGAAGCAAGCCAACTCTGCTGGCAGCGGCAATAGCGCCCTGCAGCATCAGGATGAGATTTTCGGCTTTTTCGCGCTTCCAGGTATCGGCGGCCGCAGCGCGATTCATGATGAAGACGGTGGCGGATTCGAGAACCGTGTCCAGGATGCGTAGTCGATTGGCGCGCAACGATGAGCCGGTTTCGGTGACTTCGACGATGGCGTCGGCGAGCTGCGGGACTTTGACTTCCGTGGCGCCCCAGGAAAATTCGACGCGGGCTTTGACGCCGTGGCGCGCGAGATAGCTTTCGGTGATGCGGACCACTTCGGTGGCGATAGTTTTGCCTTGTAGATCGCGGACATCGCGCATCGGCGAATTTTCGAGAACGGCGAGCACCCAGCGCACGCGCGCGAGGCGCTGCTTGGCGTAAACGAGTTCGGAAAGTTCATCAACGACGGCGCCGGTTTCGACGACCCAGTCGTGGCCAGTGATGCCGGCGTCGAGCGCGCCGGTTTCAACGTAGCGCGCCATTTCCTGCGCGCGGACCATGAGGCACTCGATTTCGGGATCGTCAATCGTGGGGACGTAGCTGCGCGAACTGAGCGTGATTTTCCAGCCGGCGCGAGAGAAGAGATCGAGCGTGGCGTCCTGCAGGCTGCCTTTAGGAATGCCGAGCTTGAGGCGAGCGGAGGTAGTGCCGGTGTCGATCATTTTTTCTCCTGAGAGTAGACAGCGGAAGGATCGTACGTTCTTTCGGCGATTACTGTCGCGAGGCAGCCGTCAGCGCCACTTGAGTTTTCTAGGCGGCGGAAAAAGCAGGAGCGGTAGCCCTCGTGGCAGACACCGGGACCGATCGGATCAACGCGAACGAGGACGGCGTCGGCGTCGCAATCGAGGAGGATTTCGCGGACTTTCAGAACGTGGCCGCTGGACTCACCTTTTTTCCAGAGCTTGTTGCGCGAGCGGCTGAAGAAGACAACTTCGCCGGAGCGCTGCGTTTGCGCGAGAGATTCCGCGTTCATGAAGCCGAGCATGAGGACGTCACCGGAGCGATGGTCCTGAATGATGGCGGGAATGAGGCCGCCGGATTTGGCGAAGTCGAGATTGACGGTCGTTTGCTGCATCGCTGCGTGCCTCCTGACTCCGTGGCGAAGAAGCTCCCCGAAAAACAAAAAACCCGCTGGAGCTTGCTGCGCCAGCGGGCCGAAAGGTGCTTTGTGTAACGAAACTCTATGCACACCTCATCGGGCGCGGCGTGTAACCGTGGTGATGATGGTGATGCGCCCGAGAGTGCATAGAAGGAAGGTAACTAGAATCGGGCGAAGTGTCAACACGCAATGAAAGCGACGCTTGCGCGAAGGGCGGGGACGAAGTTTGGCCGAAACGGAAAAGTGAAGCCTTCGGGTTAGAATCGGGCTGCGAGGATGGCGGACCGGTCGTGAATCGTTTTTGGCGCGGAGTGAATCTGATAGAGCAAACCTTTCGCACAAAACTAGCCGGAGGATACTTTGATGGACGAAAAGATTCGTAAGGATGATGCTGCCTGGAGGAAGGAACTCACGCAGAATCAATACTATGTGACGAGGGAAAAAGGTACGGAGCCGCCCTTTACCGGCGAATACGAGGACACGGAGACGCCGGGGACGTACAAGTGCGTCTGCTGCGGGCAACCGCTGTTCCGGTCAGAGACGAAATACCATTCGGGTTCGGGATGGCCGAGCTTTTACGCGCCGGCGAGCGAAGCAGCGGTGGAGACCGAGACGGATTCGAGCCACGGGATGCGGCGAGTCGAGGTGAAGTGCAGCAAGTGCGAAGCGCATCTCGGGCACCTGTTCGACGACGGGCCGCGACCGACGGGCCAGCGGTATTGCATCAATTCAGTGGCGTTGCAGTTGGATGAAGATAAAGGGCAGAAAATCGAAAAATGAAACCCGGATAGTGGAAGCGCGTTAAGAACAAACGCTAAAAGAAAAACGCCCCGGAAGCACCGGGGCGTTTTTTGTTTGGCAGTACTCTCAGGAGAAAAAATGTGAGGTTACGCGGCCGGACAAGTGCAGGCCACGAGCTCGACAACGGGATCGCTTTCGCGCTCCCATGCACCAAGCAGCAACACTTTCGATCCCGAAGGATACTTGAAAACGTAATACACGTACGCACGCCCTGCGACTTCAAAGAAGCCCGGCCGACGCGGATCTGGCCGCGAAGGTGCCCCGGACTGAAGCAATGAACGCAATTCTGCGATCTGCTCCTGCGAATGGTTCCGCAGGTCTTCCACGAGGGGCGGCTGTTTTGTCACTGTCATCATGATGTTCATTCTCCGCCACATTCAGCTTATCGTTGTCCTCACAGATAAAGACGAAAAAACTTGGGAAAAGTTTCATGCGCGGCACGGCTTTTTCGCCGATAGTTTCATGCGTCCCGGCGGCACGGCGAAAACCGGCATTTTTGGCCGAATTCCCGCAAAAATCGCGGGTTGGCGAGATGGTCCAAATTGGCTCGCGTGGCGGTCATGTGCGTATCCCGGTTCGATGCCCGCACCGCATAGCGGGTTATCCGAAATGAAGCGCGGCGTTTTTTTTCGGAGCCGGCGAAGCGCGAGGACATTCCCGAATCGCCGAAATTTTGCTTTAATGGAGAGACGGTCACTGTCTAATGCGGTACTTGTGCGAACGCCGTTTGCCTGCGATAGTGCGTGCAGTGACTCTGCAAGTAAACAAAGAAACGGGGTTGGCCGCTGTGACCAAAAACTCTACGAAGCCCTCTTCCAAACGGGAAAAGACTACGTTCGGCAAGGACCGCAGACGGAAGCACCATCACTTTCTGGTAACCGTCTTTTACGACGACGGCGAAAAATTTGGCCGCGTTTATACCGACAAGGAAAAGGCCGACCGCTTTGCGGATCGCCAGAAGCGCTCGCCGATAGTGAAGTCCGCGCGCGTGACGCTGGTATCCTGACGCGAGATTATTTGGATGCGGCGGCGCGAACGACTTGACGTGCAGACGCTTGTCGCTGCTACGGAGAGCGTGCTATAAGAAGTAGAGCCGTTGAGCGGCCTTAGTATAGTGGTAGTACGGAACCTTGCCAAGGTTCAGGTGTCGGTTCGATTCCGATAGGCCGCTCCATAAATTCCGTTGTTTGCCCGTCCGTTTTTCTCCCGCTGTTGGAAACTCTCCTTCCGCATCCTTCTGTTCGCCTATTCCTTGACAAGTAATCAGTCCTGAATGAATATCGCCTTCGTTCCCGCTCGCGCACTGGAGACGTCGCATTCCCGGCCCTTTCGAGGAGCAATGAAGCTCACCGACAACGAAATCCGCGACGTCCTCCGCCATCTCGAAGCCGGCCGGCCACTCCCGGACCATTACCGCTTCCTCCTCTTCGACGACAAGCGCGAAGTCGAGCTCGTCTGGAACGGCAAGACCAACGAAGTCTGCAACATCGTCCTCCCTTTTCAGGTCATCGAGCAGGTTGATGAGCCGCGCGCCGAAAAGCCCGCCGATACCGCCCTCCAGGCCGGCCTCTTCGATTCCCGCGGCCGCCAGCTCAAGGGCTGGACCAACAAGCTCATCTGGGGCGACAACAAGCTCATCCTCTCCTCCCTCAAGAACGGCCCGCTCCGCGACGAAATCGAAAAGCAGGGCGGCATCAAGCTCATCTATATCGATCCGCCTTTCGATGTCGGCGCCGATTTCTCCATGGACATTGAAATTGGCGACGAAACCTTCACCAAAAAGCCCAACATCCTCGAAGAAATCGCCTACCGCGACACCTGGGGCAAAGGTGCGGATTCATTTATAGCAATGATTTACGAGCGCCTAACTCTGATCCGAGACCTACTGGCGGAAGACGGTAGTGTTTACATTCATTGCGACTGGCGAGTGAATAGCCTCATTCGGCTTGCCATGGACGAGATATTCGGCGAAACACGGTTGGTTAACGAAATTATTTGGAGGAGGAAGCAGGCGCAAGCGTGGTCGGCAGACCAATTCGGAGTGACTAACGATACGCTGCTCTTCTACTCCAAAGGCGACGAACATGTGTTTAATCCAATCTATTCGAAAGACGACGACAATACGCAGAAGTATCTGCGAGAAAGATTCACGTTTGATGATGGCGATGGCCGAAAATACATGAAGTCACCGCTCATCAACCCACTGAACAGGCCAAATCTTCGGTACGAATTCCACGGCGTGCAGCCACCAAAAACCGGTTGGCTGTATTCCAAAGAGCGAATGGAAGAGATGTACAAGAAGAATGAGCTTGTCATGCCCAAAGAAAGTAACGCGCGCATCTATCGAAAGATTTACGAAGATACCTATCCAGGACAAATGGTCCAAAACGTCTGGGTGGATATACCGATAGTGAATCCGATGGCCGACGAGCGGCTTGGGTACCCCACGCAAAAACCGGAGGCCCTGTTAGAACGAATTGTGCAGGCCTCATCAAACGAGGGCGACCTGGTCGGTGACTTCTTTACGGGTTCCGGGACCACCTCGGCCGTCGCAGAAAAACTAGGACGCAAATGGATCGCTACGGATCTCGGTAAGTTCGCAGTTCACACCACCCGCAAGCGCTTGATCGGCGTCCAGCGCCAGCTCAAGGCTGAAGGCAAAGACTACCGCGCCTTTGAAATTCTCAACCTCGGCAAATACGAGCGCCAGCACTACGTCGGCGTTAACCCCAACCTCCGCGAAGCCGAACAGCAGAAGCAGCTCGCCGAAAAAGAAGCCAAATTCGTCGAGCTCATCCTTCGCGCCTATCGCGCCGAAAAAGTCGAAGGCTTCAACTCCTTCCACGGCAAAAAAGCCGGCCGCCTCGTCTCCATCGGCCCCGTCAATCTCCCCGTCACCCGCCTCTTCATCGAAGAAATCATCCTCGAATGCCGCCAGAAGCACATCACCCGGGTTGACGTTCTCGGCTTCGAATTCGAAATGGGCCTCTTCCCCAATCTTCTCGACGAAGCCCGCTCCAAAGGCATCGACATCGCCCCCAAAAACATCCCCGCCGAAGTCTTTGACAAGCGCGCCGTCGAAAAAGGCCAGGTCGTCTTCCACGACGTAGCCGCCATTGAAGTCAAACCTCACGTCAAGAAAAACACCGTCGCCGTCGAGCTTACCGACTTCTCCGTCTTCTATTCGCAAGATGCCCAGAACAGCGTCGAAGCCGAAATGAAAGACAAATCCACCAAAATCATCGTGGACAAAGGCCAAATCGTCAAAATCTCGAAAGACGCCAAAGGCGTCATCACCCGCGAACGCCTCACCAAGAAATGGACCGACTGGATCGACTACTGGTCCGTAGACTTCAACTTCGAATCTAAGCGCGAAATCATCCGCGTCCCGCGTGGCGCTTCTTCCCCCACTCTTGTTTCTCCCTCTTCTCCACGCCCCAGCGACTCTGCGCGAGAAACCTCTTCTCCGTCTTCCCCCGAATACGAGGAAGTCTGGACCGGCGACTACGTCTTCGAAAACGAATGGCAATCCTTCCGCACCAAGAAAGACCGCTCCCTCGAATTAACCAGCGTCTTCCACGAATGCAATCCCGGCCGACGCAAAATCGCCGTCAAAGTCGTGGACATCTTCGGCAACGACACCATGACCATCCTCGACATCAACATCCCCGGTAAGAAATAATGGCCAAGATCAAGGTCCTAAGCAGCGAAATCACCATCCGCTCGCAGGGCGAAGAAGACTACATCAGCCTGACGGACATAGCTCGTTACAAGAACGCCGAGCACACCGACGACCTCATTCGTGGCTGGCTTCGCAATCGCAATACCATCGAATTCCTTGGCATCTGGGAGCAGTTGAACAACCCCAGTTTTAAACCCGTCGAATTCGACGGGTTTAAAAAGCAAGCCGGCCTAAACAGCTTCACACTCACCCCTAGTCAATGGATCGAGAAGACCGGTGCGACCGGCATCATCTCCAAACCCGGCCGTTATGGCGGCACCTACGCCCACAAAGACATTGCCTTTGAATTCGCCTCCTGGATATCGGTCGAATTTAAGCTTTATCTGATCAAAGAGTTCCAACGCCTGAAGGATGTCGAGCGTAAGCAGCTCGGCTGGGACATCCGTCGCAACCTCACCAAAATCAACTACCGCATCCATACCGATGCCATCAAAGAGAATCTGATCCCCCCAACTCTTACTCCCCGCCAAGTCGATCTGGTCTACGCCTCCGAGGCCGATGTTCTCAACATGGCCCTTTTCGGCGTCACCGCAAAACAGTGGCGCGATTCCCACCCCGGCGACAAAGGCAACATCCGTGACTACGCCAACGTCTCCCAGCTTGTCTGTCTCTCCAATCTGGAAAACCTGAACGCGCTCTTCATCCAGGAGAATTTCCCCCAGCCTGACCGGCTCCGTAAACTCAATCACATCGCCATCCAGCAGATGAAAATTCTCACCGAGGATTCCCGAATCAAGCGCCTCGAATCGGGTGAAAAATAATGGCCCTCCACCCCAACTTCCCGGACTCCCCATTCGTCATCCTTGATCCCTCCATCCGTTGGTTCCCCGCCGACGAGGCCCTCCGCACTACCACCTCCGACAAATTGATGCCGCCATTGGTCGCCGAACTTCGAAAAAGAGTCAAAGAATGGCGCAGCACGAACTACGACGGCGCCGCTCCCACTAGCAAATCCCTCCTCCGCTGGTGGTTCGATATCCCGCACCTGATGGCGCAGGCCGACGGCTCGGACCGCGAATTTCAGTACTACTTCGCCCAGCGTGAAGCCCTCGAAACCATCGTCTACCTCCACGACGTTGTCCGCGTGAAAGACAAGTACGACTTAATGCGCTTTGACAGTTCCGGCGCCATCTCGGCCGGCATGTTCGATGAGACCTGGCGTCGTTACGTCGTCAAAATGGCCACCGGCTCCGGCAAAACCAAAGTCCTAAGCCTCGTCCTCGCATGGAGTTTCTTTCACAAGCTGTACGAGCCGGAATCAACTCTCGCCCGCAACTTCCTGGTCATCGCCCCGAACATCATCGTCCTTGACCGCATCTACAAGGATTTTCAGGGCCTTCGCATTTTCTTGAAAGACGACCCGATTTTGCCGGACGACGGCTTCGATGGCCACAACTGGCGCGACGATTTCCAGCTGACCCTCCACGTCCAGGACGACGTTCGTGTCACCCACAAGACAGGCAACATCTTTCTCACCAACATCCACCGTGTTTACGCCGGCGACGACCTTCCACCTTCTCCCGACGACGAAAACACCATGGACTACTTTCTCGGCAAACGCCCCACCGGAGCCACTACCGATTCCAAGGTCGACTTGGGCATCATCATTCGCGATATCGAAGAGCTGGCGGTCCTCAACGACGAAGCTCATCACATCCACGATCCCAACATGGCCTGGTTCAAGTCCATTCAGGACATCCACAACCGCCTGCTGCAAAAAGATTCTGCGCTGTCCCTGCAAGTAGACGTAACCGCCACTCCACGCCACAACAACGGCGCCATCTTCGTCCAAACCATCGCGGACTACCCGCTGGTTGAAGCGATCTCCCAAAACGTTGTCAAGCATCCCGTACTACCCGACGCGCCGAGCCGCGCCAAGCTCACCGAACGCCAAAGCTCCAAATACACCGAAAAATACGAAGACTACCTTCGCCTCGGCGTGATCGAATGGCGCAAAGCTTACGCCGAACATGAGAAGGTCGATAAGAAAGCCATCTTATTCGTCATGACCGACGACACCAGGAATTGCGACGACGTGGCGCAGTACTTGGAGTCTATCTACCCCGATCTGAAGGACGCCGTCCTCGTCATTCACACCAAGAACAACGGCGAAATCTCCGAATCCGCTTCCGGCAAGAGCAAGGAAGAGCTCGACAAACTGCGCAAGCAAGCCAACGACATAGACGGCATGGACAGCCCATACAAAGCCATCGTCTCCGTCATGGTCCTAAAGGAAGGTTGGGACGTGCGCAACGTCACCACCATCGTCGGTCTGCGCCCCTATGCCGCTAAGAGCCAAATCCTCCCCGAGCAGACTCTTGGCCGCGGACTCCGTAAGATGTACCCCGGTGGCGACGAAGAATATGTCAGCGTGGTTGGCACCGATGCCTTCATGGAATTTGTCGAATCCATTCAAGCTGAAGGCGTGCTGCTCGAACGTAAGCCCATGGGCGAAGGCACCGCCGCCAAAACGCCACTCGTGATCGAGGTCGACGAAGAAAACGAGGCTAAAGACCTCGACGAACTCGAAATCGAAATTCCCGTCCTTACTCCTCGCGTCTACCGCGAGTACAAAAACCTCGCCTCCCTCGACGTTCGCAATCTTCCGCACCAACGAATTGCCTACCTTCAATTCAGCGAAGCTGACCAGCGCGAAATTGTGTTCAAGGACGTCACCACCGGCGAGATTACCCACACCACGATCCTGGATACCGCCGGCATCGCCGACTTTCGCTCGGTCATCGGCTATTTCGCGCAGACCATCATGAAAGACCTGCGCCTGGTTAGCGGTTACGACGTGCTCTATCCCAAGGTGAAGCAATTTGTGCAAGACGAGCTATTTGATCGCCCTGTCGATCTCGAAAGTCCGAACACTCTTCGCAACCTCTCCGAACCGGTCGCCACCAAGACGGTGCTCGATACTCTCAAGACTGCTATCAACGCCCTCACTATCCAGAATCGCGGCGACGCCCTCATCCGCGACACCATCAAGCTCCGCGAAACTCGCCCCTTCGTCGCCAAGGAGCAGGGCTACCTCGTCCCGAAGAAAAGCGTATTCAACCGCATTATCGGCGACAGCCCGCTCGAACTCGACTTCGCCGCCTTCCTCGAAAACTGCCCCGACATCATCTCGTACGTCAAAAACTACCTCGCCGTTCAATTCAAGCTCGATTACGTCAATGCCAAAGGCGAAATCTCCAACTACTTCCCGGACTTCGTCGTCAAGGTCTTGCCCGGCAAGTTTTTCGTCGTTGAAACCAAGGGTCTAGAGGACTTGGACGTGCCCCTGAAAATGCGACGCCTCAAGCAATGGTGCGCAGACGTCAACGCCGGCCAGAACCGCGTCCATTACGATTTCGTGTTCGTGGAGGAAGAGGAGTTCAAGAAATACAAACCCAAGACCTTCGCCGAGCTCACCAAAACCTTTCAAACTTACAAGACTTAGCGGTATGCGCGCGCGGGTCTAGCGTCAAACTCATTCCCGCCCCATAATCGCCACTCCGCACTTCCGCCCTCTTTAAAACTTTTTTTTGCCCCTCTTTTCCGCCCCATCCCGTTTCCCTTCAGCAACTTAAATCCCCTCCTCCCGGCATACGTAGAAATACGTATAAACTTTTCCTTGACATGTAACCATAAAGTATTATAATATACATGGTGAGAGTTAGCGTCTACCTCCGGTTTGCCCTTTCGGGTTCCCCAACCCTCCGCTCTCCTCTATCCCCTCTGTCGCCCTTTCCCGGCACCCACCCCCTCCCCTTTTTTCGGAAAGATTTCATTCCAAAGGGTTTACTAGCCCGCGTTTGCAAAAATTGTGATTCTAAAGGAGTTACCGGGAGTGCCAGCCAATCTCACTCGCGCTGCCCGGCTATCCTCCCAAGCGCAGCGCACCGCCAAGCTTCTCCTTCCCGCCTTGCTTGCCCTGAGCGAAGTCGAAGGGAGCAATGTCAAAGGGAGCCGAGTCGCAGGGCCGCCCCTTCTTTACCTCCTTATGTCATTACTTCTTTACTTCAGTCCCGCGGAAGGAACCTTCACGCCCTCCGCTCTCCCCTGTTCCTACTGTCGCCTTTTTCCGTCACTTCTATCCCTCACCCCTTCTCTCTCGCTCCTTTCTGCCACCGACCAATCTCCTGCAAACCTTGTCTTTTCAACCCGCTACAGACACTTTCCATCGTCAATAGGGGTGGGGGGTGCGCACCACCTCTATCTCTTCAAGTTTTACTTGAGTTCCAAAATGAAACAACAACTCCCATCCGTCTTCGGGGGTCGCCGCTTCAGCTCCGACATACAGTCGGCCGGAGCCGACGAATACCTTTGTCCTCCGCATCTGCGCTTTTCGCATCCCGGTCGTCACCGGGGAGAGCTGCGGTGTTCGCAGCTCGCGTGCGGCGATGCTTTTTCCGATCCACGGAACACGAGTCACGCAACACGGAACATGGCACACCGAACACGTTGCCCGAGACCCCACCCCCTCCCCCTTTTTCGAAAAGATGTGATTCTAAAGAACTTATCGGGCAGGGTCTGCAAAAGTTGTGATTCCAAAGGACTTACCGAAGAGCCCCGCCAATCCCGCCGGCGCCTTCGAATCACAGCGCGGCCTGCAGAATGAAAGCGGCGCGGTGACGCGAGCGGCTCATCCGGAAGAGAATGCGTTCGAGCTTGTACTTGACGAGGATCAATCCGAAATCCAAGTTTCCCTCGCGCGCCACGTCGGGCCGTCGGCAAAGTCCCGCGCCAGGACGGCACTTCTCCGTTCAACGCTGCCGGCTGGACCGATCGAGGGGAACCCTGCTACCTTGGCGTCTCTATGCCGCCTTCCTTTCGACTCTTCCTTTTTATGGCTGTACTCACCACCTGCGGGCCGGAACTCGCTGCGCGCGGTCCAGGCCAAGCCACGGCCCTCCGCGACCGGGCCAGGGAGCGCTGGACAGCGCAGTGGATTGCGTGCCCCGAGGCGCCGCAGCGAGACGCCGGTGTTTTTCACTTCCGCAAGACCCTCGACTTGGCGGACTTGCCGAAAGAATTTGTCGTGCACGTCAGCGCCGACAATCGCTTCATTTTATATGTGAATGGCACGCGTGTTGGCGAAGGCCCGGCGAGTAGCGACTTGGACCATTGGAAATATGAGACCTTCGACCTCCGCCCCTTTCTGCACAACGGTAAGAACGTAATCGGCGCGACGGTGTGGAACTTCGGAACGCAAGCGCCCGTGGCGCAAATGACGTCACGCAGCGGTTTTATTTTGCAAGGCGATGGCCAGGCGGAGCAAATCGCGAACACAGATGACTCGTGGCAAGTTGAGAGCGAAAGTGGGCACGGAGTTTTGGAAGCGAATTTTGGGTCGGTGCTGCATGCGTATTACGCGGGGCCACCGGGAGAAATCATCGACGGGCGCCGCTACCACTGGGATTGGAGCAGCGCGACAGGGGCGAGCGAAGCCGGCGCGACTCGCTGGAGAAACGCCGTGACGCTCGGCAGGGGCGCGGCGCGCGAGTCTTCGGACTCGCCAACCATTTGGATGCTGGAGCCCGATCCGCTGCCACCGATGGAATATCGGGAAGTGCCGGCGGGAGTGGTAGTTGCGAGTTCTGGCCTCGACTCGCGAAACCTGCAAGGTAGCAGTTTTCGCATCGCGCCGCGCACGAAAGCCTCCGTGTTGCTTGATGCCGGCACGCTGACCACGGCTCGCCCCGAAATTCTTTGCAGCGGAGGCGCCGAGGCGCGCGTTCGGCTCACTTATGCGGAAGCCTTAGTTGATCAACAAGGGAAGAAAGGGAACCGCAACGAAACGCAAGGCCGCCACATTCTCGGCGTGTTTGACGAACTCATTCCCGATGGAGGGAAGCACCGGTCCTTCATGCCGCTGATTTGGCGCACTTGGAGATATCTGCAGATCGACGTCACGACCGGCGATCAGCCTCTCGAAGTAGAAATGCTGCATGTGTGGTTCACCGCGTACCCATTCCGGGAGGAAGCGCGGTTTGCTTCGAGCGACCCGGAATTGGCGAAGATCTGGGAAGTCGGTTGGCGGACGGCGCGGCTTTGCGCGCACGAAACGTACATGGACACCCCGTACTGGGAGCGGTTGCAGTATGTGGGCGACACGCGCATCCAGGCGCTTATTTCGTATGCGGTGAGCGGCGACGACCGGTTGGCGCGGCAGGCCATCGATGCCATCGACAGCTCGCGCATACCGGATGGAATCACCGCGAGCCGCTACCCCTCGCGGCTTCCACAGTTCATTCCCACGTTTTCGTTACTTTGGGTTGGGATGGTGCACGATTTTTTTATGTATCGCGACGATGCGGAGTTCGTGCGAGAGCATTTACCGGGAACACGAGCGGTGCTGGACTGGTTTCTGCGGCACCAGCGTGCCGATGGGTTAGTGGGAAAGCTGCCGTGGTGGCCTTTCGTAGATTGGACTGACGACTTTCAGGGAGGCGTGCCTCCACAGGACACCGATGGAGGATCGGCTCCGATCACACTGGAATTCATGGAAGCGTTGCGCAATGCGGCAGAACTCGAACAGCGCCTTGGCGACCCTGAGCGAGCGCAGCTTTACTCCGACCGTGCGGACAAAGCCGCAGAAGCGCTCCGCAAACTTTGCTGGGACGAAAAAGCTGGACTTATTGCCGATACTCCTGCGCGGTCGCACTTCAGCCAACAGGCCAACGCTTTGGCGGTGTGGCTCGATGTGATTCCCGAGGACAAGCAAAGGAATGTATTGGCGAGGGCTTTGGCCGCGCACAGTGCGGCAGCAAAGACCGGTGGTCTCGCATTGTCGGAAGCGAGCTATTACTTTCGATTTTACTTGACGCGCGCGATGGAGCACGCCGGCATGGCGGATGCTTATCTTTCCACACTGCAGCCGTGGCGTGACATGCTGAAGATGGGACTTACGACCTGGGCAGAAACTCCCGAGCCCACGCGCTCGGATTCGCACGCGTGGAGCGCACATCCCAATTTTGATTTGCTGCGAGTGGTCGCGGGGATTCGCCCCGCGGCGCCGCAATTCTCCGAGATTGTGATTGAGCCGCACCTCGGCAATCTGCGCAATGTGTCGGCGGCTATGCCACATCCGAAAGGGTCCATCGAGGTTTCGTACAGCGTAGCGTTGGGCGGCGGCACGAACGCGACGGTCCGCGTACCGGAAGGCGTTCCCGCGCGCTTAGCCTGGAAGGGGCGTACGTACATTTTGCGTTCTGGCGAGCAGACGCTCCAGTTGCCGTGATGGAATTGGGCTCACCCCGCCCGAGCGAGCAAGTTGCTGTAGGCCAATTCGAGTCGTTGAAGACCCTGAATGTTCGTTCGATTCCTTACGATAAATCGTCTCGCGC
>Ga0070730_10001913_pt1 | contig 19453 bp, 14 predicted proteins | sample Coa_R1_3_FD_66447 | JGI IMG/M metagenome (GOLD analysis project Ga0070730, IMG submission 66447) | Surface soil microbial communities from Centralia Pennsylvania, which are recovering from an underground coalmine fire - Coalmine... | ecosystem: Environmental > Terrestrial > Soil > Unclassified ... | reverse complement strand
GGTCCCGCGGGGCAGGACGACCGGCCGCCCCGCCCTGGGTCGTGGAAGCCGGGATACCGTTGTTCCCGTCCTGCCCCGTTCCGGACTGAGCGGCGCCGGTGCCTGTGGTCGCCGCTTCGCCAGCCAATGCCTTCCTAACGTCCGTCCAGATCACCAGTGTATCGACGGACGTTTCCCCACGGATGCGGATGTTCCCGGCTCGTTGTGTGGCAGCCGGTTACACCTGCAGGATAGTGCGGAAGGGCAGGCCGGCGAGGTTGGCCCGGCCAGCCAGGAAGCCCAGTTCGAGGAGCACGGAGATGCCAGCCACCTCCGCGCCCGCCTGCCGGACGAGATCGGCGGCCGCGCGGGCGGTGCCGCCGGTGGCCAGCACGTCATCGACGATCAGCACCCGGTCCCCCGGCGCGAACGCATCGGTGTGCACCTCGATGGTCGCCGTCCCGTATTCCAGGTCGTAGGTCTGCGTGTAGGTAGCCGACGGCAGCTTGCCCTGCTTGCGGACCGGGACGAACCCGGCGCGCAGCCGGCAGGCCACCGGAGCCGCCAGGATGAACCCACGCGCCTCGATGCCGGTGACCTTGTCGATCCGGCCGAACCCGGCGCCCAGCGCGCCGGCCACTCGCTCCAGCGCCCCGGGGCTGGCCAGCAGCGGGGTGATGTCCTTGAACAGGATGCCCGGCTTCGGGTAGTCGGGGACGTCGCGGATGGAGTCCTTGATGAGCCGGTCGAGGTCGGGTTCCACCGGCTACCTCTTCTTCTTTTTCCCGCTCGGGCGGCGGCTGGCCGCGCTGGTTCTGCGTGGCTGCTGCCTGGGCCCGGCCGGGCGCACCGGGCCCCTGGCGGCCGTCTGGCCGGCGGCCACCGTGGAGTCCCGCGTCTGTTCGGTGTCGTCCTCCAGGTCCTGAGGTTCAACGGTGTACCCGGCGCCGGTGTCCGCGGTCTCGTCCTTGCTGGCCGGTGGCGTCACCGTCCGGCCGCCCCGGTGGATGGTGATCCTCGGCCCGCTGGCCGCGGCGGGTGGGCTGCTGCCGGTTGCGGCGTCCAGGTCCAGGTCCCCGGCAGCGGCGGGGGCCGGGGCCGCCGCGGCGGCGGACTGGGCCTTGGCCGCGGCCGCCTTCTCGGCCTGCCGCCTGGCCGCCCGGCCACCGGATTCGCGCAGGGCGACCCGCTTGGCCAGCGCCTTGTACTGGTGCTCGCGCTCCTTCAGGTTGGCCAGCACCGGGGTGGCGATGAAGATCGAGGAGTACGTGCCGGACATCATGCCGACGAACAGCACCAGGGCCAGGTCCTGCAGTTCGCCGGGCCCGAGCAGGGCGCTGCCGATGAACAGAATCCCGGCCACCGGCAGCAGCGCGATCAGCGAGGTGTTGATCGATCTGACCAGGGTCTGGTTGAGCGCCAGGTTCGCCGCCTGGCTGTATGTGCTCTTCCCCGACCCGAGCAGCCCGGCCGTATTCTCTCTGACCTTGTCGAAGACCACCACCGTGTCGTAGAGCGAATAGCCCAGGATGGTCAGCAGGCCGATCACCGACGCCGGGCTGACGGTGAAGCCGAGCAGCGCGTAGACGCCGACGGTGATCACGATGTCGTGCATCAGCGCGACAAAGGCCGCGCTGGCCATCTTCCACTCGAACGCGATCGACAGGTAGATCACGATCACGATCAGGAAGATGACCAGGGCCTCGGTGGCCTTGCTGGAGACCTCACTGCCCCAGGTGGGGCCGACGAAGTTGGGGCTGAACCCGCCCGGGTAGCCACCGGTGACGTGGACCGCGTGCGCGATAGCCTGCTCGAGCCCCTGCATCTGGGCGAAGTTGAGCTTGGCGCCCTGCACCTGCCAGCCGGTGCCGACGCTCTGCACGATCGCCTGGCTGCCGGCCGCCGTACCGGACACCGCGTTGTGGATCTGGGTGAGGGTGGCGCCCGGCGCGGCGAACTTCAGGATCGACCCGCCGCTGAAGTCGACGCTGAAGTTCAGCCCCCTGGTGGCCAGGGCGATGATGCTGACCAGCAGGATCAGCCCGGAGATGGTGTACCACCGGCGCGCGTTGCCGACGAAGTTGACCGATACCTCGCCGCGGTACAGCCGCCCGGGAATTTCGCCAAGGCGCGACATCATGCCTCCCTGGTGACGCGGGTGGCGGCTCTGGGCAGGCCGGACCGCCACGGCGTTCTGGCGCCCAGCCGGACCGGGTCGAGGCCGGACATCCGGTGCCCGCTGCTGAAGAACTTGGTCCTGGCCAGCAGGGTCACCATCGGCTTGGTGAACAGGAACACGACGACGATGTCGATGAGCGTGGTCAGCCCGAGGGTGAACGCGAAGCCTTTGACGTCGCTGACCGAGAAGTACCAGAGCAGCAGCGCGGCCAGGAACGAGACGGTGTCAGAGACCAGGATCGTGCGTCTGGCCCTCCTCCAGCCGCTCTCCACCGCCGGGCGCAGCGATTTACCGTCGCGCACCTCGTCACGCAGCCGCTCGAAGAACACGACGAACGAGTCGGCGGTGATACCGATCGCGACGATCAGGCCGGCGATGCCGGACAGCTCCAGCGAGAATCCGGACGCGGCGTACTTGCTGAGCAGGACGACGGTCCCGTAGGCCAGGATGGACGCGATGATCAGGCTGGAGACCGACACGATGCCCAGGCCGCGGTAGTAGATGAAGCTGTAGATCACGACCAGGGCGAGGCCGATCCCGGCCGCGAGCAATCCGGCGTTGAGCTGGTCCCGGCCGAGCGACGGCGAGACCGATACGACGTTCTGCTTCTTCAGCGTGACCGGCAGCGCACCGTAGTTGAGCTGCTGGGCGAGCAACTGGGCCTCGGACTGCGGGAAGTAGGTGATCTGGGCCTGCCCGCCGGGGATCGCGCCCAGAATCTGGGGAGCCGAGATGACCACGCCGTCCAGCACGATCGCCAGGTCGTCGAGCGGGTTGTTGCCGGACGCGCCGTACTTGGTGAACATCTGCGAGGTGAGCGTGGCGAAAGCGGCCGACCCCGCTCCGTTCAGCGAGACGTTGACCTGCCACTTGTCGCTCAGCGAATTCTGGGAGCTGGCCACTCCGGCCTGGGCGCCGGTGACCTCCTTGCCGAGCACCTTCGCCTTGTCGAGCACGAATTTGGTGCCGGGCCTGTACCCGGAACTCGGGTTGGCGCAGGAGACGATCTGCTGGTTCGGGTTGTCGTATTCCTGGGTGGTGTAGCCGATCTGCGACTTCCACTTGTTCAGGTTGGAGCAGTCGAGCTTGTCGAACAGCTTGCGGACGCTGGGGGTGACCAGGCTCGCGTCACCGGCCGCCGGGGTGCCCGCAGGCGCGGTGCTGGTGGGCGTCGGTGCCGGCGAAGCCGACGTGGAGCCGGACGGCGAACTCGACGGGGACGACGAGCTGGACGGACTGCTGCTCGCGTGGGCCTTGGCGGCGAGCAGCTTGGCGCCGCTGGACAGGCCCTGGGCGCCGTTCGGGCCGGACAGGCCGGGAAGGCCCGCCGCGTGCGGCGACGGCGTGTGCGACGGGCTGCCCGAGGAACTCGGTGTGCTGCTCGGCGACGAGCTGGGCGTGGTGCTCGGGGTGGGGGTGGGGGTCGGCGTGATCGACGTCGAGGCGACCGAGCCGGGGCCACCCACCAGCAGCACCTGCCGGAAGAACAACTCGGCGGTCTGGCCGACCAGGTTGAGCACGTCGGTCGCGTTCTTGCCCGGCACCGTCACCGTGATGTTGTTGGTGCCCTGCTGCTGCACCTGCGCGCCACTGAAGCCGGCCCCGTTCACCCGCGCGATCATGATGGCGATCGCTTCCTTCATGTACGACGAATTGATCGGCTTGCCGTTCGTCGTCTGCGCCGTCAGCGTCGCCTCGGTACCGCTGGACAGGTCGAGACCAAGCTGCACCCTGAAGTCGTGCTTCCAGTGCCCTGGGCTGAAGGCGTTGCTGCCGACGATCGCGAGCAGCATCACGATGATCAGCGCGAGCAGCCCGGCGAGCGCCCGGCCCGGCCTGGAAGACGTCGTCTTGCTCTTCTGGCTCTTTTGGGTCGCCACTTCTTGCCTGTCCCTCGGATCTACTAGATCTCTGCCACCAGCAGGCTGCCAGCTAACGCCGCGCCACGGCTAGACCGTGCCTTGGGCCCGGGTGTCCTCGGTGGCCGGGGCGCTGCCATTGGGGCTCTCATCACCCAGATGAACGGCCGTGGACGCACTGTCGTGCCCAGCCTCACTATCCGTGGTGTGAGTGACATCAGTGACCTCGGAGTCATCCTCCGTCACGTCAGAGACCTCGCTCGCGTCCTCTTCGGCCGCGTCATGACCGGAGGCGGGCTCCTCGAAGGGGACGTCGTCCCCCAGCACTTCCATGACGGCCCGCCGGACGTACCTGCTGTGCACCCCCGGAGCGACCTCGAGCACCACGTCGTTGTCCTCGACCGCAACCACGGTGGCGTACATCCCGGCCGTGGTGCGCACGCGCTGACCAGGCTCGATCGTCCGCTGCTGCTCCATCATCGCGCGCCGCCGCTTGGCCTGCGGGCGCCACATCACGAAGTAGAAGATCGCGAAGATAACTATGATGATGAGCAGGAAGGTGTACGAAGACCCTGTGGTCTTCGTCGCCGTCTTAGACACGGCGAGAATCATGTTCCCCATCACCGGGGCATCCTTCCGTTGATATTGGTGCAGGTGGCCTGGCACCGGCAAAGTAGCGCCAGCCAGGCCGGTATCCGCCGTCCTCCGGCGGCCACCGGCCAACTGCCGAAGTTTAGCGGTGCGGGTGCCACGCACCAACAGGCTACGGGGTCTGCCGGCCCGATCGTGACCTGCGTGCAACGCAACGCACGCGTGCGGCTTGGCTGCCCCGCTTCTTCGACGGGGTGAAGAAAGCCGGCCCGGCGTCAGTCGAACAACGTCGCGGGGCCGGCCGGTTCGGGCGGGGTCAGGCCCAGGTGTTCCCAGGCCGCGGGCGTGGCGACCCGGCCCCGCGGCGTCCTGGCCAGCAGGCCGCACCGGACCAGGAACGGCTCGGCCACGACCTCCACGGTCTCGGTTTCCTCGCCGACGGCCACGGCCAGGGTGGACAGCCCGACCGGGCCGCCGCCGAACCGCCGGATGAGGGCTTCCAGCACACCCCGGTCCAGCCGGTCCAGGCCTTCCTCGTCCACCTCGTACAGTTCCAGCGCCGTGCGGGCGATGTCCCTGGTGATCACACCGTCGGCCCGGACCTCGGCGTAGTCACGGACCCGGCGCAGCAGCCGGTTGGCGATACGCGGCGTCCCGCGGGACCGCCGGGCGATTTCGACCGCGCCGTCGTCGCGCAGGTTCGCGCCGAGCAGCCCGGCCGATCTGCGAATGATGATCTCCAGTTCGGCGGCGTCGTAGAAGTCGAGGTGGGCGGTGAAGCCGAACCTGTCGCGCAGCGGTGCGGGCAGCAGCCCGGCCCGGGTGGTGGCACCGGCCAGCGTGAACGGGGCGATGTCCAGCGGGATCGCGGTCGCTCCCGGCCCCTTGCCGACCACCACATCGACCCGGAAGTCCTCCATCGCCAGGTAGAGCATTTCCTCGGCGGGCCTGGCCAGCCGGTGGATCTCGTCGATGAAAACGACCTCACCCTCGCTGAGGGTGGACAGCACGGCGGCCAGGTCGCCGGCCCGCTCGATGGCCGGGCCGCTGGTGATCCGCAGTGGCGTGCCGAGTTCGGCCGCGATGATCATCGCGATCGTGGTCTTGCCGAGCCCGGGTGGGCCGCACAGCAGCACGTGGTCCGGCGGCCTGCCCCGGCGCATCGCGCTCTCCAGCACGAGGGACAGTTGCTCGCGCACCCGGGCCTGGCCGATGAATTCGGACAGCTTCCTGGGCCGCAGCGCGCCCTCGATGGCGCGCTCGTCCACCCCGGCCAGCGCGGAGACGACCCGGTCTTCCTCGTCGCCGCCGAGCCCGGCGGCGGGATCCTGACCGGTCACGACCTGCTCAGCTTCTTCAGCGCGGCGCGCAGTGCGGTGGCCACGTCCACCTGGCCCCCGGCCGCGGCGAGCTCGGGCTCCACCGCGTCGATGGCCTGCTCGGCGTCACGCGCGGCCCAGCCGAGGTTGACCAGGCCGGCCCGCACCTGGTCACGCCAGGACGCCGCGACGGCCCGGCCGGGCCCCGGGGCGGGCAGATCCCCGGCCACGCCGAGCCGGTCCTTCAGCTCCAGGACGATCCGCTGCGCGCCTTTCTTACCTATGCCGGGAACCTGGATGAGTGTGTTGAGGTCCTCGGTGGCGACCGCGCGGCGCAGCGCGTCGGGACTGTGCACGGCCAGCATGGCCAGCGCGAGCCGCGGGCCGACCCCGCTGGCGGTTTGCAGCAGTTCGAAGACGTTCCGCTCATCCTCGCTGGCGAAGCCATAGAGGGTGAGCGCGTCCTCCCGGACCAGCAGCGAGGTGGCCACCTTGGCCCGCTCGCCGACCCGCAGCCCGGCCAGCGTGCCGGGCGTGCACTGCACCAGCAGCCCGACGCCGCCGACGTCGATCACGGCGCTGTCCGGCGCGAGCCCGTGCACCGTCCCGTCCAGGTGCGCGATCATGACATCCTCCCCGCCTGCGGTGCGTGGGCGGCCGCCAGCGCGGCTTCGAGCCGCAGCCGCGCGCCGCCGCGCCAAACGTGACAGATGGCCAGCGCCAGCGCGTCGGCCGCATCGGCCGGCCGCGGCGGGTCGGCCATCTTCAGCAGCCTGGTGACCATGGCGGTCACCTGGGACTTGTCCGCCCGCCCGCTGCCGGTCACCGCCGCCTTGACCTCGCTCGGCGTGTAGGTCGCGACGGCCAGGCCACGGCGCGCGGCGCAGACGATCGCCACCGCGCCAGCCTGGGCCGTGCCCATCACCGTGCGCACGTTGTGCTGGCTGAACACCCGCTCCACCGCCACCGCGTCCGGCCGCTGCGCGGACAGCCAGACCTCGATCTGCCGCTCCAGGCTGAGCAGCCGGGCGGCGATGTCGTCCCCGGCGCCGGTGCGCAGCACTCCCTGGCCGACGATCCGCAGCGGCTTACCGGGCATGCCGTCGACGACGCCGACGCCGCACCTGGTCAGCCCGGGGTCGACCCCGAGCACCCGCATCGCCCACCACCTCGCCCCTAGCGAACACGTGTTCGTCCGTGACATTACCCGCCCCGCACGCCGCCCGCCGTCAGCCCGGCCGGCGTGTCCGCCACCGGCGGCAGAGCCGTCACCAGCCCGCCTTCTGCGCCCGTGCCTCGTACAGCAGCACCGACGCGGACACCGACACGTTCAGTGAGTCCGCCGAGCCCAGCATGGGGATGCCGACCCGCTGGAACCCCGCGTCATACCACGGCCGGGACACCCCGTACCGCTCGCTGCCGACCACCAGGGCGGTCCGGCCACGGTAGTCACACCTGCGGTAGTTCACGCTCTCGCCGGTATCGGCGATATAAACGGTGAACCGGTGCCGCCGCAGCCACGCGATGGCCTCATCCACCTCGCCGAACTCCACGGACGGGACGGTCATGCTCATCCCCTGGCTGCTGCGCAGCACCTTGGGATGGGTCAGCCGGGTGCGCCGGTTGGTCATCACCAGGCAGTCGGCCGAGCAGGCGTCCAGCGTCCGGATCAGCGTCCCCAGGTTGCCCGGGATCTCCAGCGCGTCGGTCACCAGCACCAGCGCGTCCGCGCCGAATGCGAGCTCGTCCGGCCGCCAGTCCGGCAATTGCGCGACGGTGATCAGGCCGTCCGGGTTCGGCCTCTCGGCCAGATGCAGCAGCGTCTTGGCCGAGATCTGGTAGGACCGCCGGGCCCGTTCGGCGAGCTGCCCGGCCCGTTTGACCGCCTCGCCGGTGTGCGCCGCCTCCGGGCACCACAGAAACGCCTCCACCGGCACGCCAGATTCGAGGACAATATTGTTCTCGAAAAGCCCTTCGGCGACGAACGTGCGCCGTGGAATACCGGTCCGGTTGCCGCGGATATCACGGACCAGCCCGGCCACCGGATGCCGCAACCCGATCTGCTGAAGATCCATTACGCCCATATCGTAGGGTTCAATAGAATAGACTAAAAGCTGGCACAATCTTTATGCGCTTTCTTACGGTGGCACCGGGACTTTCGCTCATAGCGCACCGTCAGCGGGATGGCGCTCGCGCCCGTCCGGGCAGCGCCGGCACGGCATCCTGGAACGGCGTGCCGCACGATCCCGGCGTGCCGTGACAGCCCGGTAACCACCTGGTGGCGCGGCAGGTCAGGCGCCTTGCGCGGGACCGCTGCGGGGTAGCTTGGCGCGCAGTTCGGCCGCGTCGGAGTGCTGGAGTTCATCGAGGATGTCCAGCGCCCGCTGCCAGGCATCCCGGGCCCGCTGTGGTTCGCCTGCGGCCTGATGGGTGTCACCGGGATGGCTTCCAGCAGATACCCCGGGCCGAGCACCCGCCGCAGCCGTTTGACGTGGTTGCGAACCGGCACCGATGCGGTGGGCGGGGCGCGTCGTCCCACGAGATGCCGCACAGCTCAGCCACGGACACCACCCGGCCAGGCCGCAGCCCCAGCGCGGCCAGCACCACCCGCTGCTTGGCCGGCCCGGCCGGCAGTTCAGCCGCGTCGTCGCGGATCAGCAGCGGGCCCAGCAAGCCAACCCACATACTCCCCGTCCCCGCACGTAACGGACAGCACCACGGTTACCCCCATCGGGCGCACGAGGCGTCCCGGCGATGCCTCACAGCGGGCAAGTGCTCGCTGAAGTAAGGGGAACACGGCATAAAGTCACATCGGGCTTCCATTCGTGTGCAATGAGATAACGATACCCCCGGAGCATCCGGCCCCAGGCCCGGTGCGGCCTTCAGCAGATAATGACGGCATGATCCCCGCGCCTGAGCCTGGCCCACGTCCCCGGATCGCGACCTACCGGGTGCAGCTCCGGCCCGGCTTCGGGTTCGATGAGGCGGCCGCCGTCGCCGGGTACCTGGCCGCGCTCGGGGTCAGCCACCTGTACAGCTCGCCCTCGCTGCAGGCGGCCGCGGGCAGCTCGCACGGGTACGACGTGGTGGATCCGGGACGGCTGAACGCCGAGCTGGGCGGGGCCGCGGGGCACGCCCGGCTGTCCGCCCGGCTGGCCGAGCTGGGGCTGGGCCAGGTGCTTGACATCGTGCCCAACCACATGGCTGTCGGCGGGCGGGCCAACGCCTGGTGGTGGGACGTCCTGGAGCACGGTGCGGAGAGCCGGTACGCGGACTACTTCGACATCGACTGGGCCCCGCCGCAGCCCGAGCTGGCCGGCCTGGTGCTGGTGCCGGTGCTCGGCGACCACTACGGCCGGGTGCTCGAAGCCGGCGAGCTGACCGTCCGGGTGCGCGGCGAGACGGCGTCCCTGCACTATCACGAGCACGAGCTGCCGCTGGCCAGGCGCACACTCGACGGGCTGACACCGGCCGTGGCCGAGGCGCTGAACCGGGATCACGACGGGCTCGACGCGCTGCTGCGGCGGCAGAACTACCGGCTGGCGCACTGGCGCACCGCCGCCGCGGAGCTGAACTACCGGCGGTTCTTCGACATCGTCTCGCTGGCCGGGGTGCGGGTGGAGGACCCGCAGGTGTTCGCCGACACGCACCGGCTCGTCCTCGGCCTGGTCCGCGACGGCACAGTGGACGGGCTGCGGATCGACCACGTGGACGGGCTGGCCGACCCGGAGGGGTACCTGCGGCGGCTGCACGAGGCCACCGGCGGCTGTTACCTGGTGGTGGAGAAGATCCTCGAATCCGGCGAGGACCTGCCGTTGTCCTGGCCGGTGGCCGGGACAACCGGCTACGACTTCCTGAACGCGGTCAACCAGCTCTTCGTGGACCAGGCCGGCCGGGACGCCATGCTCGGCTGCTACACAAGGTTCACCGGCCAGAGCGCGGACTGCGCCGAGGTCGTCCGCGCCGCGAAGCTGCAGGTGATGCGGGACAGCCTGGCCGCCGAGGTGGAGCGGCTCACCGCCCTGCTGGCCCGGGTCTGCGACCGGCACCGCCGGGTGCGCGATTTCAGCCGCGACCAGTTGCGCGACCTGCTGCACGAGGTGCTCGCCGCCTTCCCGGTGTACCGGAGCTACGCGCGGGCGGGGCGCCCGGTGGACCAGGCGGACCGCGACCACGTCGCGACGGCGCTGGCCGAGGCGGCGCGGCGGCGGCCCGGCCTGGACGGCGAACTGCTGGCGTTCACCGGCGAACTGCTCACCGGGATGCATCCAGGCGGGCCGGAGACCGCGTTCGCCACGGCGTTCGCCCAGGTGAGCGCGCCGGTCATGGCCAAGGGCGTGGAGGACACCGCGTTCTACCGGTACTTCCCGCTGATCTCGCTGTGCGAGGTCGGTGGCGATCCCGGTACCTTCGGCCGCCCGGTGACGGACTTCCACGAGGCCATGGCCGCCACGGCCCGGCACTGGCCGCAGACGATGCTGGCCCTGTCCACCCACGACACCAAGCGCAGCGCGGACGTCCGCGCCCGGCTCAGCCTGCTGGCCGAACTGCCCGAAGCCTGGGAGCAGGCGGTGACCCGGTGGGCGGCGAACAACGAGCGGCACAAGCGGGACGGCTGGCCGGACCGCAACACCGAGTACCTGCTCTACCAGACGCTGGCCGGCGCCTGGCCGATCGGCGGCGACCGGGTGGGTGACTTCGTGGCGAAGGCGGTGAAGGAGGCCAAGGTTCACACCTCCTGGACCAGCCCGGACCCGGACTACGACAGCGCGGTGCGCAACTTCACCGCGGCCGTGCTCACCGACCCGGTGTTCATCGCCGGGCTGGAGCGGTTCGTGGCCGGTCATGAGCTCATCCAGCGGGGCCGGTTCAGCTCGCTGGCCCAGGTGACGCTGCTGCTGACCTGCCCCGGGGTGCCCGACATCTACCAGGGCAGCGAGGTCTGGGACCTGTCCCTGGTGGATCCGGACAACCGGCGGCCGGTGGACTTCGCCGCCCGCGAACGGCTGCTCGCCGCGCTGGCTCAGGCCCCGCCGGAGGAGGCGCTGCGCCGGGCGGGCGAAGGCGGGCCGAAGCTGTGGCTCATCCACCGGATCCTGCGGCACCGCCACCGCCACCCCGGCCTGTACGGGCCGGGCTCCGGATATCAGCCGCTGCCCGTCGCCGGGGCCAGGGCGGACCACGTGGTCGCCTTCACCAGGCGACGGCAGAGCCTACACCGGGCCGGCGCGCTGGCCGTGGTGGTGCCCCGGCTGCTGGCCCGGCTCGGCGGCACGGACTGGGGGCACGGCGCCTGGGGCGATACGGCGGTCTGCCTTCCGGACGGGCGCTGGACAGACGTGCTCACCGGGGAACCGGTGGACGGCGGGAGCACCGAGGTCGAAACGCTGCTGCGCCGGTTTCCGGTCGCCGTCCTGGGTAACCAGACCTGATGCACACATTCCGGGTCTGGGCACCGCTCCCCCAGCGTGTCGACCTGGTGCTGGGCGAGCGCCGGGTGGCGATGACCCAGGCGGCGGGCGGCTGGTGGGAGTGCACCGGCCCGCAGGCCGGGCCCGGCACCTGCTACGCGTTCAGCCTGGACGGCGGGCCGCCGCTGCCCGACCCCAGGTCCGCCTTCCAGCCGCGCGGCATCGACGGGCCGTCCATGGCGGTCGATCACGCGGCGTTCGGCTGGACCGACGGCGCCTGGCGGGGCGTGGCGCTGCCCGGTGCGGTGCTGTACGAGTGCCACATCGGCACGTTCAGCGCGGCCGGCACCTTCGACGGGGCCATCGAACACCTGGGGGACCTGGCCGAACTGGGTGTCGATGCGATCGAGCTGATGCCGGTGGCCGAGTTCTCCGGCGACCGGGGCTGGGGCTACGACGGGGTTGACCTGTTCGCCCCGCATCACGCCTACGGCGGCCCGGACGGGCTCAAGCGGCTGGTGGACGCGGCGCACCGGCATGGCATCGGCGTGGTGCTCGACGTCGTCTACAACCACCTCGGCCCGGCCGGGGACTACCTGCCCCGGTTCGGGCCGTACTTCTCCGGTAAGCGGACCAACTGGGGCGACGCGATCAACTTCGACGGCCCAGGCAGCGACGAGGTCCGCCGGTTCGTCGTGGACAACGCGCTGATGTGGTTGCGCGACTACCACATCGACGGGCTGCGCCTGGACGCGGTACACGCGTTCATCGACAACTCCGCCACGAACATCTGCGAGCAGCTTTCCACCGAGGTCGCCGCCCTGGCCGCGCGGCTGAACCGGCCGCTGTTCCTGATCGCCGAGAGCGACCTGAACGCGCCCCGGTTCGTCCGCTCCCTGGAGGCCGGCGGCTACGGGCTGAACGCGGCCTGGGCCGACGAGTGGCACCACGCCCTGCACGCCACCCTGGCCGGCGAGCTGACCGGCTACTACCGCGACTTCGGGCCGCTCGCGCTGCTGGCCAAGGCGCTGCGCCAGGCCTGGGTGTACGACGGGACCTATTCGCCGCACCGGCAGCGCACCCACGGCCGCCCGCCAACCGGGCTGGCCGGCAGCCAGTTCGTGGTCTTCACCCAGAACCACGACCAGACCGGCAACCGTGCCGCGGGGGAACGCAGCGGCGCCCTGATGAGCGAGGGCAGGCTGCGGGTCGCGGCGGCACTGCTGCTCACCAGCCCGTTCGTGCCCATGCTCTTCCAGGGGGAGGAATGGGGCGCCAGCACGCCGTTCCAGTACTTCACCGGGCACGCCGACCCCACACTCGGCCAGCAGGTCAGCGCCGGACGGCGGCAGGAGTTCGCCGCCTTCGGCTGGGACCCGGCCGATGTGCCCGACCCGCAGGATCCGGCCACGTTCGAGCGTTCCAGGCTGGACTGGACAGAGCGGGGCGCCGGCCGCCACGCCGGCCTGCTGGCCTGGTACCAGGAGCTGATCGCGCTGCGCCGCCGGGTACCCGAGTTCACCGATCCGCGGCTGGACCGGGTCCGGACCGACTACGATCAGCAGGCTGGCTGGCTGGCCGTGCGCCGCGGACCGGTGGTGGTAGCCACCAACCTCGGCGCCGGGAACTGGACGTACCCGGCCAGCCAGAAGGCGGTAATCCTCGCGGCGTCCGATTCCGGGGTCGGCCGCAGCGAAAAGGGCGTCATCCTTCCCCCCGACACGGTGGCGATCCTGACCACGGAACCCCCGCTGTGATTACTGTGCGAAAGTATTGAGGTGCCGAATAGGTCAGCTGGCACCGTCAAATAGAAAGCATTTAGAGAGGACCAAAACCGCAGATGACGGAATCCCCCGAGATCTGGCCGGGCGAACCCTACCCGCTGGGAGCGGTCTATGACGGTGGCGGGACGAACTTCTCGCTGTTCTCGGAGGTCGCGGACGGAGTTGAGCTCTGCCTGTTCGGCGACGACGGCGAGCGCCGGGTGGAGCTGACCGAGGTCGATGCCGCCTGCTGGCACGGCTACCTTCCCTCCGTGGCGCCGGGGCAGCGCTACGGCTACCGGGTGCACGGCCCGTGGGCACCGGAGCGGGGCAACCGCTGCAATCCCGCCAAGCTGCTGCTCGACCCGTACGCCAAGGCCATCGAGGGCCAGGTGGCCTGGGGCCAGGCCTGCTTCCCGTACAACTTCGGCGACGAGAACTCGCGCAACGACGACGACAGCGCCCCGAACGTGCCCAGGTCGGTGGTGCACAACCCGTACTTCGACTGGGGCAACGACCGGCCCCCCGCGGTGCCGCTCAACGAGTCGGTCATCTACGAGGTGCACGTCAGGGGGTTCACCGCCCGCCATCCCGGCATCCCGGAGTCACAGCGGGGAACCTATGCCGGCCTCGCCCACCCGGCCGCCGTCGAGTACCTGACCAAGCTCGGCATCACGGCGGTGGAGCTGATGCCGGTGCATCAGTTCGTGCACGACTCCTACCTGGTCGAGCGGGGGTTGCGGAACTACTGGGGCTACAACTCCATCGGCTACCTCGCGCCGCACAACGAGTACGCCTCCAGCGGCCAGCGGGGCGAGCAGGTCGCCGAGTTCAAGACCATGGTGCGCACCCTGCACGAAGCCGGGATCGAGGTCATCCTCGACGTCGTCTACAACCACACGGCCGAGGGCAACCACCTGGGCCCGATGCTGTCGATGAAGGGCATCGACAACGCCGCCTACTACCGCCTGGTCGCGGAGAACCCCCGCTTCTACTACGACACCACCGGGACCGGCAACAGCCTCAACGTGGGGCACCCGCACACACTGCAGCTCATCATGGACTCGCTGCGGTACTGGGTGACCGAGATGCACGTGGACGGATTCCGGTTCGACCTGGCCGCCACCCTGGCCCGCCAGTTCCACGAGGTGGACCGGCTGTCCGCGTTCTTCGAGCTGATCCAGCAGGATCCGGTGGTCTCCCAGGTGAAGCTGATCGCCGAGCCGTGGGATATCGGCGAGGGCGGCTACCAGGTGGGCAACTTCCCGGCCCTGTGGTCGGAGTGGAACGGCAAGTACCGGGACACCGTCCGCGACTTCTGGCGGGGCGAGCCCGCCACCCTCGGCGAGTTCGCCTCCCGGCTCACCGGCAGCTCCGACCTGTACCAGGGCGGCAGCCGGTACCCGACGGCCAGCGTCAACTTCGTCACCGCGCATGACGGCTTCACCCTGCGCGACCTTGTCTCCTACAACGACAAGCACAACGAGGCCAACGGTGAGGACGGCAACGACGGGGAGAACTACAACCGGTCCTGGAACTGCGGTGCCGAGGGCGAGACCGGCGATCCGCGGATCCTGGCGCTGCGCGCCAGGCAGCAGCGCAACTTCCTGGCCACGCTGATGCTCTCCCAGGGCGTCACGATGCTGCTGGGCGGGGACGAGATCGGCCGGACCCAGCGTGGCAACAACAACGCCTACTGCCAGGACAACGAGATCTCCTGGTATGACTGGTCGGCGGTGGACTCCGGCCTGCTCGCCTTCGCTACCAGGCTCATCGCGCTGCGCCGCGACCACCCGGTGCTGCGCCGCAAGCACTGGTTCCAGGGCCATCCCATCCGGGGCACCATCGACCTGGGCTGGTGCAAGCCGGACGGCACCGAGATGAACGACGAAGACTGGGGAAGTGCCCGGGTCAACGCGGTAGGCGTCTTCCTCAACGGCGCGGCCATCACCGACCGGGACCGGCGCGGCCAGCCGGTGACCGACGACTCGTTCCTGCTGCTGTTCAACGCCCAGGCCGACACCATCGGCTGGACGCTGCCCAAGCAGTGGGGCAACCGCTGGGAGGCGGTGCTCGACACATCTGGCGCCGAAAGCCAGGATTCCGGGCAGAAAAGTGCCGCAGGGCTGAATTCCGGCCGGAAGAGTACGGTCCGGGAGGGCGACTCGGTGGACAGCGGCGTCGCGGTCGCGGTCGCCGGGCGGTCGCTGGTCGTGTTCCGCCGGACGGACCCGTCAGCCTGAGCGTTGAGGATTGCCCGCAACCCCGGGTGACCGGCCAGCCACCGCGGCTCGCAGACGGGAGTCAGGGCCGCTGGGCTGGTTGTGAACGAGCCTCATTGCCGGCCACCCACCCCGTTGTGCCACGTGCGAAACGGGGCGGACGGCCGGTTCGGGCAGCGGAGCCATCATGCTCCCGGTGAGCGGGCCAGAACTGGCGCCGGTCCTGGCCCCGGCCGGGATCCCCCGTCGTGGAATGGATCCGCTACGCCATGACGCCAGCTTCACGGGGCCGGCTGGCTGCCGTCGAAGCGTTTAAGCCAGGGCTGAAAGGCCGCTGCGGCCGGTGCCCGCACGCAGCGGGCCACCGCCGCCCGGGGCACGAAGACGGCGGTGGCCCGGCTGTGGCCGCTGAGCGGCTGTCAGCCGTAGGGAAGCAGGCAGATCCCGGCGTGCCCGCTGACGCCACCACACCGGTTGCTGCCGAAGCGGTTGGTACTGGCGATCCACAGGCCAGCGCTGGTGATCAGCATGTAGCCCGCGTTGGCCCGGTCCATGCTGTAGAGCCCGGCCGTGCCCGCGGCGTTGGGGACGATCACTCCATTGCTCGCGCTGACGCCCTGCAGCCCCATATCGGGTATCGAGCCGGGACCGGCGGTGTTGCAGGCGTTGCCGTTGTCCCCCCAGCGGACGTGCCCGGCGGCGTAGACGTCGGTACTGTCGGCGGCGACGCTGTAGTACGAGTCGCACCCGCTGTATTCGATCCAGTTGTCGAGCACCTTGGACTGGGTCGCGGGGAAGGCCGCGATCGCGTCACACAGTCCGGCTCGCTTGCCGGTGGTCGGCCAGTTCCACGGGTGATAGCCGGTGGTCGCGATGTAGACGGTCTGGTCGTTGGGGGCCCAGGCAGCGTCCCGGATGTAGAACGCCTCGGTGAGGGTGCACTGGTACGGGTAACCATTGGGCAGGTTTCCGTCGCTGCCGTCCCACTGTGGCGACGTCCAGCCGGTCACCGTGGCCGGGTCGGTGGCCAGGTTGATCATGAAGATCTGCTGCCGGGGCAGCCCGCCCGCCGAGGTGAAGTTGCCCTCGATCAGGTCGAGCGTCCCGCTGTGGCTGAGGTTCTGGTTGTAGACCGCCGTGTGGTTGCTGCCGGAGGTGCACTGCGGCGGGCTGGCCGTGTTGCAGTAGGAGTAGTGGCCGGACAGGTGCAGCTGGAGGAAGCCGTCGTCCTTACCGGTGACCAGGTTCAGGCTGGCCATGTACTTGTCCTTGCCACCGTTGACCGAGTAGAAGAACCCGCCGGCCAGCAGGTGCCCGTCCGCCGCGACCAGCGTGTTCACCTCACCGCCCAACGCGGTGGTGCCGAAACCGGGGACCACGTTCCCGTTCGTCGTGTTGATCTGCGCCAGGTACTTCACCGACGTGCCGTTGATGCTGGTGAACCGTCCGCCGATGTAGGCGTCGGCACAGTTGTTCCCGTTGAACGCGATCGTGTTGATCCGGTCGTTCACGTTCGGTGCCCACGAGGTGATCGTGTACGGCGGGCTGGCACTGAAGCTGAAGATGTTGTTCCGTGGGTAGGCCACCTTCTTCTGGGTGATCGAGGTGAAGCTGCCCACCGCGTACATGAGGTTGCCGCACTGGACGATCTCCTTGATCACCTCCTCCGTGCCCGTCTTGGTCAGCGACGGCGTTCCCGCCGCGGGCGTTGGCGAGACTCCCCCGGTCTGCCACACGGACGGATGAGCGGCGGGACTGGCACCCGCCGGAGTCGCGTAGCCAGCCACGCCGGCAGTGAGGGCGGCGACAGCAGCCACAGTCACACTACGTGACTTCCAGGTATTGAACAGACGCATGATTCCCCTGTTAACAGTGAGAGCGAGGGGTACGGTGGTCACACCCCTAGACCAAGCGCCGAGGGCGGTGAACCGTTTACTCATAGGACGGTTAATCCAGACATCAGGTTCACACGACCACCGTGCCGAGTTTGGCGCTCACCTATCTTCCATCTTTCCAGCAATCATGCCAGCGTGTCCGGGCCGGCGTGTCACCGGCCATTACGCGGCAAGCTCGAACGCGTCGCCAGGCAGGCCAGCCAGGGCTGACCTGCCTGGTCCCGGACAGCGGGTGCCACCAGGGCCGGTCAGGTGGTGCGGGTGGAGGTGACCTCGGAGGTGGGTACCCATTCCTGGCGGTGGTTGAAGTTGATGGCATACCAGGTGACGCCGGACACCGACACGGTCCACGGTGACAGGTAGGCCGAGCCGCTGGGCGTGGAGCCGATGACGTTGCCGGAGCCGCCGCCGGGCTGGCCGTAGACGCTGGCGCTCCTGCCCCTCTTGCCGGACAGCGTGACGACCGTGCCGTAGCCTTGCTCCGCCGCGCCTGGCGGGACGGCGATCCACGCCTCGGTGCCGGTGGCCGTCCAGCTGGAGGATGACAGGGTGGCGCCGTACCAGATCTCGTACATGGTGTCGCCGGTGCCTGCCGCGTCCGGTTGCTGGGCGAGAACGTCGTAGCTGATCATCGTCTCGACGTTGTTGCTCTCGTCGGTGATGTCCCCGGGGCTGCCCTTGGACGGCAGCTCCGCCGATGCCGTGGACGGCTGTGTGTACAGGTAGAAGAAGTTGAAGTTGGCGGTGGTCTCGGTGCCGTTGGAGCCGTCCGGCTGCTGGCCGGAGGCCGGGTTGAGCCGGATCACGCCGGTGGGCGCGGGCCCGGTGGCGAACGGCACGCCCTGCTGGTTGATCAGGCCCAGGTAGTAATCCCACAGCCAGTACGGGCCGGGGTCCACATGGTTGGGTGAGGTGCCCAGGGTGGGCGCCGGGGTCGTGCCGTGCGACATGACATGCTCGTGGTCGAGCGGGATGTTGTACTTGGTCAGCAGGTAGGCGACCAGCTTCGCGGAGCCGAGATACTCGGTCGCGTTGTACCACTGGTAACCGGTGGCATCGACGCCGACGTGCTCGATACCGATGGTCCGCTGGTTGTACCAGAAATTCCCGTTCTGGAAGGCGACGTCCTTCTCGTGCAGGCACTGGTAGACCGTGCCGTCGGTGTCCACCACGTAGTGGATGCTGACCCCGTTGCTCTCATTCCAGAACGTGGCGATGGTGTTATCCAGGTTCTCCTCGGTGTCGTGAATCGTGATTCCCAGCACCGGCAGGTCGCTGGGCCGGCTGGCGGTGTCGTAGGTGACCCCGGCATAGCTGGTGGGCACGATGCAGTTGTAGGCCGGGGAGTAGTCGGTGCCGGGGTTGGACGTGCAGTTGGCCGGCAGGTCGGGCCGCACGGTGACGTTGCGGGCGGTCGCGGTGTCCGGGGTAACCGGAGTCGGCGCGATCCGGACGATCTCACCCGTCGGCGCCTTCGCGGTCAGGCCCAGGCGGATGAACCGGTAGACCTCGTTGGCGTACATGACCGCTATGTCGTGCTGGGCACCGCTGTATTTCGCGACGGCGCCGTACCAGCCGCCGAGCGTGGCCGGTGCCCGGTGGGTGCTGGACAGCGAGATGGCATCGGCCCGCAGCACCGCGGCCGCGCCGGCGATGTTGAGCCGCTGGTTGCGCCGGAGGGACGAGACCGGCACGCCCAGCAGTTTCGCGGCCTGATCCAGAGTGTCGAGATGGCTGTTGCGGGCCAGGTCCATGCAGCCATAACCACCCGCTGAGCTGGGGGCACCGCCATGATCGGACAGATGGCCTTCGAGGTAGCAGATGGCCTCCAGCAGCGAGGCCGGCACACCGAACCGGTGCTGGGCGGCCTTGGCCGCACCCGCGATCGTGCTGGGACCGGCCGTGGAATGGGACGCGGCGCTGACGGCCTGAGCGGGCAAGCTCATGGCGCCCAGAGCGGCTGTGGCGGCAACGATAAGAAGCGTTCTTAAAGCGGACATTTTGACCATGTGGATCTCCGGTGGACAAAAAAATCTACGAATGTCATTCCAGCGGAAATATTCTAACTAAACCGGGCTGATAGCACCATTGTCGTCCGGCCCGGTCACATTCCGTTCAATTTGGTCAAAGCCGGTCATGGTACGCGCCTGGCGGGTCCCGGCCCCGCCGCTACGAGCTCATCGTGGTCAGCTGGCGCGGGTCCGGAACAGCGTGCAGGCTCGGTCTGGCCATGCC
>Ga0070730_10001912_pt1 | contig 19460 bp, 13 predicted proteins | sample Coa_R1_3_FD_66447 | JGI IMG/M metagenome (GOLD analysis project Ga0070730, IMG submission 66447) | Surface soil microbial communities from Centralia Pennsylvania, which are recovering from an underground coalmine fire - Coalmine... | ecosystem: Environmental > Terrestrial > Soil > Unclassified ... | reverse complement strand
GGCGGAGGCCGGGCCGCTGGATGAGCTGCAGGGCGCCCGGGCGGACTGGCTGCGCGGCCAGATCGCGTTTGCGTCCGGCCCGGGCAGCGACGCTCCGCTGTTGCTGCTGAAGGCGGCCAAGCGGCTGGAGCCGCTCGGCCCCGGCCTGGCCCGCGAGACCTACCTGGACGCCTGGCAGGCGGCGCTGTTCGCCGGGCACCTGGCCGGGGGTGACCTGGCGGAGGTCTCCCACGCCGCCCAGGCCCTCCCCGCGCCGGAACGCTCGCCGCGGGTCGCCGACCTGCTGCTGGACGGTCTTGCGGTGCTGGTCACTGACGGCCCGGCCGTGGCCGCCCCGGCGTTGCGCCGGGCCATCGGCGCCTTTGCCGACCCGGGCCTCCCGGTGGCGGACCGGCTTCGGTGGAGCTGGTGGGCCCCGGTGGCGAGCCTGCCGCTGTGGGACGACGAGGGTTACCGCCTGATCGTGCCGCCGCTTCAGTTCGCTCGCGACGTCGGCGCGCTCGACCAGCTCCCGATGATGCTGAACGTGCTGGCCGTGGCCACCGCGCTGCGGGGTGACCTGGCGGCCGCCGGTTCGCTGATCGCAGAGGCCGACGCCGCCCGCGACGCCACCGGGGCGCGCCTGGTGGCCTACGCCGCCATGGTGCTGGCCGCGTTCTGGGGCAGCCAGGCCGAGGCCGTCCCGTTGATCGAGGCGACCCTCGAGCAGGCCGCGGCCGTAGGGCAGGGAGCCGCGGTGACGTGGACGTACTGGGTGTCTGCCGTCCTGCATAACGGCCTGGGCCGCTACCAGGAGGCCCTGGACGCGGCGCGGCAAGCCGCCGGGCACAAGCTGGTCCATCTTTCGATGTGGGCGCTGCCCGAACTGGTCGTGGCCGGCGCCCGCACCGGGAACACCGCGCTGGCCCGCGATGCCCTCGACCAGCTCTCTGAATGGACGCAGGCGGGCCGGACCGACTGGGGACTGGGGGTCGAGGCGCGGTCCCGGGCGCTGCTGAGCGAAGGCGAAGCCGCCGACCGTGTGTACCTTGAGGCGATCGACCGGCTCGGCCGGACCGGCATGCGCCCGGACCTGGCCCGCGCCCACCTGCTCTACGGGGAATGGCTGCGCCGGCAGCGGCGGCGCGGCGAGGCGCGGGTGCAGCTGCGCACGGCCCACGGCCTGCTGGACGCGATGGGCATGGAGGGGTTCGCCGCGCGGGCGCGCCACGAGCTGCGCGCCACCGGCGAGACCGCCCGCAAGCGCAGCGTCGCCACCATGCTCCAGCTGACCGCCCAGGAGACCCAGATCGCCTGGCTGGCCCGTGACGGCCTGTCAAGCCCGGAGATCGGCGCACGGCTGTTCCTGTCCCCGCGCACCGTCCAGTACCACCTGGGCAAGGTCTTCACCAAGCTCGACATCACCTCGCGCAGCGAGCTGCGCCGCATCCTGCCCGACTCGGACGCCGCCCGTGGCCAGGTGGTCTAGCCAGGGTGGCGGATTCGAGCGCGGCCGGGCCGGATGAGGATGACGGGGTGGCAACGTATGACCAGGACCCGGGTCCGGAGCCGCGGCCGGCCGACGCTCCCCGGCTTATCGCTCGCGGCGATGTTCTCGCCGCTCTGGATCGCGCGGCGGCGGGGAAGGTGACGGTCATCTCCGCGCCGGCCGGGAGCGGGAAGACGTCGCTGCTTCGCATGTGGGCGGACCGGCTGGACCGGGGGCATCGCATCGCCTTCGTTTCGGTGCGGCGCGATCAAGAAGACGCCCAGGAGTTCTGGCTGGCCCTGCTCAACGCCGTCCGGCACGCCTGCGGCACGATCAGCGAGACAGAACCGCCAGCCGCGGCACCTGACCTCAAGGTCCGGACGCTGGCCGACCGAGTGCTCGGCGAGCTCGCCGGCTCAAGCGGCCGCATCACCGTGGTCATCGACGATCTCCACGAGCTGAACGCGCCGGAGGCCCTCGCTCCGCTGGCACAGGTGCTGACGAACCTTCCCCCCGGCGCGCACGCGATCCTGGCTACCCGTCGCGATATGCCGCTGCGGCTGCACCGGCTGCGCCTGACGGGCGAACTAACCGAGATCCGGGCGGCTGACCTGCGCTTTTCTGAGCGCGAGACACGCGCGTTGGTCAAGGCCGAGGGGATCGCGCTGTCCGACGCCGGAGTAACGCTGCTGCACCAGCGGACGGAAGGGTGGGCGGCCGGCCTGCGGCTGGCAGCGATCTCGCTGGCTGGGCACCCCGACCCTGAGCGGTTCGTCGCGGAGTTCTCCGGCAGCGACCGCACGGTCGCCGAGTACCTGGTCGACGAGATGCTCGACCGCCAGCCAGACCACGTCAAGGATCTGCTGCTGCGTACCTGTCTGCTCGATCGCGTCAACGGCGAACTGGCGGATCTGCTGACCGGCGGCCCGGGCGCGGAACGGATCCTGCTGGACCTCGAGGACGCGAACGCGTTCGTGGTGTCGGTGGACCCCGGGCGGACGTGGTTCCGCTATCACCACCTGTTCGCGGATCTGCTGCGGCTGGAACTGCGCCGCGTGATGCCGGAACAGGTACCGGCGCTGCACCGGCGGGCCGCCGGGTGGTTCGCGGAGCACGGCCAGGTGGCCGAGGCCATCCGGCACACCCAGGCGGCAGGCGACTGGCCTGACGCGGCCTGGTTGCTCGCCGGGCATTCGTTCAGCCTGGCTCTCGACGGGCAGGCGCAGACCATGCAGGCGCTGCTGCGGGCCTTCCCGCCGGGCGCAGATCACCCCGAGCTGGCCCTGGTGCGCGCGATGGGTGACCTCGCCCAGGGGCGCCTGGACGAGGCAGCCGCCTACCTGGCGGTCGCCGAGGCGTACGCCGACACGGCGCCGGCGGATCGCCAGCGCCGCCTCCAGGTCGCGGTCGCGTCGCTGAAGCTGTCGCTGGCACGGCGGCGCGGTGACCTGGCCGGGGTCATCGAGCGGGCCAGATTCCTGACCTCCCCGGTCACCGGGCAGTCCGGCGAGGACATCGCGCTGGACAGCGATCTGCGGGCCGTGGCGCTGATGAACCTGGGGACCGCCGAGGCGTGGACGCTCGGGCTGCCCGACGCTGAACGTCACCTGCGGGAGGGCGCTGTGCTGGCCCGCGAGATCGGCCGCCCCTACCTCGAAGTCGGCTGCCTGGCGCAGCTCGGGTTCGCGTCGAGGATCCGCTCGTTCGCCACGACCCAGCGGCGCTGCCGCGAGGCGATCGCCCTCGCCGAGCGGCACGGGTGGGGCGCGGAGCCGGTGATCGCGCCCGCGCTGATCACGCTGGCCGGCGCGATGGTCTGGACGGGCGAGTTCGACGAGGCCGAGCGATGGCTACAACGAACCAGGCAGGCCCTGGAGACAGACACCGGACCTGACCTCAGACAGCTGCTGCACCTGGCGACCGGGAGACTTTACGCCGGCCGCGGCCGCCACCGCGAGGCACTGGCGGAACTCAGCGCCGCCGAGCGCCTGGGATCGCAGATGGCGGGGTCGCACGCGATGGCGAGCCAGGTGACCGGGTGGTTGCTGGCCACCCAGGCCCGCGCCGGGAGGACCGGCGAGGCCCGGGCCCGTCTCGCGGTACTCGATCAGCAAGAGACCAGATCAGCCGAAGTACGTAACGCCGACGCGGTGATCTGCCTGGCGGAAGGCGATCCGGCCGCGGCCCTGAGGGCCATGGCCAGCGTTCTGGACGGCACGGCCCCGGCCATCGGGTACGTCACGGTCATGGAGACGTACCTGCTGGCCGGACTCGCCTATCGTGAGCTCGGCGACCAGCGCGCAGCAAACCAGATGGCCGAACGGGCGCTCGGCCTGGCCGAGGCTGACCGCCTGGTGCTGCCGTTCGTGATGACGGGCTCGCGGGAGTTGCTGGAGGCTCTGCCGCGGCATGAGACATCGCACGCCGCGCTGCTCGCGGACATTCTCGATATCATGCACGGCTCGTCCGCAACCCCGAGAGAGAACCCGGCCACGCTGGCCCGCGAACTCAGCCCGAGCGAGCTCAGGGTGCTGCGGTACCTCCCGACAAACCTGTCCCGGCCGCAGATCGCCCGCGAACTATCCATCTCAGTGCACACACTCAACACGCATCTGCGCAGGATCTACGCCAAGCTCGATGCCGACAACCGCTCCGCGGCCGTCCGCCACGCCCGCAAACTTCGACTTCTCGCGGCCGGCCGGACGCGCTAGCGGCCCGCCCGGCCCGGTTCTGCGGCGCGGCCGGGCCGGCCGCATTCGTTCCTGTCGAGCGGGTCAGATGGCCGCCAGCGCCTCGGACCTGGTCACGGCCCGGCCCAGAGCGCCGACTTCGTGCAGGTCGCCGTACATCTCGATGCGAATGGACTGGTCCAGGCCGCCCACGCGGACCGGTTCGTAGCCAGCCGTGCCGATCAGGCCGGCGACCAGGTCGCCCGCGGTCTCGTCGTCGGCGGCGTAGAACAGTACCGCGCGTTCGGGTTCCCGCCGTGCGACCGCGGCCAGGGTGGGCGCCGACAGGGTGCCGAACGCCTTGACCAGCCGGGCTCCGGCCGGCAGCAGGCCGGCCAGGATCTGGCCCGAGGACTCCTGCTCGCCGATGACCTTGTGGTAGCCGCCCGCGCCGTCCGGTCCGACCGGATTGGTCGGGTCGACGATGATCTTGCCGGCCAGCAGCTCGCCGTACTGGACGATGAGCTGCTCGAAGTCGGGGAGCCAGACGGCGATGACGAGCACGCCGGCCCGGTCAGCTCGCGGCGAAGAAGCGATCGGTCTTAGGCCAGCGGACCTCGGGCAGGCGGCGCGCGCCCAGGAAGGGTCCAATTATCAGAAATTGTGTTGACTTCCGATCCGGTCATGCCGGAGAGTGCAGCCAACGGGACGTCAGACTAGCGATTCAACGGGGGATCACTATGAGCCGAGCCCGCATGCTCATCGGCATGGCTAGCGGACGCCGGGCCAAGTGGGCTGTGGTGGTCTTCTGGCTGATCATCGTGGCGGTGGCAGGTCCGCTGTCCGGCAAGCTCACCGGGGCGCAGAAGAACGACTCGTCGTCCTGGCTCCCGGCCAAGGCCGAGTCGACCAAGGTGCTCGACCTGCAGTCGCGCTTCCAGTCTCCGAACATCTTCACGGCGGTCGTGGTCTATGACCGTCCCTCCGGCCTGACCGGCGCGGACCGGGCGAAGGCGGCAGCTGACGCCACGCGGTTCGCACAGGTGAACGGCGTGGTGCCGGGCCAGGTCACCGGGCCGATCTTGGCCCAGGACGGCAAGGCGATCGAGACTCTCGTGCCGGTCAACTTGGGCTCGAAGGGCTGGAACGGCGCCTCGGCCGCGGCGACCAGCCTGCGCAACATTGCGCAGGCGAACGCCGCCGGATTGTCCGTGCACATCGCCGGCCCGCTGGGCAGCGCCGCCGACTCGGCCAACTCGTTCAAGGGCATCGACGGCATCCTGCTGCTCGCCAGCCTGGTCGTCGTGATCGTCTTGCTGCTCATTACCTACCGCAGCCCGGTGCTGTGGCTATTCCCGGTGATCTCGGCGGGCATCGCGCTGGTCAGCGCCGAGGCGCTCATCTACCTCCTAGCTAGCGGCGCACGCCGGACTCACCGTCAACGCGCAGAGCGCTGGCATCCTCTACGTGCTGGTGTTCGGCGCCGGGACCGACTACGCGCTGCTGCTGACGGCCAGGTACCGGGAGGAACTGCGCCGGCACGAGGACCGGCACGAGGCGATGGCCCTCGCCATCCGCCGGGCCGGGCCGGCCATCATCGCCAGCGCGAGCACCGTGATCCTCAGCCTGCTGACGCTGTCGGTCGCCGAACTGAACTCCACCAAGAGCCTGGGGCCGGTGCTGGCCATCGGCGTCGCGGTGGCCCTCGTCTCCATGATGACGCTGCTACCGGCCCTGCTGCTGATCTTCGGGCGTTGGATATTCTGGCCCGTCAAGCCCGCATTCGGTTCAGCCGAGCCCACCGCCCGGGGTTTCTGGGCCGGGGTAGGGCGGCGCATCGCGGTCCGGCCGCGAGTGGTCTGGGTGACCACCGCGGTAATCCTCGGAATACTGGCGCTCGGCCTGACCGGCCTGAAGGCCAGCGGGCTGACCGCCGCCGAGTCCTTTGTGGGGCACCATCCGGACTCGGTGGTCGGGCAGGCGGTGATCGGCCAGAACTTCCCGGCCGGCGCCGGCCAGCCAGTCGTCGTGGTCAGCAACGTGGCGCAAGCAGCTCAGGTGGAGGCCGCGTTCAAGGCCACACCGGGGATCACCGGCGTGACCGGCCCGGTGACCAGGGACGGGCACGCCTTCCTGCAGGGCACGCTCACGTCGGCGCCGGACGGCCAGGCGGCGTTCGGCACGATTGATAAGGTCCGGGCCAACGTGCACGCCGTGCCCGGCGCGGACGCGATGGTCGGCGGCAACACCGCGGTGACGCTCGACATCGCCCGCGCCGCCGATCACGACCGGAACCTGATCATCCCGATCATCCTGGTGCTGGTGTTCGTGATCCTGGGGCTGCTGCTGCGGGCGATCATCGCGCCGATCATGCTGATCGCCACCGTAGCCCTGTCGTTCGCCGCAGCGCTGGGCGTGAGCTCGCTGTTCTTCAACCATGTGTTCAGCTACGGCAATGCCGACAACTCATTCCCGCTGTTCGTCTTCGTCTTCCTGGTCGCACTGGGCATCGACTACAACATCTTCCTGATGACCCGGGTGCGCGAGGAGGCAGGAAAGCACGGGTCGCGCCGCGGCGCCCTGACCGGCCTGTCCGCGACCGGTGGGGTCATCACCTCGGCGGGAGCGGTGCTGGCCGGCACGTTCGCCGCGCTCGGCACGCTGCCGGTCACATTCCTGGCCGAACTCGGCTTCGCGGTCGCGTTCGGGGTCCTGCTCGACACCATCGTCGTCCGGTCCGTACTCGTTACCGCGCTCAACCTGGACCTAGGACGCTGGGTGTGGTGGCCGAGCAAGCTGTACCGGCAATCAATCCCGGAGCCCGAGCTACTGGAAGAGCAACCATCGGCCGTGCCGTAAGCGAGCGGCTCGAGGAACCGGCCGTTCTTCAGGCCAGCATCGCCCACATGATAGGCACCGCGATGAGCTTGAACCCAGACGAAGCTCACGCGCGCCTGGCCGCGCACGTCCACGGGGTGCTGTGCACCTTGCACCCGGAGCGCGGTCCCGACCCGCAGCCCGATCGTCCGAGGGTCAGGCGGCGCTCACCTTCGGCATGATCTCCTCGGTCAGGCGCTTGAGGTCATCGAGGGTCTTCGACGTCGGCACGTCCCGGAACGGCGGCCACAGGAGCGGCATCGTCAGGCCGGCCTCCTGGTACCGCTTGAGGATGTCCTCGATCTGCTGGGCGCTGCCCGCCAGCAGGTTGCTGGCCTTGCCCGCCGGGGTCTGGTCTATGGCCTCGTCCGTGATAACGAACCAGATCATGCTGCACATGTCGAAGTTTTCGGGGAACGTCCGGCCGAGCTCATTGAGCTCGCGCTCCATCTCGCCCTTCCAGCGCTTGATGTCCTCCGGGGAGTCCTGGATGCCGATCCAGCCCTGCAGGCCGTACTTCGCGATGCGCTTGGCCGAACGCGCCGGGTCCTTCAACCCGGAGAAGTAGATCGGCGGGCCGCCCTGCTGGAGCGGCTTGTGGCCGAAGCCGCAGAGCGGGAAGTCCGCGAACTCACCGTGGTACTCGAACAGCTCGTTAGACCAGATGCCCTGCATGATCTCGATCGTCTCGCGCACGTGGGCGTGCCGGCGCGGGAACAGGTTCGTGGCGCTGGCCGCGGCGAACTCCTCGGGCATCCAGCCGGAGCCGACGCCGACGTTGAGCCGTCCGTTGGACAGGTGGTCCTGCGTGGCCAGCTCGGCGGCGAGGACGGCCGGACCCCGGTACGGGGTGTCGATGATGCTCATCCCGATCCGGATCTTGCTGGTCTTCGCGGCCAGCCAAGGGATCAACGTCATGCCCTGGAACCACTTGCCCCGCGCGATGACTGGCAGGGCCTTCGGAAGGTCGGTCATCATGCCGAAGGGGTACTGCAGTTCCACGCGATCAGAAGCCTCCGGAACGCAGACCCGGTCGAGGGTCCAGACGGAATCGAAATCGAGTTCCTCGGCGAGATTAGTGAGGTCCTCGAGTTCCTTGACGGTCACCTCGTCGCGGAAGTTCGGAAGGTACAGAGCGAGCTTCATCGGCCGGCCTCCTCGAGACACCCCTGGATATCGCAGGGCTGGGTTCTCCCTTTAGCCCAATACTCTGCCGCACCCATCTCAACGCTCCATCAACTGGCGCCCGGCAGGTGCAGATCGCCGCCAGGCACCTTTACAGTCGACCCATGGCACCCCGGCTGGCAGCCGCCGTCGATGCGCGCACGGTGCGGCGGCGCAGATGACTGACACCCTCTGGAGCCCGACCGCAGAGCGCATCGACAAATCAGCGCTGCGCGAATACCTGGACTGGCTGGAAGTTCACGCAGGGCGCCCGTTCCCCGACCATGACGCCCTGTGGGCCTGGTCGGTGAAAGACCTGGACCGGTTCTGGAGCTCCATCGTCGACTACTACCAGGTCGAGTTCTCGACACCGTGGACGCAGGTGCGCACCGCCGATCCGATGCCGTACGCCCGCTGGTTCAGCGGCGCCCGGCTGAACTGGGCCCAGCACGCACTGCGCCACGGGGCCGACGACGCCCCGGCGCTGGTGTGCGTCCAGGAGGGCGGCCGGCCTGCGCGCGAGATCACCCGAGGGGCCCTTCGCCGATCGGTAGCGGCGGCGGCGGCCTGGCTGCGCTCGGCCGGCGTGCGCCCGGGTGACCGGATCGCTGCCTACCTGCCGAACACCGAGCACGCGGTGATCGGCTGCCTCGCCGCTGCGGCCGTCGGGGCGGTGTGGGCGTGCTGCTCCCCGGACTTCGGCGCGGACGGCACCATCGGGCGTCTCGCGCAGCTCGAGCCGAGCGTGCTGATCGCCGCGGACGGGTACCACTGGAACGGCAAGGTGATCGACCGCAGCGACGTCGTCGCACAGCTGCGCGACAAGCTCCCGACGCTGCAGCGGTTCGTCCATGTCCCCTACGCTTTCAACGACCGCCCATTTCCCCAGGGCTCGACGGCGTGGGACGAAGTGCTGGCCCACGGCGAGCCGCTCGTCTTCGAACAGGTCGAGTTCTCCCACCCGCTGTGGGTGCTGTTCAGTTCTGGTACCACCGGGCTGCCCAAAGGCCTGGTCCACAGTCAGGGCGGGATCACCCTGGAGGGCACGAAATGGTCCGGGCTGTACTGCGGACTACGTGCTGGAGAACGCATGTTCACCTATTCGTCCACCGGCTGGGCGTTGTGGAACATGCAGCTGGGTGCGCTTACCCAGGGTGCGAGCATCGTGCTGTACGAAGGAAGCCCGAGCCACCCGGCGGGCGCGGTCTGGGAGGTCGCGGCACGCACCCGGGCGGACGTCATGCTTTTGGGCGCCGCCGTCGTGACCGCTTCGGCGAACGCCGGCGTCTCGCCCCGGCAGGAGCATGACCTGAGGCGGCTGCGGCATCTCATGGTCAGCGGGTCCGCGCTGCCGTCGGCGGGCTACCGCTGGGTCATGGAGCACGTTAGCGCGGGCCTGCGGATTGACTCGACCAGCGGCGGGACGGACATCAGCGGCTCGTTCGTCGGCTCCAACGAGTACGCCCCGGTGCGAGCGGGGCGCATCGGCGGTCGGCTGGCGGGCGTGGACTGCGCGGCGTGGGACGAGGACGGCGTCCCGGTGGTCGACACGGTGGGGGACCTGGTCGTCACCCAGCCCATGCCCTCGATGCCCGTGTCTTTGTGGAGGGATCCGGACGCGGTGCGCTACACCGAGTCCTACTTCGACACCTGGCCCGGCGTGTGGCGCCACGGAGACTGGGTGACGATGCACTCCGACGGCAGCGTCTCCATGCACGGCCGTTCGGACTCGACGCTCAACCGGCAGGGCGTGCGCCTCGGCAGCAGCGACTTCTATGACGTGCTCGAGACCATCCCGGAGATCTCCGAGACGCTGGTGATCGGCGTGGAACAGCCCGACGACGGCTACTGGCTGGGCTTGTTCGTCGTCCCTGCCCCCGGGCATGTGCTGGATGACGAGCTGAAGCAGGAGATCGTCACCACCTTGCGGACCCGGCTGACCCCCCGGCACGTCCCGGACGAGATCGTCGAGGCCCCCGCGGTGCCGCACACGCTGAGCGGCAAGAAGCTCGAGGTCCCGATCAAGAAGCTGCTGCGCGGTACACCGCTGGAGAAGGCGGCCAACATCGCGTCCGTCGACGACCCCGACGCCCTGCGATGGTACGAGCGGTTCGGGTCGGACCGGTTCACCTCGCCGGGCTGATCCGGCACGTATCCCTTGGGCATCAGCACCCCTCCCTCCAGCCAGCACGTTTACCACCCATGATCGTGGGCGCCCGCGCTCACCGCACACCCAACGGATTATCAACAGATCATCAACCCGCCGGGAAACGGCGGTTAGGTGTTGCCGCGGGCCGGCCCGGCGGGCACGATCGGTGATAGCACGGATGGGATGCGACCAGCATGAGTGACCCCGGAACCAGCCTGAGCGACGTGGCATGAGCGGCATCTCGCACCCGCATGTCCTGGTGGTGGATGACGATGAGCGGGTCCGCACCCTGCTGTCCTGGCAGCTGGAATCGGAGGGGTTCACCGTCAGGTGCACGGCCGATGGCACCGACGCCCTGGTGCGCATCGAGCGGGACCATCCCGACTTGGTCGTGCTCGACCTGTCCTTGCCGGGGGTGGCTGGGCTCGACGTGCTGCGCCGGGTGCGTGAGCGTGAGGAGATCGCTTGCGGCGCACCGTTGCCGGTGATCATCCTATCCGGCCGGACCGGAGAGACCGACAGGATCGTGGGCTTGGACCTCGGCGCCGACGATTACCTGGTCAAACCCTTCTCACCCGGTGAACTGGCCGCCCGCGTCCGCTCGGTGCTGCGCCGGGCCCGCCCCCTCAGCTCTACCTCGTCCTCCGCCGGGCTCAGGGTGGACGCCGTCACCCGTGAAGTCTTCGTGAGCGGCCGCCGGGTCGACCTCACCGCCAGGGAGTTCGACCTGCTGGCCTTCCTGGCGCGTAATCCGCGCCAGGTCTTCACCCGGCCCCAGTTGCTGCGCTCGGTGTGGGCGAGCGAAGAGTCGTGGCAGAGCGAGGCGACGGTGACCGAGCACATTCACCGGCTGCGCGGCAAGGTGGAAGACGATCCCGCGCACCCGCGCTGGCTGCACACGGTCCGCGGGGTCGGATACCGGCTGGAGCCCTGACATGACCGGAGCCCAGCGCACCGAGGAGCCAGCTGCCGGCGGGCTGGACCACACCGACAGCCTCCGGCTGCTCGGCCGCCAGACCCGGGTGCTCGAGCTGCTTGCCTCGGGCGCGTCGCTCGACGTCGTGCTGACCAGCGTGGTGCTTGCCCTGGAAGAGCTGATCGACGGGGCCCGGTGCTCGATCCTGCTACTCGACCCGGTGACCGCGACGCTGCACCACGGCGCGGCGCCGACGCTGCCCGCCAGCTACGCGTGCGCGATCGACGGCATGAGCATCGGCCCGCAGGAGGGTTCCTGCGGCTCCGCCGCCTACCTGGGCATCCCCGTGATATCCGACGACATCACCACCGACCCGCGGTGGCAAGGCTTCCGCGATATCGCGATGCCCCACGGCCTGCGGTCGTGCTGGTCCACGCCCATCGGCGGCCGGACCCAGACCACCGGCACCTTCGCGGTGTACCACGATCGCGTCCACCAGCCCAGCCCGCGCGAACGCCGTCTTGTGGAGCGCTTCACCCACCTGGCCTCGGTGGCCATCGACCACGCCACCTTGTTCGGCGCGCTCGCCGAGAGCGAGGAGCGGTTCCGCCACGCCTTCGAAGACAACGCCGCCGGCATGGCCCTCACCGACCTGAAGGGCCGTTTCATCAAGGTAAACCGGGCCCTGTGCGACATGCTCCGACGCTCAGAGACCGAACTGCTGACGATGACGACGAGCCAGGTACTCACCTCCGCCCCGCCCGGCTGCGATCCGGCGCAACTCCTGGCCGAGGTCGCCTCAGGCCGCCGGGAAAGTGCGCACTTCGAGTCTCGAGCGCTCTGCTCCGACGGCAAGGTCCAGCAGGTGGCCCTGGCCGCCTCGGCGGTCCGCGGCGCCGCCGGCGCTCCTGTACACCTCAGCCTCAACCTGCAGGACATCACCCAGCGGCACGCCGCCGAGCGTGAGCGCCGGGCCCGGCGCGAGGCCGAGGTAGCCCGCGCCGTCGCCGAAGCCACCAGCAGGGCAAAGTCCGCCTTCCTGACCTCGCTCAGTCACGAACTGCGCACCCCCTTGCAGGCCGTCGCCGGTTTCGCCGAGTTGCTCGGCACGCTCGACCTGCCGTCAGAGCGCCGCGCCGCCGCCCTGGCGCACATCCAGAGTGCGACCGCACATATCACTTCGCTGGTGGATGACGTGCTCGACATAGCCAAGATCGAAGCAGGCGCGCTCCCCGTGCACATCACCGACGTCGACCTGGCCACCGTCATCACCGACGCGCTCGACCTGCTCAGCCCCCTAGCCGCCGAACGTGAGATCACGCTACGCCGACCGCGGGCCGGCGGCTGGGTCCGGGCCGACCAGCGAAGACTGCGGCAGGTGCTGATCAACCTGATCACCAACGCTATCCGCTACAACTATCCAGCGGGGCAGGTCCAGGTCAGCGTCCGTTCTGACGGCGAGACCCAGACAATTCGGATCACCGACACCGGGCCCGGGATCCGGGCCGACCTGCTGGACCGGCTGTTCGTCCCCTTCGACCGCCTCGGGGCCGAAGCCGGCCCGGAGCAAGGAGCGGGACTCGGCCTCCCGCTCGCCCGCGGCCTCACCGAGGCCATGGGCGGTCAGCTGACCCTGGAGAGCGGCCATGGCGCCGGCACCACGGCCGCACTATCGCTGCCGTCACGGAAGGGAGGCGGCGGCCATAGGTGACTGAAGAACCACGGGTCGTTCGGAAGAATCTTCTTTCAGAACGGTCCGTAGCGTGATGGTCACTGGTCGAGATGCACCGTAATCTGCGGGTTCTGACCGGGCACGACGGTAGCGTAGCCGCGGGCGTCCTGAGCCGGGTGCTGCGGCTGGCGGGGGTTCGGTCGGAGATGGAGCCGCTGGGCCAGGAAACACGTCGCTCCTGGCGACCAGGCACAGACCAGGGGTTTACCCGGGGGCTATCGTGCGCCTTGGGTGCGATGGTTATGACAGACCCGTATTAAGCGGGGCTGCGAGACCCAACCAGCGGAGGTTGCAGATGGCCGAACTCCCACCGGCCCCGGCGGAGGGAATGGTGCGCGATCCCGACCGGGTCAGCAGCTTCCTCAACATCCGGGTCAAAGACATCGACGCCGTGTACGCCGAATGGAGCGCCCGGGGTGCCCAGTTCCTGACGCCGCCGAAACAGCATGCCTACGAGAAGCGCTGCTACATCCGCGACCCCGACGGCCACCTGATCGAAGTAGGCCAGACCACAGACCCAAAGGGAGACTGGACGCCCCCGCAGTGGCCATCGAGCACGCCCGCCGAGGTGTCCGAGTAAATGCCGGACTGCCATCTCGGACTGCATGCCGTCCGGGCCGGTCTCAGCTTCATCGCGCGGAAGGAAGCTCAGTGTGACGAAGGTTTACGCCACGGTCATGTTCAGGTCAGGGCCGGTGTGCGGATGGTGCGAGCAGGCCCGCGGCACGGGCGGACTCGACGGCTTCGGCCCGGCTGTGCGCGTCAAGCTTAGCGTACAGGTTGCGCAGGTGGGTCTTGACGGTGCTGGTCGACACCGATAGCTCAGCGGCGATCTCCGGTGCCGACAGGTGGGTCGGCAGGTAACGCAGCACGCGGACCTCGCTCTTGCTGAGCGGCTCGAGCGTCGGCCGCGGCCCGGCGGGCGGCGCGGGCTTGTTCCCGGCCACCAGGTCGCGGATCTGGGCGAGCAGGCCGGCGTGCGCGGTGCGCTGTGCGGCGTGCCGCTCGAGCAAGGCCGGCGCGGGATGCAGCAGAAACCACAACAGCGCCCCGTCGGGTTCGGCGAGACCGAGCGCGCGCTCCAGGGCGTCCCCGGCGGCGGCCGGGTCGCCGAGCGCGTCCCGGGCGATCGCCTCCAGCAAGTAGGCCTCGGCCAGCCAGGATCTCCAGCCGCCCAGGGCTGAGCCGTCCAGGACCGGCGCGAGCGCGGCAGTCGCGGCGGCCGGGTCGCCTTGCGCGAGCCGCAGCGCCGCCGCGGCGACGCGCATCTCCCGGCGATCGCGGTCGCGTGCGCTGAGGTCGGCGAGGGCCTGCACAGCGCGATCGTGGTCGCCGAGCCTGACCCGGGCGAGCATCAGCCAGGCTCGCAGTGGCCTGCCTAGCGGGTTCGGCCCGGCCAGCCGCTCGGCCGCCTCGAACGCGGCCAGCGCGTCGGCGGCCCGGCCGCGCCCTAGCTCAAGCTGGCCGCGGACGTAGTGTGCCCCCATCGCCGACGCCGGGTCCGCTTCCGCTCTGAAGGTCTGTTCGGCGCGCTGGACCCAGGTGTCCGCCTCGTCCAGCTGCCCCTGCCAGGCGAGCGCGGCGGCCAGCGTGTTGGCGGCGAAACCGGTATACAGATCGGCGGTCCAGCCGTGGCGCTCGGCGATATCGATCGCCTGCCTGGTGAGGTCCGCGGCCCGGGGCAACCGCCGGCTGAGCTCTATCTCCGCCCGGTAGACCAGGCCCATGAGCTCGAGGTACGGCCACTGGATCCGGCGCGCTATCGCGACCGCCTGGTCCAGGTGGCTCTCCGCATCGTCGAGGTGGCCGATCCAGGTCTCGGCGTTGCCGATCTCGAGCAGCGCGAGCGTACGGAGCTCTTCCCCGCCCGGCGCTTCGGGAGCCTCGGCCGCGCCGAGCAGCCGCTGCGCCTGCTCGGCGCGGGTCCACTGGTCGCCTGTGCGCCCGGACGACAACAGCTGGACCACCCCGAGCAGCACCTGCGCCTGCCCGCGCCGGCCGGGCGGCACTGATTCCAGCTCGCGCTCCGCCACCTTGAGGTAGCGTTCCGCCGCGCGCAGCGACCCCTGAGCCAGCTCGTCGGCCGCGGCCACGGCCGCCAGCTCGGCATCTGCGGAGCAGGCGCCGGCCGGGAACCCGGCCAGCAGCGAGTGCACGGCGGCCGTGCGACCACCCAGTTTCAGGGCCGCCCAGTGGGCGGCTAGCAGCCGGGCGGCCAGGTCCCAGTCCTGTCCCGCTTGCGCGTGCCGGACCGCCTCCACCGGGAAGCCGTGCTCCGCAAACCAGCAGGCTGCGCGGCGGTGCAGTTCGGTCGCCGCGCCCGGCTCGGTCCGGCGCAGCTCCAGCTGCAGCAGGTCGACGAACAGATGGTGATAGTGGAACCACGACCGGGCCGCATCCAGGGATACGACGAAGGCGTTCGCCTCCTCCAGATCCTGCAGCACCCGTTCCCCGCCTGAGCCTTCCGTCAGCAGATCAGCCAGCTCTCCGTTCACCCGTTCCAGCACCGAAGTCCGCAACAGCAGCCGCCTGACCTCCTCGCTCTGCCGGTCGAGCACCTCGGCCAGCAGGTATTCCGCCACCGTCCGCTCGCTCCCGGAGAACTCCGCGGCGAACCGGTCCGGATCCGGGTGCCCGGCTAGGGACAGCGCTGCCAGTCTCAGCCCCGCCGCCCACCCCTCCGTTCGCTGATGCAGCGCAGCCAGAGCCGACCCGGTCAGGTTCACACCGGCCGCCCGGAACAAGGCCTGCGCCTCGGTGAGGGTGAACCGCAGATCGTTCGCGCGGATCTCGGTCAGCTCCCCGTCCAGCCGCAGCCGGTGCAGGCCCATGTGCACGTCGTGCCGGGTGGCCAGCACGAACCGCAGCCGCTCCGGTGCGCGCATGACCAGCAGCTCAAGTTGCCGCCGCGCCTGGGCGGAGTCGAGCTCATGTGCGTCGTCGACCACCAGCCATAGCTCGTCTCGAAGCGGCTCCAGGTCCGTGAGCAGCCGCTCGATGATCGCCCACCCGTCCAGATCCGGCGCCGCCGTGACCGGACGCACCAGCGCCGACCCCGGGGCCGTCTGGCGCAGCGCATCCAGTACGGCCAGCCACAAGCGCTGCGGATCGCGCTCGTCGCGGCCGACCGGCACCCAGGCGGCGCGGTCGGCCAGGCCTGCCGCACCGATCCAGGAGCGCAGCAGCACCGTCTTGCCGCTCCCGGGTGGCGCCGACACCACGGTCACCCGCGGCGCCTCCGCGAGCCGCTCCCACAGGGCCGGCCGGGAAACAACTCCTCCCGCGCCGGGACGAGCGGCACCCGCGGCAGGCTGCCCTTTCGCCGCAGGCCGCATGGCTCATTTTCGCACGAAAGGACCTCCGAGCGCGGTGACGCGGAGCTCGGGGATTGAGCCAGCGCTCGCGCACGGACTGTCGATCTTGACGATGTGCATGTCCGGCGTGACGGCAACGCTACGGATGAGCAGGCGGCACGTCACGGCTGCGTGCCGCGCACTGGAAGGAGAAACTGCATGAGCACGAACTGGCTTGAGGGTATGCCTGCGCAGCCAGCCGACCCGAAGGCGATGCCGGTCTTCGCCGGACAGAAGCTGATCGTGGTCGGCGGCAGCAGCGGCATGGGGCGCCAGACGGCCGCTGACGTCGTGGCCGCCGGCGGCAGCGCCGTCGTGATCGGCCTCGATGACGGGCGGGTCAACGGCACCATGGCGGAACTTAGTCAGCACGGTAAGGCCTATGGCATCGCGGCTGACCTGACCGACCGGATGGAGGTGGAGCGGGTCCGGCGGCAACTGGCGGATGAGCACGCGGACGCCACGCTGCTCGTCAATACGGCCGGGCTGTTCATCCCCAAGCCGTTCCTGGATCACGACGCCGCTGACTACGACTCGTACCTGGAACTGGACCGGGCCATCTTCTTCATCACCCAGACGGTGGCCCGCGGCATGGTGAGCCAGGGCCGTGGCGGCTCCATCGTCACCATCGGCAGCATGTGGGCGCATCAGGCCATCAGGGCCACGCCGTCGTCGGCGTATTCGCTCGCCAAGGGCGGCTGCACGCGCTGACCCGCAACCTGGCCCTCGAGCTCGCGCCGCATCAGGTCCGGGTCAACGCGGTCGCTCCGGCCGTGGTCGCGACGCCGATCTACGAGCGGTTCGTGCCCAAGGACAAGCTCGAGGAGACGCTGCACAGCTTCGACGGCTTCCACCCGCTCGGCCGGACCGGCACCGTGCGGGACATGGCCAACGTCATCACGTTCCTGCTGTCTCCCGCGACCAGCTGGGTCACCGGCGCCGTCTGGGATGTCGACGGTGGCGTGATGGCCGGACGTAACTAACAAACCACCAGGCCTATCTCGCGTCGAAGGGGCGTCATGAAGCCCATCTCGAAGCTGGCCGCCGTCGCTACGGCCTGAGCGGCAGTTGCCGCGCTGTCCGCCGGGCCGGCCAGCGCAGCTAGCACACATGCCTGGCCAGGACAGGCATCTGCGGTGTTCGTGCAGACCGACATCGGCCGGGCCTGGTCACGGCACATCGTCAAGGCGGACAGCTAAACCGGGGCGGGGGCCTTCAGGAGCCGGGAAACCGGCTGGTTTTGATGATGCGGGGCGCGGGGCCGTCGCCCGCGTGCTCGATGACGATGCGGGTGAGCTCGACGCGGGAGGCGATGCTGAGCTTGCGGAAGGCCTGGCGGAGGTGGTGGGCCACGGTGTGGGTGCTGATGTACATCCGGGCGGCGACCTGGTTGTTGTTCAGCCCCTCGGCGACCAGGCCGGCCACGGCCTGCTCGGTGCCGGTCAGGCTGCCCCACCCGGTGGCGGGCCGGTCGGCGAGTGTGGTCCAGTGGCGACGGCGGATGCCGAGCTGACGCAGCCGCCGCCGGATGCGGGCCTGGTCGCGGTCGGCGCCGACCTGGCCGTATCCTGCGAGCGCGTCCTTCAGGTGCCCGATGGCCCGGTCCCGGTCGCCGTGGCTGGCACGCAGCACGCCGAGGTCTTCTGCCGCGGAGGCCCTGGCCCACGGATCGGGGTGCTGGGCGGCGGCCTCGGCCAGGCCGTCCGCGTCGCGGCGGGCCAGGCCCCGGGCGTGGGCCGCCGCCGCGGCCAGGGCCGGGATCCCGGGATGGGCGTCGGCCAGGGCACGCGCGGCGCGCGCGGCGCGGCCGGCCAGCCCGCGGTCCCCCGCGGCCAGGGCGGCGCGAGCGAGCCACGCCGGGGCGGCGGGGTCGCCGAGCAGGAGCCCGGGCCGCGCCTCCAGGTCAGCGCACAACTGGCGGAGGTGGTGGAGGACGGAGGCCGGGCCGTCGCGGGCCTCGGCGATCTGCGCCTGCGCCAGCGCGGTTTCCGGGCCCGCGTAGATGTCCGCGAACTGCGGGCCCGGGGCGGGACGGCTGGCCACCTGCTGGGCGGCGGCCGCGATGTCGCCACGGCGCAGCTCGACCATGGCCAGCACGCCGTGCGCGGCCGCGGCGTAGCCGTGCGCGCCGAGGGCCCGCGCGACCGCCAGCGCCGCCTGGGCGTCGGCGGCGGCCGGGGCCAGCCGCCCGGCGGCCAGGTGGAGACGGGCCCGCACGATGGACAGCGCGGCCTGGGCCGGGATGGCTTGCAGCGCCGCGTCGTCCGCCGCGCGGAGGATATCCTCCGCCTCGCCGGTCCGGCGCAGGTCGGCCAGGACCGCGGCGAGCGCGAGCAACGGCTGGACAGCACGCGCATCGGGAGAGACCCCGGTACCGTACCGGGCCGCTTCGCGCAGCAGCTCGAGCCCGTCGTCGATCTGTCCGCGGTCCCAGGCCAGGACCGCCCGGGTAAGCCGGGCCGCCGCGACGGCGCGGCTGTCGTGGCGGGCGGGGACGGCCAGGATGGCGTCGGCGGCCGGCCCGGCCAGATCGTCACGCTCCGCGGCCAGGGCCTGGAGATGCGCGGTCAGCGCCTGGTCCCGCACCTGGTCGGGAAGCTGCGGCCGGGCCAGGACGAGCTGGGCCTGCTCGGCTGCCTCCCGGACCTGCCCGCCGGCGCACAGGACCGAGGACAGGGCGCACCGCAACCGGTCCTCGGCCGCCGCCGGCAGCGGCCGGGCCAGCATGTCACGGGAGATCCGGGCGGCCTGGTCCAGCCGGCCCGCCGCGGCCAGCGCTTCGGTGGCGGCCACCGTGCGGCGCAGCGCGCCGGGGTCGGCCGGGGCGGTCAGCTCCAGCGCGCGCAGCGCCAGGTCGGCCGCGGTCTGCGGCGCCGAGCACAGCGTCTGCGCCGCCGCGGCGTCCAGCCCGGCCACCGACGCCGGATCACCCGGGTGCGCGGCCCGCAGCAGGTGACGGCCGGCCCGGGCCGCCGATTCGCCCCGGGCCAGCAGGATCTCGCCATACTGGCGGTGCAGCGCGTCGCGGGCCGGCCGCGGGATCAGCTCGCTGATCGCGCGGCGCAGCAGCGGCTGGCGGAACGCGAAGGCATGTTCCGCGGCGGTCACGACCGCGGCGGCCATGGCCTCCTC
>Ga0070730_10001911_pt1 | contig 19462 bp, 20 predicted proteins | sample Coa_R1_3_FD_66447 | JGI IMG/M metagenome (GOLD analysis project Ga0070730, IMG submission 66447) | Surface soil microbial communities from Centralia Pennsylvania, which are recovering from an underground coalmine fire - Coalmine... | ecosystem: Environmental > Terrestrial > Soil > Unclassified ... | reverse complement strand
GGGCTGCTGAGCCGGGGGCTGCTGTACCTGGGCCGGCGGCTGGGCCTGGACGGGTGCCGCCGGGGGCGCGGGCGGGGCCGGCGCTTGCGGAGCCTGCCGGACCGGGGGCTGGTAGGGCGCCGTCTGCGGCTGGGGCTGCTGCTGTGCGGTGGGCGCGGCTGGTGGCTGCGGCGGCCCGGCCTGCGCGGGCGGTGCGGGCGGTGCCGGAGCCTGGGCCTGGGGCGTCTCCTGCTGGGCGGGTGCCGGTGCCGCGGGTGGGGCCGGTGCCTGAGCCGGCGCGGCCGCCTGGGCCGGCGCCGGGGCGGCGGGCGCGGGAGCCGCCTGGCTGGCGTCGTCGCCCTCGTCGATCGTCGCCAGCTCGGCACCGACCGCGACGGTCTCGTCCTCGGCCACCGCGATGCTGCGCAGGATGCCGGCCGCGGGGGAGGGGATCTCCGTGTCGACCTTGTCGGTGGAGATCTCGAGCAGCGGCTCGTCCCTCTCTACCCGCTCGCCTTCCTTCTTGAGCCAGCGTGTGACGGTGCCCTCGCTGACGCTCTCGCCGAGCTGGGGCATGGATACCGAGACCGCCATGGTCTTCCCGACTCCCTCTGTTGCCGTGCTACTTGGTCATTGTCCGCTATGAGCCAGCGCTTACGCGTGCACGTGCAGTGGCTTGCCCGCGAGCGCGAGGTGCGCCTCGCCAAGGATCTCCGACTGGGTGGGGTGTGGATGGATGAGCTGTGCCACGTCGGCCGGCACGGCTTCCCAGTTGTAGATGAGCTGGCCCTCGGCGATCAGCTCGCCCACCCGGGCGCCGACCAGGTGGATGCCGAGCACGGGCCCTGGCTGGCCACCTTCGGTGTCCGGTGCGGTGGCGATGACCTTGGCCGAGCCCTGCGTCTGCAGGATCACGCTCTTGCCGTTGCCGCCGAGCGGGTAGTTGAACTCCACGGTCTTGATCCCGCGCTCGGCCGCGGTGGCCGAGGTGATCCCCACCGAGGCGACCTCGGGGTCGGAGTAGGTGATCCGCGGCACTCCGTCGTAGTCGATCGGCGTGACCGGCAGCCCGCTCAGCCGCTCCGCGACCAGGATGCCCTCGGCGAAGCCGGCGTGCGCCAGTTGCGGGCCTGGGGTCAGGTCACCGACGGCGGAGATCGTCGGCACGTTGGTGGCGCAGTAGGGGTCCACCCGGACGAAGCCGCGCTCCATGATCAGGCCGACGTCCTCGTAGCCGAAGCCGGCCGACACCGGCCCGCGGCCGACCGCGACCAGGAGCAGTTCGGCGTCGAGCGTCTTGCCGCCCTCCAGGGTGACGGTCACGCCGTTGCCGGTGTCCTTGACGCCCTCGAACCTGGCGCCGAGCTCGAAGGAGATGCCGCGGCGCCGGAAGGCCCGCTCGAGCTGCCGCGAGCTTGCCTCCTCCTCGAGCGGCAGCAGGTGCGGCAGCATTTCCACGATGGTCACCTCGGCGCCGAAGGACCGCCAGACGCTGGCGAACTCCACGCCGATGACACCGCCGCCGAGAATGATCACCGAGCCGGGCACCCGGTCCAGGGTGAGCGCATGGTCGCTGGTGATCACCCGGTTGCCGTCGATCTCAAGGCCGGGCAGGCTGCGCGGCTGGGACCCGGTGGCCAGCACGATGTGCTCGCCCTCGTAGACGGTGTTGCCGACCTGGACCTGGGTGGAGGAAATCAGCCGGCCGTCGCCGATGACCGTCTCCACCTTGCGGCTGGCGATGGTGGACTGCAGCCCCTTCCAGAGCCGGTCCACCACCTTGTCCTTGTACGCGTTCACCCCGTCGATGTCCACGCCGTCGAAGGTGGTCTTGATCCCGAAGGACCCGCTCTCCTTGGACAGATCCGCCACCTCGGCCGCGTGCAGCAGGGCCTTGGTCGGGATGCAGCCCCGGTGCAGGCAGGTGCCGCCGACCTTGTCCCGCTCGATGAGCGCCACACGCTTGCCGAGCTCGGCCGCTCGCAGCGCGCAGGCATACCCTCCGCTCCCGCCGCCGAGCACGACGATGTCGTAAAGCCCGCTCGCTTCCGCCACTGAACGCTCCTTGTCTGGTGTCAACGCCCTCTGTCAGCGGCCGGGCCTACAAGAGCCCGTCCGCGACGTCGAGGGCGATCTGGGTGAGGGTGCGCACGGCCGCCCCCGTCCCGCCCTTGGGTGTGTACCCATGGGCATCATCTTCGTTGAAGGCAGGACCGGCGATGTCCAGGTGCGCCCACCGGGTCTGCCCGGTCACGAACTCGCGCAGGAAAAGCCCACCGACCAGCATCCCACCGCTGCGATCCGGCGAGACGTTGGCCAGGTCGGCCACCTCGGAGTCCAGCCCGTCGCGCAGCTCGTCCGGCAGCGGCATCGGCCAGAACGCCTCGCCGGCCCGGCGGGCCGACGCGACGATCCCGTCGCGCACCTCGTCGTGGTTGGCCATGACACCGGCCGTGCGCCGGCCGAGTGCGACCGTCTGCGCGCCGGTGAGCGTGGCCACGTCCACCAGCAGGTCGGGCGAGTCGCCGAGCGCCCGGTCCAGGGCGTCGGCCAGCACCAGCCTGCCTTCGGCGTCGGTGTTCAGCACCTCGACCGTCTTGCCGCCGTGGATGGTGATGATGTCGGCCGGGCGCTGGGCTCGGCCGCCCGGCATGTTTTCCGCGCTGGCCAGGTACCCGACGACGTTGACCACGGGGCGCAGGTCGGCGATCGCCTGCATGGCGCCGAGCACGGCGGCGGCGCCGGCCATGTCCGACTTCATGTGCTCCATCGACTTGGGCGGCTTGAGCGACAGGCCGCCGGAGTCGAACGTGATGCCTTTGCCGGCGAACACCACGGTCTTGACCGCGCCGGGATGGCGGTAGCCGAGCCGCACCAGGCGGGGCGGATGCACCGAGCCCTGGCCTACCGCGAGGATGCCGCCGTAGCCATCCTCGGCCAGCGCTTCTTCGTCGAGCACCTCGACGTCCAGCCCGCGGGCGGCCGCGACCTTCTCCGCCTCGTCGGCCAGGGTGGCCGGCACCAGGTGCGAGGGACCGGTGTTGACCATGTCACGCACCAGCGCCACCGCGTCGGCCAGTGCCTGCGCCCGGTGCGCCGCGGCCGGTGTGGGCACGCCGTCGCCGCAGACCGTCAGCTCCAGATCCGGCGGCGCGGCCACGGTCGTGCGGTAGCGGGAGAACACGTAGCCGCCGAGCAGGCCACCCAGCGCGGCCGCTTCGGCCTCGGTGTCGTCGCGGGCCGGCAGGGCGAGCGCGACGCGGTAGACGCCGGCCATGCCGTGACCGGGGACGGCCTTTGCCAGCGGCTCGACGATCTCACGAAGGGCTGCTCCCGCGGCCCGGCGCAGCAGTTCCGGGTCGAAGGCAGGAACCTGCTCAGCCATGGCCTGCCCGCCGGGCTTGCCGAGCCCGGCGGCCACGATGAGGGGGGCGACAGCGGCGGGGGATGACCCGCCGGACAGCGGCCCCGACGCGACCTTCGTGGTTTCCTCGGCTTTGCCGGTCGCGCCGAGAGCGGTGAGTGCGGAGATCAGCGTGCCGCCGAGGGCGTCGTCGATCGGTTCGGCACCGGGGGCGAGCCGGGGTCCTTCCGCACCCTCGATGATCCCGACGACGATCGCGTCGGGCCGGGTGTTGCCGGATGCTTCGCTGGTCAGCAGTCTCGTGGTCACCCGTCAGATGCTAGTGCCTGTGCGTACCAGGAAATGACCGTACGGTCCGGGCAACATGCCCGGACCGTACGGTACCCGAAGGTCAGCCGCCGAGCCTGACCGTCGCGAAGTGCGGATCGGAGAAGCTGAACATGGTCATCAGGTTGCCGATGGCCGGCCGGTTCTTCGGCACGTAGACGTTCGGCGCCGGGTTCGGCAGGTTGTCCTCGCTGAACGAGGTGAGTGGGCTGAGCCCCCAGTTCGCCTCGATGAACTTCAGGATCGACACATGGTCGGTGTAGGTGTGGTCGACGTAGTCCTGCCTGGCATAGGGCGAGATCACCAGCATCGGGACGCGCGGGCCGTCACCGAAGAAGCTCACCGGCTGGATGTAGCCGGAGTCGTAGTAGCCACCGGTCTCGTCGAAGGTGACGAAGATGGCGGTGGACTTCCACAGCTTCGGGTTGTCCTGGACGGCGGCGACCGCCCGGGCGGTGAAGGTCTCGAACGCGGCCAGCGCGGAGTAGCCGGGGTGGCCGTCGTCGTCGCCGGGCTTGAGGAACGTCACGGCCGGCAGCGTGCCGTGTGCCGCCTGGTAGATGAAGTTGCCGAGGCCGTGCTGCACGTTCTTGCGCAGGGCCGGGTTCGTCATGATCGACGTCGAGTACTGCATCGGGTCGCAGATTCCGCAGTAGGAGAAGTTTGGCTTCCCTCTGTTGTAACCCTCGCCGTAGTAGCCCCACGAGATGTGGTGGGCCGACAGCTCGTTGCCGATCGTGACGTAGTCCGTCTTCTGCGGTGGCACGGTGAACGGTGATGTGTTGACCGTGCCGTCCACGTTGTAGCCGGCGTTGTAGTTGTTGAGAATGTAGTAGCGGCCAGGCTGGCAGTTGTTCTGCACCTTGTAGGGCAGCGAGTCCAGGTAGCTGAAGACCGGCCCAACCCCTGGCTGGCTGTGGTCGGCGCACTCGGAGTAGGAACCACCCGAGTAGCCGTCCTGGGTGTAGTTGTTGTTCGTGCCCGGCTTGGGGTTGGGGTTCTCGATCTCGTTGGCCGGTGGCGTGGCTGCCTTCCCGGACTTGTCCTGGTAGGAGGCGGCGAACCCGGTGCCCAGCATGATGTGGTTGGCACCCGTGCCACCCTGCACCGCCTGGTGGTAGTTGTCGCTGATCGCGTAGTTCTGGGCCAGGTCGCGCAGGATCGGGGCGTCGCCCGCGGCCATGTTGTAGTAGCCCATCTGCAGCCCGCCCTGGTAGATCGGCGCGGGCGGCATCGCGCCGTTGTCGTCGCCGGCGGTGTTGGCCGTCCAGACGTTCAGCCTGCTGTGGTACCCGTCGGTCTGCTGGTACATCTGGTAGAAGCGGTGCAGTGGGTCGCCGACGAAGGCGCCGTAGAACTCACAGCCGCCCGTGTACTCAAGGTGGCTGTCGAAGTAGGGCACGTACTTGGTGATCTGGTACGGCGCGCTGGCCAGGCTGGCCGGGAACCGCTTGTCCGGGACGTCGGCCTTCTGCCCGTCGCAGCCGCTGCTGACGTAGGTGGTATTGGGCCGTGGCAGGGTCTTGTAGGGACCGGTGAGCTTGGGCCGGATGCTGTAGGTCTTGGTGTCCGACGCGGTGAACTGCTCCGCCTTCCGCCAGTTGGGCCCGAGGCCGCCGTTCTTGGTGACGATCCCCTCGGACAGCAGGTTGTCGACGTGCTGCCCGCGAGGCGGCTGATATGTCGCGAAGACATTGTCGAAGCTGTGGTTCTCGCCGATGATCACGATGACGTGCTTGATCGGTGTCCGCGTGGCAGGTGCGCTGTCCCGCTGCGATGCCGCCGCGCCTCCCGAGGTCAGGGCGGTTACGCCGGTGACCACCGACGCGGTCAGCGCCACGATGCCGAGCCCACCGGCCGGGGTGAACAGTTTGCGTCTCATCAGCCTGCTCCTTTCACTCGCGGCCTCATACGCTACGCCGTGGGCGTGAATCCGCGACGTCCCGGACGTGAATCTTGCCCGGTTCTGTGACCTGGCCGGATGGCTGCGCCGTAAGGAAGTGCAATAGAGCTAACTGCCGTCATGACTCATTTCTAACCGATGTTAGAATCGGGATGACCCAGGACAACGAAGAGGAGCACACATGGGGGCAGGAGCCCTGTTCATCGCGGTCTTTCTCGCCTGCGCCGTGGAGGCGGTCGAGGCGACCACGATCGTGCTCGCCGCCGGGACAGCGCGGGACTGGCGCTCGGCCATCACGGGGACGCTCTCGGCGCTCGCCGTGCTGGCCATCCTGGTCGCCGCGCTCGGCCCGGCTGTCTCCGCGCTGCCGTTGCGGGAGCTGCGGCTCGTGGTGGGTGCCCTGCTGCTGATCTTTGGCCTGCAGTGGCTGCGCAAGGCGATCCTGCGGGCCAGCGGCTACAAGGCCCTGCATGACGAGAACGAGATCTACCGCAAGCAACTGGCCGCCGCGGCCACCGAGCCGGGGCAGCGGCGCGGCAGAGTACGCGACTGGTACGCCTTCACCCTCTCCTTCAAGGGAGTCCTGCTCGAAGGCCTCGAAGTGGTGTTCATCGCGCTCACCTTCGGCGGCAACGCCCACAACCTGCCGCTGGCGGCGCTGGCGGCCATCTGCGCGGTGGCCGTGGTCGCAGCCACGGGCGCCGCTGTGCGGGCGCCGCTGTCGCGGGTTCCGGAGAACACGCTGAAGTTCATCGTCGGGATCATGCTGACCGCGTTCGGCACGTTCTGGGGGGCCGAGGGGGCCGGTGCGAACTGGCCGGGGTCGGACGCGGCGCTGCTGGCCCTGGTGCCTGCCATCGCACTGTTCGCCCTCGGGCTCGTTGCCGCGCTGCGCCGGGCCAAGGCCGCCCAGGCCGCTGCCAGCGGCCGCGGGCCGGCTGCCGAGGTGGGCTGAGATGGGCAAGCGGCTGCGGGACTTCCTGGCCTTCCTCTATGACTTTGTGGTCGGCGACGACTGGCGGATCGCCGTCAGCGTGGTGGCCGGGCTGGCGCTGACCTACGCGGTCAGCAAGACCAGCGTGCCCGCCTGGTGGCTGCTGCCCGTACTGCTGGTGGTGATGCTGCCGGTCAGCCTCTGGCTGGCCGCCCGCCGCCGGTAGGCGCAGAGGTCAGCCGTTCCCGACTTCCTCGGCGTACACCCGGGCGGCGTATTCCTCCAGGGTCTTCTCACAGCCGGCCAGCGCCTGCTCCGCCTGGTCGCGCCGGGCCGCCCCGAAGACGTCGCGTTCGCGCACCCGGGCGAACCAGTTTCGCAGCTTCACCAGGTCGACCTCGTTTTCTTCGAGTTCGGCGTAGGTGAAGTGGCTGGCGGTGTATTCCTTGCGCACCTGGGCCTGGAAGTCCTCGCACTTGTCGACGATTTCCTCGTACTCGTCGTCCCTGGCCGCCTGGAACGCGGCGCGCACCTCCGGCTCGCCGGCCAGCACCCGGCAGGAGAGCAGCACCGCCGTGCCGGACATCTCGATGATCTCCCGGCGGAGCTTGCGCAGGGCCCGTTCGGCGCCGCCGCTGGCGGGCAGCGCCGCGGCCGAGTTCTGCAGGTATATGGCGCCCAGGCTCTTGATCCTGCGCCATACGGCCGCGCGCAGCCTGGTCGGTTCCGGTGGCACCCGGTAGACGAGCAGCAGCCAGTTCTCGCCGTCAGCCTGCTCATCGCTCACCCGGCCATTGTCTCAACCAGCCAGCCCGGCTGCGAGAATGCCGTGCATGCTGCGAACCGCATTCACCGATCTGCTCGGGGTTGACCTGCCGATCGCCGGAGCGCCGATGGCCGGGGTGGCCGGCGGCCGGCTCGCCGCGGCCGTCTCCGCCGGCGGCGGGCTCGGCATGATCGGCGTCGGGAACTCGGCCGCCCCGGAGGCGATCCTCGCCGAGGCGCAGAAGGCCCGCCAGGCTGGCCAGCGGTTCGGCATCGGCCTGATGGGGTGGGCACTGGAGCACAATCCAGGCCAGTTCGAGGCGGCGCTCGAAGCCGGCCCGGCACTGGTGTCGGTCAGCTTCGGCGGCGACCTCGGCCGGTGGGCCGGGCGGCTGCGGGACGCCGGGGTGGTCGCCGCCACCCAGGTCGGCGACGTCGACGGCGCGAGGGCAGCGGCCGATCAGGGCGTTGACCTGATCGTCGCCCGGGGGGCCGAGGGCGGCGGTCACGGCCTGGACGCGGTCGCCACCCTGCCGCTGCTGCAGGGCGTGCTGGACGCGGTCAGCCTGCCGGTTCTGGCCGCCGGCGGGATCGGCACCTCCCGTGGGCTGGCCGCCGTCCTGGCCGCGGGCGCGGCCGGAGCGTGGCTGGGCACCGCGCTGCTGAGCTGCCCCGAGGCGATGAACGACCCGGCGGCCCGGGCCCGGGTGCGCGCCGCCAAGGAAACCGGCACGTTCTACGGCAGGGTCTTCGACATCGCCCAGCGGATTCCGTGGCCGCCACAGTTCGGTGGCCGCGCCCTGGCCAATGACTTCAGCGAACGCTGGACCGGCCGCGAGGCCGAGCTGGCCGGCTACGAGCAGGCCGGAGCCGAGCTGGCCGCCGCCCGGAAGCGGGCCGACTACGACATCGCCTGTATCTACGCCGGCCAGGGAGCCGGGCTGGTCACCGAGGAACGCCCGGCTGCCGAGCTCGTCGCCGATCTGGCGGCCGGGGCCGAGCGGCTGCTGCGGAGCTGGGGGTAACGCCCGGTGTCGGACTGCCTGTTCTGCGACATCCTCGCCGGGGACATGCCCGCCGAGTTCGTCTGGGAAGATGGCCAGGTGGCCGCCTTCCTCGACGTCAGGCCGCTGTTCAAGGGACACGTGCTGGTACTGCCGCGACGGCACTACGTGACCCTGGCGGACCTGCCCGCCGATCTGCTGACCCCGCTGTTCGCCCGGGTGCAGCAGATCAGCGCCGCGATGCCGGCCGCCTACGCGGCCCAGGGCAGCTTCGTCGCGATGAACAACATCGTCAGCCAGAGCGTCCCGCACCTGCACGTGCACGTGGTGCCGCGGACCAAGGGCGACGGGCTGCGCGGGTTCTTCTGGCCGCGCGGCCGCTACGCGAGCGACGAGGAAGCGGCCGGGTACGCGACCCGGATGCGGGAGGTGCTGATCGGCGGCACTCAGGCCAGATCGTGATGGCCGCACAGGGTGAACCATTCCGCCCGGCGGTGCAGGATGGACGAATGAGGGAATCTCAAGCCACGGTGGACAGCCTGCGCACGGCGATCGAGCGCAGCGGGTACTACCCGGGCCTCGTCTCGGACGCGGTCTGCTCCGTCCTCGGCTCCGAACCCATCGTTTCCTACGTCGTTGTGCATGATGCGATGTTCGACCCGGGAATGGAGGTGCGCAGGCACATCACCGTGCTCGTGCTCACCGGCACCCGGCTGATCTACTCGCACACCGACGAGCACCCGCCCGCCGAGCCGGAGGGCCGGCCCCAGGCCGAGACGAGCACCGAGGCGGTCAAGCTCGCCAGGATCTCGTCGGTGGCGCTGACCAGGGTGGTGCCGGACCCCGCCTCCTACCTGCCCGGGGTCACCATGCCCACCGAGGTCCTGCTCACCATCGGCTGGAACGTGCTGTCCCACGTCGAACTGGAGCCCGCGCACTGCGGGGACGAGAACTGCGACGCCGACCACGGATATACCGGCACGATCACCGCCGACGACCTGGCCCTGCGGGTCAGCGAGGCCGCCGACGGCGAGGAAGGCGTCAGCCAGGTGCTGTCCTTCGCGCGGGCGCTGTCCGAGGCGACCACCCGGCCCTGACATATCCTGGCCCGCCGGCGGGCCACGTTGCCGACTTGCCCCGGCGGTGGCACGATGAGCGGGCAAACGATGCAGACCCCGAGCCGAAAAGAAGAAGGACTGCTCCCGGATGACGGATGAGCCGCGGACCCAGCCGACGCTTCCGTCCTACGGTGAGGGGACGCTCGCCGACCTGGCGTCCTCGCTGCTCGGTTCGCTCGGCATCTCCCATGAGGCCAATCCGCTCGGCCTGCCCGAGGCGGCCAGGGTCTGCCTGCTGATCGTGGACGGTCTCGGCTGGGAACTGCTCCGGGAACATGCCGCTGCCGCGCCGTTCCTGTTCGAGCTGTCGATGAGCGGCCGGACGCTCACCGCCGGGTTCCCGTCCACGACCGTGACCAGCCTCGGCTCGCTGGGCACCGGGCGGCCGCCGGGCACGCACGGGATGCTCGGCTACCAGGTGGCCGTGCCCGGCACCGGACGGCTGCTCAACGGGCTGCGCTGGGACAACCGGGTGGATCCGCTGAGCTGGCAGTCCGGCTCGACGGTGTACGAGCGGGTCGCGGCCGCCGGGGCCGGCGCCTTCCGGGTCGGGCCGGGGTCCTATGAGAAGACCGGGTTCAGCCTGGCGGCGATGCGCGGCGCGGCCTACCGTCCGGCGGACAGCCTGGGGGCGCTGGTGGCCCAGGCCAGGTCGGCGCTGCGGGAGACCGAGCGCGCCCTGGTCACCGTGTACGTCGGTGACCTGGACTCCACCGGGCACACCTTCGGCTGCGGCTCGGAGGCCTGGTACTTCCAGCTCGCGCACGTGGACAAGCTGGCCGAGCAGCTCACCTCGGTGCTGCCGTCCGGCACGCTGCTGTACATCACCGCCGATCACGGCATGGTGGACGTCCCGCAGGCCAGCCGGGTCGATGCGGACGTGACCACCGAACTGCGCGAGGGCGTGGCACTGCTCGGCGGCGAGGCGCGCGCCCGCCACGTCTACACAAGGCCGGGCGCCGCGGCCGACGTGCTCGCCACCTGGCGGCACCTGCTCGGTGAGCGCGCCTGGGTGGTGTCCAGGGACGACGCCATCGACGCCGGCTGGTTCGGCCCGGTCGCCCCCGGCATCGCCGAGCGCATCGGCGACGTGGTGGCGGCCGCCGCGGGCAACGCCGCGGTCGTCGCGACCAAGGCGGAGCCGCGCGAGTCGGCGCTGGTCGGCATGCATGGCTCGCTGACCCAGGCCGAGCAGCTGGTCCCGCTGCTGGCCCACGCGGCGGCATGAGCCCGCTGATCGCGGCCGCCGCGCTGGCCGGCGAGCTGGCCGGGGCGGAGCCACCCACCCTTATCGACGCCCGCTGGCGGCTCGGTGGCCCGCCAGGCATCGACAGCTACCGCGCGGGACACCTGCCCGGCGCCGTGTACGTGGACCTGGACCGGGACCTGTCCGGGCCGCCGGGCCAAGCCGGGCGGCACCCGCTGCCCGAGGCAGGCGGCTTCCAGGCGACGATGCGCCGTGCCGGGGTGCGCGACGGCCACCCGGTGGTGGTCTACGACGACGGTGGCACCCTGGCCGCGGCCCGCGCCTGGTGGCTGCTGCGCTATTTCGGCCACGACCAGGTCCGGGTGCTTGACGGTGGGTTCCGCGCCTGGCAGGCGGCGGGCCAGCCGCTGACCGAGGCCGAGCCAAGCCCGCCGCCGGGAGATTTCACCGCCCGGCCCGGGCACATGCCACTGATCGACGCCGATGGTGCGTCGGCCACCGCCCGGACCGGCCTGCTGCTCGACGTGCGGGCGCCGGAACGCTACCGGGGCGACAGCGAGCCCATCGACCCGGTCGGCGGGCACATCCCCGGCGCGGTGAACGCCCCGTTCACCGGCAGCCTGACCGGCGAGGGCACCTTCCGCGACCCGGCCGAACTGCGCGAGCGGTTCGCCGCCCTGGGCGCGGCGCCCGGTGGGCCGGTCGCCGCGTACTGCGGGTCCGGGGTCACCGCCGCGCAGGAGGTGCTGGCCCTGGAGCTGGCCGGCATCCCGGCCGCGCTCTATATCGGCTCCTGGTCCAACTGGCTGGCCGAACCAGGCCGCCCGGTCGCCACCGGCCCCGAGCCAGGCTGACCGCGGGGCAGGCCGGCCACCGGTCAGACCGCCATCCGCTTGGCCAGCTCCTGGCGCAGCGCGTCCGGTCCGGCCCCGGCTTCCTTGAGCACCAGCAGCGCCGCGTTGTCACCCTGGCCGAGCAGCCCGAGCAGCAGGTGGACGGTGGTGATCTCATGATCGTGCCGCTTGGCGGCGGTCTTCGCCGCGACCTCCAGCGTCTTCTTCGCCCGTGGGGTGAACGGGATGTGGCCGCCGGTGCAGGGCCGCCCACGCCAGTCCTTGCCACGGTCGAGCGCCCCGCGCCCGAACCTCGCCTCGGCTGCCTGGCGCACCGCGTCCAGGTCGATGCCCAGTGTGGCCAGCGCGCCGGCGTCCAGCGCGCGGTCGCCGGTGACGGCCAGCTCGGCGACCCGCTGCCGGAGCGTTCCGGTGTCAAGCCCCAGGGCGGCCAGCGACGCGGCGGCCGGGGTGCCCGTCCCGGCCGACAGCCCGAGCAGCAGGTGCTCACAGCCGATGAACCCGTGGTGCAGCAGCAAGGCCTCCTCCTGGGCCGCCACGACCGCCTGCCGTGCCTCGACGCTGAACCGTTCGAACATGCTTCCTCTCCCTCGTTCCCCAGCGGCCGGCTGGTCCACGGCGGCCGGCTGGTCCACGGCGGCCGGCCGGTCCACGGCGGCTGGTCATCCCGGCGGCTGGTCAGATGCCGCGCACCCGGCGGGCGTGCTTCTTGTGCGCGGCCTGTCTGCTGACGCCGAGCTGTGCCGCTATCTCCTGCCAGGACCAGCCCTGCCGGCGCGCGCTGTCGACCTGCAGCGCCTCGAGCCGCTCGGTCAGCTCCCGCAGGGCCCGCACGGCCCGCAGGCCCTGCGCCGGGTCGCGGCCGCTGGCCGCCTCCGCCAGCATCACACCCTCGTTCATGCCGTCAATTTATGTTGACAGCCGAGGGCATGTCAACTCAGGATGACACCCGCCCTGCGCCGCCGCGGAGCAGCACGGCCACCGGCCCGAGCGTCGCGGCCAGCGTCAGCGCGGTCACGGCGCCGACGATCACCAGCGCCGCCGCCCGTACCGCTTGCCGACGCCGGTAAGGACCACGGGCGAACCTGGCGGCGGCGCGAGGCCATCGAACTGCCGCGTGTCTGTGCGCCCACAGCGGTCATAGGCATGCAGTCAGTCTGTTGACGCCGCGGCCGGCGACCAATGGGGCCGGCACCCGGATGCCGGGTGGTGCTAACCCCACCCGGCACGGTTCGCCCGGGTTACCGGTGCAGGCCGGTCAGGTTGTCCAGGGCCTTGGTGATCGTGTTCGCCGCGCCGTCGATGGCCTGGGCGACCGGGCTGCCCGGGTTGCTGAGGCCGGCCGCTATCTGCTTCCAGGTCAGCCCGCTGAGCAGGGTGGGCTCGTACTGCGCGCCGAGGGCCAGGTACCTGTTCCCGATGTCCACGAACGGCAACCCGCCGGAGTCGTTGCTGGATACGTAGGGTGGCGCGTTGTACCTGCTGAACAGGGCGAGCTGCGCGCTGGTGGGCTGCTGCAGGGTGACCCGGCTGTTCTCGGAATACCACTCGACCGGGTCGAAGGACACATACCTGCTCGTGTAGTGCGACCCGTAGAAGGTCAGGGTCGGGATGTAGCCGTCATCGGGCGCCGAGTGGATGAAGCGCAGGCCGGAGAACGTGCCGAACCGGCTCAGCGCGACGGTCAGCGCCCACCGTTCGGCCGCGCAGAACGGGCAGTACTCGCCGCCCATGTAGAGCACCTCGGGCTTGCCGCCGGAGGTGAGCAGCGGCTGGTTGCCCCGGGTCGGCACGAGCGCGCTCGCCTGGCCGGTGCCGACCGAGCTCAGCCGCCCCGCCGGGACGTTGGTGACCTGCTGCGCCACCGAGGTGAGCGTGACGGCCGCCGAACTCCTGGCGGCGGGCTGCCGCAGCGCCTTCACCGCGAAGATGGCGACGACCAGGGCGATCACGACCGTCACGCTCCCGCCTGCCAGCCACAGCCGTCTGCGTCTGGCCCGCTCGGCGGCGCGCTGGGCCGCGATCTTTCTCGCCGCGCCGCTCCTGGTGGTGCCTCGCCGCTGGGTCCGCGCCGGATGGCCCATGGAGATCCCCTTGATGTCGCCGACTGGATTACCTCCACGGAAGCCGGGGGTGCTCTATACCGGCTCGGTGCTTCCTCTGCAAGACGTATGAGCGTGGGCTGACAGGCTAGGGGCATGGCTTCCGACACCAGGCCGCTGGCCGAGACCAACCCGCTTCCCGACGGCATCGGCGGGCGGCTGCGCGAGCAGCTCGCCTTCCTCGTCGAGGCAGACCGGCTCAAGACCGTGCTGCGGCGCTCGCCGCTGGCCGCTGCGGACCGGCGGGAGAACGACGCCGAGCACTCCTGGCACCTCGCCCTGATGGCCATGGTCCTGGCCGAGCACGCCGACGAGGCCGTCGACGTCGGGCACGTGATGAAACTGGTGGTCGTGCACGACCTGGTGGAAATCTACGCCGGGGACACGTTCCTGTACGACGACGCGATGGCCGCCAGCCAGCGGGAGCGGGAAAGCGCCGCCGCGGACGCGCTGTTCGGCATGTTGCCCGGCCGCCAGGCTGCCTGGATGCGGGAGCTGTGGGAGGAATTCGAGGCGCGGCAGACTCCGGAGGCAAGGTTCGCCAAGGCCATGGACCGGCTGGAGCCGATGCTGCTCAACTGGATGGCCCGGGGTGGGACCTGGCAGGCCCCCGGGGTGACGGTGCCGGACATCCGGGCCCGCACGTCGATGATCGGCGACGCCTCGGCCGCGCTGTGGGAAGCCGGCCGGGCGCTGATCCAGGAAAGCGAACGCCGTGGCTGGGCCCGGCCGGCCGATCGGTAACCGATTCGGGAACGCTGGATTACCCGCGGTTGCCGTGGATCACCCTAAACGCCCCAAAAGCTGACAATAGGGGAGTCTTGACAACCTATCCTTCGTAAATCTAGTCTTCTCGACTATGGCGCCAGGAATTCGGGATGGGCAAATGGCTGGCGCATCGGTGATCCCGACGGAATTCGAGCCGGGTTCACCCGTCATTCACTTCGCCGGAACAGACGCGTTTACCGTCGTTTCCGCCGGGTCATGAGCCCGGTGACAGGCCACCTCTTCTATCTTTCCGCAGGGAGGATCCCCCATGGGTGACCGCAATGATCCGATCTCTTCGCCTGCCTATTCGCGGAGGCGATTCCTCCAGCAGGCGGGCGCGCTCGGCGCGGCCGGGGCGGCGGCCCCACTGCTGGGACGGGCCACCGCCAGCGCTGCGGCCCGCACCGCGACCTCGTCGAAGCGTAAGTTCACCAAGGCCTCGCCCATCGAGCATATCGTCGTCTGCTGTCAGGAAAATCACTCGTTCGACCATTACTTCGGGTCTTACCCGAAGCTTCCGACCGGCTGGGGAATTCCACCAGGGTATTCTCAGCCGAATGGGCAGGGCGGCCAGTTCAAGGTATTCCACTTCGGCAACCTGACCGGCAATGGCGGAGACCCCTACCACGACTGGAACAGCATTCACAGTGAGTGGGACCACGGGAAGATGGACGGGTTCTACACCACCAATGGGAAGGACGCCTGCGGGTACTACACAGCGACTGACCTGCCGTACTACTACTCACTGCTCCCGAAGTACACGCTGTGCGCCAACTACTCCTGCGGCGTGCTGAGCGAGACCTACCCGAATCGCCTGGTTCTGTACTCGGGAACCAGCGGCGGCATCACCACGAACAACATCAACCAGAATGGTTCGCTGGACTGGCCGTGCGTGTGTGACCTGCTGTCCGGCCACGGCATCACGTTCAAGAACTACAACTTCCACTGCCCTGACAACTACTCCATCATCGCGCTGTTCAAGAAGTGGGCGACCGGCGGCCCGAACAACGAGCTCAACCAGTCGATGTCCAAGTTCTTCAGCGACTGCACGAACAACACGCTGCCGCAGGTGTCCTTCATCACCGAGGCGCCACCCTACGACGAGCACCCGCCGGCCAACATCCAGACCGGTGAGAGCATGATCAAGTCGATCGTCAAGGCGGTGCAGGCGTCGAAGGCGTGGGCGACCACGGCGATCCTGATCACCTACGACGAGGGCGGCGGCTACTTCGACCACCACCCCCCGACCCAGCTCGACAAGTTCGGGCCCGGCATCCGGGTGCCCATGATCGTCGTTTCGCCGTACGCCAAGGCTGGCCACGTGGACACCACGTTCTCCGAGCACAGCTCGGTGCTGAAGTTCATCGAGTCGACGTTCAGCCTGCCGACACTGGCCTCGATGAACCACAAGTTCGACACCAGCACGCCCAAGGGCTTCAACTACCAGGCCAACGGCGCACCGTTCCCGCCCCGGGACGGCAACCCCGCGATCAGCGACCTGACCCAGTGCTTCACCTTCGGCTGACGTCATCGGCAAGCTGATCCGGGCCATGGCGGTGGCATCTCCCAGTGCCGCCGTCATGGCCCCTCCTTTATTGTGTCGACATGCCTCTTACCGGTGAATACGAGCCAAGCGCGGCGTCATGGGCCCGCGACCAGGTCGACCTCTACGAGCGCTCCGGCGGCACCGAGGGAACCGAGATGAACGGCAAGCCGGTCATCATCCTGACCTCGGTGGGAGCGAAGACCGGGAAGATCCGCAAGACCCCGCTGATGCGGGTCGAGCACGACGGGGAGTACGCGGTGGTCGCCTCGCTGGGCGGCGCACCCAAGCACCCCGTCTGGTACTACAACCTGACCGCCAATCCGCACGTGGAACTGCAGGACGGCCCGGTCAAGAAGGACTACCAGGCCCGGGAGGTGCACGGCTCCGAACGCGCCACGTGGTGGGACCGGGCCGTCGAGGCCTGGCCCGACTACGCCTCCTACCAGGAGAAGACCAGCAGGGTCATCCCGGTCTTCGTCCTCACCCCCATCGACGCGTAACCGGCCCGGCGGCCAGCCACCAGGCCTTTCCGCTCCAGTGCTCCAGCACGGGGCGCAACAGCCGCAGCCTGTTGACCGGCTCGCCGGCCGCCCACCAGTCCGTGGCCCCGGGCAGGCCAGGCATCGCGTCGCGGAGACTGCTGACCACCTTCGCCGCCCCGGTGATCGACAACGGCGGCGTCGTCAACGGCACAGACTACTCAGCCAGTGACATCCACCCAGGAACCACCGTGGCGATCTTCGGTGAATGGTTCCTGCCCCCGGGAGCCTCCAGATTTCCAGGGCTGACTGACCCGCTCGACCTGGCATTGGAGGCGCACTATCCCGGCGGGGCGAGGTCGCGGCGGGCGGTCAGCAGGAACCAGGTGGCCGCCCCGATGGTCAGGCCGCCGGCCGCGGGCTGGGCGCCCACCAGCGCGAACGATCCGGCGCTGATCGCGGCGGCGATCGCCAGCCGCAGTGCGAGCAGCGCCGGGCGGCCGCGCCTGATTCGCAGCATGAACAGCATCGCGGTCCCGTAGCGACGGCCGGGCCGGTCGCGCTCCACCGCCGGAACCGGGACCGGATCCGTTACGTCCGGCAAGACGTCTGGTGTTCCTGCTGGCGCGTTGTCGTGGCGGGGGCCGGTCAGGTCGGCGTAGGCCTCGCCCCGGCCGAACCGGGTGCGCAGCTCCGTGTAGGCGGCGGCTGCGGCGGCGAACCGCTCGGGGTCGCCGCCGTCGTCGCGGTCGGGGTGGGTCGCGGCGGCGATCCGGCGCCAGGCCGCCCGGACGTCGTCGTCGGTCAGGTCCGGCCGGGCCGGCAGGCCGAGCACGCCGAACGGGCCGTCGCTCACCGCGGCTCCTTCCCGAACGCCTCGTCCAGCAACGGCCCGGCGTCAGGCAGGCCGCCAGCCCCGTCAGGCTCGGGCCGGGCCCGGTCGAGTTCAGCTCTGCCCCAGACTGGTACCGCCGGTACCGCCGGTGGTGCGGTGAGCGCGGCAGGCCCGGCCACCAGGCGCTTCACCTGGATGTACGTGACGCCGCCACGGTAGACGTATCCGGTCTGCCCGGCGCCGAGCGCCCGGACGATGTCGCCGTCCAGCTTCGGGACATGCCGCACCCGCGACGACCCGTCGTCCATCCACAATGCCGTCCCGGCGACGCGCCGGGCGGTATCTATGATGCGGCGGGTCCCGGCCAGCGCGACCAGCGGCTCGGGATGCGGCGTGCGCAGCACCCAGATCCCGCCGTCGGCGGATGCGGCGACCCGGTACCGTTCGTCTTCATCTTCGGCCAATCCTTGCCAGGACTGGGCGGAGACCTGCACGGCCAGCCCGAGCGAGCGCGCCCGCTCGTAAAGTTGCCAGACCGGCAGCCGCCGGGACACCGCGCTGAACTCGTCGACCGCGAGCAGCGCCTCGACGCCCGAGCGGCCGGCGCCGGACGTCATGTAGCTGGCCAGCAGATCCACCAGCGCCCTGGCCTGCGCCTCGGCCACCGAGACCTCCGCCGTCCCCTCCAGGATGCAGTACCAGACGTCGGCATCCGCGAGCGTCCCAGGCCCGTCCAGGCCAGGTCCCAGCCGCCGGAACAGCGCACGGAACCGCAGCGCCACGTCCGCGACCTGCCCCGCAGCCGAACGTAGCAGGCCCAGCTCGCTCTCGTGGCCGCCAGCCCCGTACGCCGTCGCCAGCCACTCCGGATCGAGCCGGCCGGTGAAGTCCGCCACCGACGAGGGTGGCCCGGGCGGGGCGCCGACGGCCAGCGACACCACAGTGTCCATCACGTCGGTGTAGTAGGCGGCTGCCCCGGTCCCGTGCTCGACCAGGTCGAGCAGCGTCGTAATGAGCTGGTTCGGCGGCAGTGCCCAGATCGACAGGCTCGCCTCGTCCGGCCAGATCGCGGTGGACCTGGCGCCCGCGGCGCGCAGCACCCGGCGCGCCCGGTCGGCCACCCGCCGGGAGTCCGCGCCGCCCTTGCAGTCGAGGACGACAAGCAGTGGCCGCCGCCCGGACCCGGCCGCGTAGCGCTGCAGTGCGATGGCCATGAAGCCCGCCCACAGCCGCAGCAGCAGGGTGGTCTTCCCGGTCCCGGTCGTGCCGATCACGACCTGATGCGACCGGAGCCTGGCGTAAGGCAGCAGCGCCACCGAACGCTGCGGATGACCCACGGCCCTGATCACCGCACCAGGCAGCACGCAGCCCTTCGCGGTCAGCGGCACCGAGCCCGGCGCCGCGATCCTGGCCTGGGCGCTGCGCACCTGGCGCCGCCACTGCCTGACGTCGAACACGACCGGCGCGCTGGGCGTCAGCCCGCCGGTCCCGGTCTGCATCGAGTAGATCCGGTAGGACCAGGCCAGGCCGCCGGCCAGCAGCCCGGGCGGGATGGCGGCCGGCCCGATGGTCACCGCCGCCGCGGCCACCGAGCCGGCCGCCGCCAGGTGCCACATCGACAGCCACGCGTGGTACGGCGCGCTGGCCACCGTGAACACAAGGCCGGAGGACCGGGCCCTCAGCCCGGTCCAGGCCAGCCACCCGACGGCCATCGGCAGGCACCACAGCGCCCCGGTGTACAGCCTGCGTGGCGGCCAGCCGAGCAGCCAGGCCAGCAGCACGCCATACCCGGCGACCAGCGACACCGGCGCCGCGGCCACCACGATCCCGAGCGTCACCGCCGCCTTCAGCAGCCGCCAGGCCAGCCGCAGCGACCAGCGCAGCACGGCGAACGCAAGGTACCGCCTGATCACGGCTCCGCCTCACGGCCGCCCCAGGCCGGCGGGCCATCCAGTGCCGCCCCGGCCGGCAGGTCCCGGATCTCGATCCTGGCCGCCAGGGCGCCGAGCGTGCCGGCCGCCCTGGCCACGGTCGGCCGCGCCGCCGCCGAGCATACGTACAGCACGCGGGCGTGCCGTGGCGGCTGGCCGGGGACACGCGCCTCGGCGGCCGGGCAGCCATAGTCCCCGGTGCGGGCAAGCAGTTCGCGCATGATCGCGGCTGTCCGGCTGACGGTCTTGCGCGTCAGTTCCGCCTCGACGGCCCAGCACTCGCCGGAATAAGGTTCACCCGCTCCGTCAGGAAAGTGAATCTCCGCATCGGGCAGATGCTCCCGGA
>Ga0070730_10001910_pt1 | contig 19474 bp, 15 predicted proteins | sample Coa_R1_3_FD_66447 | JGI IMG/M metagenome (GOLD analysis project Ga0070730, IMG submission 66447) | Surface soil microbial communities from Centralia Pennsylvania, which are recovering from an underground coalmine fire - Coalmine... | ecosystem: Environmental > Terrestrial > Soil > Unclassified ... | reverse complement strand
TGCATATCGCCCTTACTGCCGGGTTGCCGGTCGTCGTAACTGCCGTCGGCGGACTGGTCGAAGTGGTTCGAGACTACGAAGGCGCGGTCCTGGTCCCTCCGCACGATCCCGCTGCCCTCAAGGATGCCTTGCTCAAGTTGCCGGCGATCCGAGGCCGGCGGTACCCGAACCCGCATTCGTGGCAGCAGGCGCTGGATGGTTACCGGACGCTGATCAGCGACGTGCGCTGCGCCAGTGGCCAGCCGCGACAGTAGACTGACCACCGTGACAAGAGGCGCCAACTGACCGATGGCGGCATCTCGTGGGAAGCGGCAGGCTGACGCCACGGTCGAGCCTGGCGGCCCGCCCGCCTCCGTCGACCTAAGCCTGGCTAACTCGGCCCGGGCCGTCGTCGGCGGGGTCCTAGAGGAGGCTGGCTTCCTCGCGCGTCCCGACGGTGCCCTGTTCGTGGTGCTGCATCGGCCGGTTGACCGGCCGCCATCCGGCTCACTAACGGTGTGCGGCTCGCTGTTCGCGGAGCAACACAACGATTACCGGCGGGAAGTCCGCCTGGCGCGCATGCTCGCGTCGGTAGGGCTTGCCGTCGCCCGGTTCCACTACCGCGGCCTTGGCAACAGCGCGCCGGCCTCGGCGTCGCTGGACGCGTTTACCCGAGACGCGCTCGACGTGACCCTGGCGGCTCGGCGTCTGACGTCGGCTAGGCCTGTCGCGTTTCTCGGCGCGGGCGTCGGGTCCCTGGTCGCATCTCAAGCCTGCCTTGATCACCCGGATGCGCCGCTTCTGCTGTGGAAGCCGGTCCTCGACGGTGCGCAGTACTTCCGGGACCTGTTCCGCGCCCGGTTGATCGCTGCCACCCGGGCCCGCGCACCGCGGCCCCCCACCACCGCCGAGTTGCTGGCCACGCTGGTCAAGCAGGGACATGTGGACGTCATGGGATTCACGGTTGCCGCCAGCCTGCACGACTCCCTAGTCGCGGCTCGCCTGACGGAAACGTTGCCCCGGCAACCTCGCCGGATTCTCCTCCAGCCCTTCCGCGGGGCCCGAGCGGCTGGCGTGGAGCGACTGGTCACGGACTGGAGAGCACGCGGGTGTCTCGTCGACGTTCAGCCGGTCAAGCTGGTCGAGGACCCGTGGTTCATCCCCGACGGAGCAGCGGTGAGGGCCTCCGTACATGACGCCGAGGAGCAGCTCATGGCGGACGCTCGCGACTGGCTGCTCAGTTCGTGGGGGAACGGCGGATGAGTACCCCGGCGCAGGTGGCGTCCTCTGACACGTTTCTCGAAACCGCCCTGTACCTCCGGTCGGGAACCGAGACGGTATTCGCCGTCTACACGTCGCCGGTCAGCTCACCGACGGACCTTGGCGTGCTCCTTGCGCACAGCGGGCCCAACAACTTCTCGGCCCACCGCAACGGGGTGTGGACGAGCATCTCGAGACGGTTGGCGCGGGAGGGGATCCCCTCGCTGAGATTCGATTTCGCGGGCACAGGCGAGAGTTCCGGGGAGTTCGTCCTGAGGCTGGACGGGCAGCCGGTCGCCGACGCAACGGCGGCCATGGACGCTCTCCGGGCCACCGGCTGCCGACGGCTGCTCGTCGTCGGGAGTTGCTTCGGCGGGATTCCCGGCGTCGTTGCGGGCGCGGCTCGGGGAGATGTGGCCGGGATGATCCTGGTGAGCCCTCCGCTCGTCCTGCCCGGCGCGGGAGGAATGGCGTCTTTCCTGGAGAGGCTCCGTGAAGTCATCAACCGCCCGACGTTGCGCACCGTCGCCACGAACCGCGAGTACCGGCGCTGGTTCTTCGCCCGGCTCGCCTCTCTCGCCTGGACCAGGGCGACGGTCCTACTGAGCCGACCCGCCTCGCGCATCCCCGCGGGCCGCACCGCGGAGCCCAGTGCCGGTCCCCGCCTAGGCCGCGGCCTGCTCATCGAGAGTGAACTTGCTCGCCTGGTCATGACCGGAAACCACATCGAGCTGGTCTTCGGGACCAGCGACGACAACCTGGCCCGAATTGACAGCGACGCGGAGACCTCGCGTGCCCTCCGGCGGCTGCGGGACCGTCGTCCGACTGGCCTGGTATGGACCATCTTCGACGGCGCGGTCCACGGCTTGGAAGACGTCGCCCTCCAGGAGCAGTTGATCCGACTCATCACCGGACTTGCCCGCGACCTGATGGGGCGGCCGCAGCCTCCCTGACCGCACCGGGTAGCCCATAGGATCAGAGCCAGGAAGCGTCCGGACACTGTTGGGGACCGTGCATGTGCGGAATTGTCGGCTGCCTAGCACTGGCCATCGACGCCGATCCTGATCAGGCCTGGGTGGCGATCGCGACTCAGCGCATCGCCCACCGCGGGCCTGATGACGAGGGCTTCTACTCCGACCATGACGTCGCTCTGGGCTACAAGCGGCTGGCCATCATCGACCTGTCGCAGGGTGGCCATCAGCCGATGCGGTCCGCCGACCGCCGCTACTGGATGGTCTTTAACGGCGAGATCTACAACTACGTGGAGCTGGGCGCCGAACTGCGGAAGCAGGGCGTGGTACTGAGATCGAGCTGCGACTCCGAGGTCCTGCTCGAGACCTACGCCCGGGTCGGCAAGGACGTCGTGCACCGGCTCCGCGGGATGTTCGCGTTCGCCATCTGGGACACCTGGACGCGCGAGCTGTTCTGCGCCCGGGACCAGTTCGGCATCAAGCCGTTCTACTACCGCATTGACCTGGGGCCCGGCGCGGGTGACCCTTTCCAGGGATCCGGCGCCGCCGGTGACGGGCCCCTCCCGGATCCCGGTGATGGCGTCCCGCCGTTCGGTCCTGACGACTGGTTCGACCCCCGTCGGCGGCCAGCGGGAGGCGGCCGACACGCGGCGGGCCGAAGCGGCGAAGCCAGCCTGGCCGACTGGGTTCCTCCAGCACCGTCCGTAGGGGCCGACCGCCCCTTCGGCCGCTCCGGCCCGGCTGCCCGGCGGGCGGACGACGCCGGCCAGGCGGGGCCTGAACGGATGCTGCGGTTCGCGTCCGAGCGCAAGGCCCTGGCCGACCCGGGCGAACTGCGCAACCTCGACCCCGACGCGCTCCGCCGGTACCTGTCCTTCCAGTACGTCCCGCCGCCCGGCACCCTGACTCCGCCGGTACGGGTGCTGCCGCCCGGCCACGCCATGATCGTCCGGCCCGGCGGGGCGCTGGACGTCTACCGCTACTGGCGCGCCGACCTGCGGCCCGCCAAGGCCCGCAGCGATGCCACGCCCCGCGCCATCCTGGACGCGATGCGCGACTCGATCGCCGTCCACCTGCGCAGCGATGCCCCGCTCGGCGCCTTCCTCTCCGGCGGCATCGACTCCGCCGCCGTCTGCGCCCTGGCCGCCGAGCACCGGCCCGATCTGCTCACCTTCACGGTCGGGTTCGAGCGCGAGGGTTACAGCGAGATCGACCGGGCCCAGGAGACGGCCGCCACGATCGGGGTCACATCGGTCCCGTATGTGATCAGCCCGGAGGAGTTCTTCCGTTACCTGCCGCAGATCATCTGGCACCTCGACGACCCCATGGTAGACATGTCGGCGGTGCCGCTGTGGTTCGTCGCCCGCGAGGCAAGCAAGCAGGTCAAGGTCGTGCTATCGGGAGAGGGGTCGGACGAGCTCTTCGGTGGCTATGTCATCTACTACCAGCCTGGCGTGGTACGGGCCGGCGAGCACCTGCCCGGCTGGAGCCGGGTCCCGCTGCAGCGGGTCGCGGCGCTCATCCCGCCAGGGGTCAAGGGGAAGGGCCTGCTGGAGCGCACGTCGACCCCGCTGCGGCGCCGCTACATCGGCAACCCTGGTCGCGGCGATCTGATCACCGGGCCGGGCCGGGACGGCCCGGGCGGCCCCTTCGACGTAACCGACCCGGTGTACGACCAGGCCGAGGAGACCGAACTGGACGACGTCTCCACCATGCAGCTGGTGGATATCAACACCTGGCTGCCCGGCGACATCCTGCTCAAGGCCGACCGGATGACCATGGCGCACAGCCTTGAGCTGCGGGTTCCCTTCCTCGACCGGGAGGTGATGGCCGTCGCGGCCCGCCTGACCCGAGAAGAGAAGATCGGCGCTGGGACCACGAAGCGGGCCCTGCGCACGGCCATGAGCGAGGTGCTACCGAAGGCGGTCGCGGAGCGCGCGAAGCTGGGATTCCCGGTCCCGATCCGCCACTGGCTGAAGGGCGACGCCTACGGCTTCGCCGACCGGCTTCTGCGAGAGGCGCAGACCGACCAGTGGGTGAACCGCGAGGCGGCGCTGGACCTGCTGCAAGCATTCCGGGCCGACGATCCCGCCGTGAGCTGGCGCCACCCCTGGGTGCTCATCGTCTTCTCGCTCTGGCACCAGATCTACGTCGAGCGGGCCTACGACCCGATCGCGCTCGGCTGGGAGAAGGCGCAGGGCATCGGACGCTGACCCCTGCGGCCTCGCCGACTCACTGCTGGCCGCCTGGCTGGTCCGCTCCGGCCGTGGAGCGGAGGTAGGCACAGATGGCGTCCACACTGTCGAAATGCTCGGGGACGAGGTCCACATCGTCGACCACGATCCCGAACCGCTCCTCAACGAAACCCACGAGCCTGAGCAGGCCGAGCGAGTCGAGGACGCCTGTGTCCAGCAGCGACGTCGTATTCGAGAGTGGCAGCAGGGTGCTGTCCTGGACCAGTTCCCGGCTGATGTAGTCGTTGATGACCGCTTCCAATGCAGTCGCCTCCAGCGTCTCGTGCGGCTCCTCATGCCCGCTGCCTACTGTGCCCGGGCCAGCCGGGCGCGGTCGACCTTCCCGGTGGAGGTCCTAGGCAGCGCCTCACAGAACTCCACCACGTCCGGCACCATGTAGCCCGGCAGCCTCTGACGGCAGTGATCGAGTACTTGCTCACGGGTGAGGCCGCCGGTGGCATCACGGCGGATGACCGCCCGCAGACGGCTCCCGAGCAGCTCATCCGGTACGGGCAGCACCACGGCCTCGTGGATGGCCGGGTGCTCGTAGAGCGCGGCTTCTACCTCCCCCAGCTCCACACGGTAGCCGCGCGTCTTCACCATGCCGTCCTGGCGGCCCACGTATATGTAGTTGCCGTTCTCGTCCCGGGTCACCAGGTCACCCGTCCGGTACACCGTTTCGCGGTAAGCCGCCTGGAACGGGTTCGGGACCAGCACCTCGTGGGTCTTGTCGGGTTGGGCCCAGTAGCCTTGCATCAGCGAGGGACCCCGCACGTACAGCTCGCCCATTTCCCCGGGCCGGGATACCCGGCGTCCGTCGCTGGCGACCGCGAATACGTCCGTGTTGGCGCAGGCCGTCCCGATCGGGACCGGATCCGGGGCTCCGGCCGGTGGGACCTCGAACGCCGTGCACACGTTGGTCTCAGTCGGCCCGTACCAGTTGAGGTAACGAGCGTGCGGCAGCGCGGCCATCAGCCGCCTGAGGTGTTTTACCGGGAACACCTCCCCGGCAAAGATGACCACCCGGAGGCGTGATAGGTCGAACCCGGCCAGGTTGCCGTAGGTCACCAGCATCGTGAGAACGGAGGGCACCGAATACCAGACCGAGATCCGCTCCTTCTCCATCTTCTCCGCGAGCCGTACGGGGAACGTAGACGCCCCCTGCGGGACCACGACCATGCAGGCGGCGGCCCGGCAGGTGGCGAAGATGTCAAAGACGGAAAGGTCGAAATGCAGTGGCGCCGGGCTGCAGACGCGGTCTTGTTCCCCGAGGCCGGCGCAGGCCGCCGCCCACGCGACGAAGGTGAGCGAGTTGCGGTGCGAGATCATGACCCCTTTCGGGGTGCCGGTCGACCCTGACGTGTACAGGATGTAAGCAAGGTCGGTCTCGATCGCCAGTTCCCCGTCCACCGGCCCGCCCGGTTCGGCCAGCACCGCCTCCCAGGACAGGACGGCCAGTTCCGCGGGCTGAGCCGCGGCAGCTCCCCCGCCGCCCTCATCTCCCCAGTGGGGGCCGACCACTATCACCGTGCGAAGCTGGGGAACGCTGCCGGCCAGGGCGGACACGGCGGGCGCCCTCCTCACGTCGGCCAAGACCACGGCGATGCCGCTGTCGCGCATGATGGCGGACAGCCGCCCGGCCGGTGCGCCGGGGTCGAGCGGGACATAGCAGGCCCCGGCCTTCAGCGTCCCGAATATGCCCACGACAGAGGCGGCCGACTTGGGGGCGAGGACCCCCACACGGTCGCCCGGCGCCACGCCCTGCGCGAGGAGTACGCGGGCTACCTGATTGCTCAGCCTGTCCAGTTCGGAGTAGGTCAGGGACCGGCCTCCCGCAGCCACCGCCGGCCGATCCGGGCTCCGCGCTGCGCTGTCCGTCAACATGTGCTGCAGCAGATATGGCATTTCTCTCCTGGCTGGTCACCGTCGCTGACGCGGGCTCACAGGCCCAGCATCCGGGACAAGATGACCCGCTGGATCTCCGAGGTTCCCGAGTAGATGGTGCCTGCGACCGCGTCCCGCAGGTCGCGCTCGATCCCGGCTTCCTTCATGTAGCCGTAGGCCCCGTGGATCTGAATTGCGTCCAGGCTGGACTGGACCCACGCCTCGCTGGTGAACAGCTTGGCGGCAGCCGCCTCGGATAGGGCGGGCTTGCCCTGCTGGGCGAGCCACGCGGCCCGGTAGACGAGCAGCCTGGCGGCCTCCAGCCGCAGGTACATGTCGGCCACCTTGCTGGCCACGCTCTGGAATTTCCCGATGGGCTGGCCGAACTGCTTCCGCGCCCTCGCGTACTCCACGCACGTCTCAAGCTGGCGCTGCATGGCGCCCAGGGCACTGGCCAGGATGCAGCTCCGCTCCCATCCCATCGATGAGTTGAAGATGGCCATCCCCGCGCCCTCTGGGCCCAGGCGCTTCTCGGCCGGCACGAGGCAGTCGGTCAGCACGACCTCGCCCATCGGCGAGGTCCGAAGACCCATCTTCTCCAGGTTGCGGCTCACATGGAACCCGGGCGTGCCCTTGTCGACCAGGAACGCGGAGATGCCGGCCGGCCCGGGCCGGCCGGGGTCGGTGGCGAAGACCAGCACCACGTCTGCGACCGGAGCGTTGGTGATGTACAGCTTGGTCCCGTTGAGAAGGTAATTATCCCCCTGGCGCTCGGCGCGGGTTCGCATGCTGAACGCGTCAGAGCCTGACTCGGGCTCGGTCATGGCGTGCACGCCGATGAGGTCCCCCGACATCAGCCCGGGCAGGTAGGCCTGTTGCTGTGTCGGCGTGCCGAACTTGACCAGCGGCAGCTCGATGCTCCACATCTGCGCGTTGAGCGAGAATATGAGCCCGTTGTCGTGACAGCCGTATCCCAGGGCCTCCATGACCAGGACCGTGGTCAGGATGTCGCTGCCACCGCCGCCCAGCTCGGCGGGGACTGGGAGACCCTGGATCCCGAACCGGGCACAGGCCTGCCACGCCCCCAAGGAGAACTCGCCCGCCTCGTCACGTTCCGCCAGGTCCTGGTTGAGCTTTGCGCGAGCGAAGGCGGCCGCTGCCTCCTTCAGCTCACGCTGCTCGGCGCTCAGCGAGAACTCCATCCGTCCCCTTGTCCGCCGACTGAGCCCCACGCCCAGCCAGGCCGTTTCTCCCAGCTCGCCCCGGCCCGGCCGACACCGGGAAAACCCGGAGACCCCAGGTCCCATTGCGGCGCCGCAACGCCTTGGACATCAGGTGGTCTGTCAGCCAGAGGTTCTCCGGCAACACCAGACCATTCAGGCATTATGTCACCTACCTTCCGCCGGGCCATGGTTGAGTCTCCGTGGTACGGGTGGCCTGAACTAGTCAACAGACGCCACGCCCGAGACCGGGCAGCACCGCGATGAGCCCCGCCACACGCTGAACGACTGAGGCCAGCGCCATGCTGCATGTACTGTGGGTTTGTCACCCTGACGCCGGGCCGGCGCCTGGCGGCGGTGAAACGTGAGCGGAATCGCTGTGAGGTGTTCTTGCCTACTTGCCGTCAGCGCCTCGTCAAACAGATGGCACGCGGGGTCTCCGGCAACAAGAAAGACCAGTAAGTGCACGTTAGCAAGCATCGCCGGAGAAAATGGCCAGCTAGGAGGATGCGCAGGCTGGTCTTGGGTGTGCTGATTACGGTGCTTGTTGCCGTGGTAACGGTGACCTTGTCGGTCTACGGGGGCCAGAGCACAGAGGATTCGCCGGCGCCGGGAAGCGCACCCCGGCCGCAGATCTCTCCGGCCGGGAAGCTAACGCTCATATCTGCGCTGGCTGGCCCCCAGCGGAGCAGGCAGGTCGCCTCGAGGATCGCCGGGATGCGACTGGTGAATTATTATCCGGCCGCGGACGCCTGGACAAAGATGTGGACGAACTGGAATCCGAGAATCCTCCGATCCGACTTCTCCCGGATTCGGGCACTCGGCGCCAACACAGTGCGGATAATCGTTTTCCCGGACACCTTCGGCTGGCCAAGAATATCCGGCTCTATGGCTGCCCGTTTCGCCGATACCCTCAACATCGCCGCATCGGAAGGTCTGGGCGTACAGCTTACGCTATTCGACCTGTGGAACAGTTACGCGGAAGTTGAGCAAAGCCGGACGTGGCTGAAGCAATTGCTGGATCCTTATGCTTCCGACCCGGAGATTCAGCTAATAGAAATTAAGAATGAGATCGACCCGTCGAATGCGGCCGAAGTGACCTGGGCACGGGCCCTTCTGCCCACCCTGCGATCAGTCATGCCGCGTACACCCAGCACCGTCTCTGTATCAGGCGCAGAAGGTCCTGCGGGTTTTGCGCAGCTGCGAAGCGAACTGACCGGCTCTCCGCTGGACGTCGCCGACATTCATCTTTATGGCGATGACACAAATGCTTATGGATGGATGCTGGCGGCAAAACGTGCTGCCGGTCCTCTCCCGTTGCTTATCGGAGAGGCTGGCTACCCTGTCACCGCAAGTCGTTATAGCGGCCCAGAGGCCGGCGAGCTCCGGCAGGCGCAGTGGTTCAGCGTGGTTTTCGCCGCGGCCCGCGCGGCAGGCATTCCCCCGCCGGCGCCGTGGACTCTTTATGATTTCAAACCCGGTGCCATCCCTGCGCTAGTAAAAGACCAAGTACAAAACCCTAACGCATATAGCTACGGCTTGTACTCAGCGACAGGGCAATGGCGGCCGGCCGTGTGGGTTGTGGAACGGGCCTTTGCTGGCCAGGGCGTCGCCTTTTCGGATTCCACCTCCGGCCTGAGCGGGATGAACAGCCTGCTTGTCTGGACACCGTACCTCCCGCAGCTAGGCGAGTTGGCTTACGATCCGAACGTAGGATATCTTCGACCTGGCTCAGTCCGGCTTTCCGGTACACGCCTAGGCCAGGCTGGTGCGCCGTCGTTTACCTTGGTACCTGCCCACCCGGCGATACCGGGCCAGCTATGGACCGTATCCGTGTGGGCTAAAGGAATCAACGTCAATGGTGTAGCCCAACTATCCCTTTCTTGGTTCGATTCTGCAGGTACTTACCTAGGTGAGGTCCACAGTAACCTTTTGCCGTCTGGGAACCCGCCTTGGACAGGGCTCGTTGTCCGCACGCGGGTTCCGCCTGATGCCGCCGCGGTTGAATTGTTCCTGAAGTCCTATGACGTCGTGGGTACCGTCTGGTTTGATGATGTTCACATCGCAGTTTCTCCTCAGTAGTGGAAACGCGTTGCCATCGGACGGCCCAATGAAGGTATCCCTCGTCTCCCCCGGGTTCCCGCCGCAACTCGGCGGGGTCGAAGTCGTCGTCAGGCACTTGGCCGACGAGTTGTCCGGGTATGGCCATCGGGTGACCGTCTACGCTCAGCGACCCCGAGGCTCCTCGTTCCGGGCTGGGCAGGCCTACCCCGTGCGCTGGTTCGCGGACTGGACTGGCTCCCGGCAGTTTCCGGTCGCGCCGGGACTCCTTCGCGCGCTGTGGCGAGACAGAAGGTTGTTCGACGTCATCCACGCGCATAGCTTCCACGCCGTGCCCGCGATGATGGCCGCTACCGTACCGAAGGTGCCGCTGGTATTCACCCCGCATTTTCTTGCCACCGGTGGCACCAGGGTGGCATCCGCCGTGCACATCGTCTACGACCCGCTGGCCACGCTCTTGTTCCGGCGCGCCGCCAAGGTGACCTGCGTTTCCGCAGCGGAGGCGCGGCTGCTGCTGCAGCGGTATCCGTTCATAGAACCCCGGCTGTCCGTAGTGCCGCTCGGAGCGGATATCCATGCCATCCTGGCCGCCGAGCCCTTCGACGCCGATCACCCGGTAATCCTGATCGCTGGGCGTCTGGAAGCCTATAAGCGCGTCGACACGGCCATACGGGCCTTCGCGTGCATGCGTAACAAGGACGCACAACTGATCGTCTGTGGGACGGGTTCCCAGCGGCCGGCGCTCGAGCGTCTTGTCCGGGAACTAGGGATAGCGGCCAGGGTTTTCTTCCGGGGCCAGGTCAGCCAGGAAGAGATGCACCGATGGCAGCGCACCGCGACCGTCACGCTGAGCCTGTCGCCGGTGGAGTGTTTCGGATTGGTGCTCCTGGAGGCGACCGTGGCCGGCAGCCGGGTGGTGGCCTCCGACATTCCTGTCCATGCCGAACTGGCGCACCGGGTGGGGCGCGCCGATGCCGGTATGGTTCTCGTGACACCAGACGTGGCAGCCGCAGCGGCGGCGCTGGACCACCAGGTCGAGACGGGGCGCCTGGCCACGCTGCCGGATCGGAGCTTCGACTGGTCCGCGACGGCCCGGCGGTTCGAGGCTGTCTACCGGTCCGTGAGGTAAATCGTGCGGCTGATCGAGTTGACTGACCTGTACCAGCCCGCGATCGGCGGCCTGGAGCGCTTCGTCCTCCTGCTGTCCGAGGGGCTCGCCAGCCGCGGTCACGAGGTGCACGTGGTGACGAGCGCGGTTCCGGGCGTCCCGGCGGTCGAGAGGTCGGCCGGCGTGACCGTTCACCGGATTCCACTGCTCTACCAGAAGCTGGCGCCCCGGCTCGGCGAAGATGCGGCCCGGCCGTTTCACCCGCCGGCTCCCGACCCGCTGTTCGGGCGCCTGCTGGCCGAGGTCGTCCGGGAGGTCAAGCCGGACGTCATCCACGCCCACGCGTGGAGCGTCTTCTCGTGTCTGGCCCGCACTTCCCCGCCGACCCCCGTCATGATGACCGCCCACGACTACGGTCTGGTGTGTGCGAGACGGTCACTGGTACACAAGTCAGGTGCCTCGTGCCCCGGCCCGTCCTGGCGGCGGTGCGGGCCGTGTGCCAGCTCCCAATATGGCCTGGGCAAGGGCAATGTCCTCGCCGCCGCGTCGCTGTCCAGCCTGCGCCTGCTCAAGAAGGTGGGCACGTTCACCGCGGTGAGCGACTATGTCGCGAACCGGCTCTCGCCCACCATCGGCCGGGTCGCCGGCCGGCCGATCCGCACGCTGCATTCCTTCGTGCCGGATGGCCTTTACGAGGCCGGCTGGCAGGCGGAGCGGCCGAAGTTCCTGCCCGCCGAGGACGGTTACCTCCTCTATGTCGGGCAACTATCCCGGCACAAGGGTGTCGACGTCCTACTCGATGCCTACCGGCGGCTCCCGTCCCCCCCGCCGCTGGTGATGCTCGGGACTCCGCACCCAACATCGCCCGCTCCTGAATCCCTTCCGGCTGGTGTCACGATGCGAACCAGCGTCGCACACAGCGGCGTCATCGGCGCTATGGTGCGGGCTGCCTGCGTAGTCGTTCCGTCGGTGTGGCCCGAGCCGCTGCCGATGACCGTCAGCGAAGCGCTGAACTGCGGCGTCCCGGTGATCGCATCCGCGGTCGGCGGGATCCCTGAGCAGATCCTCGACGGGCAGACCGGCTGGCTGGTCCCCGCGGCTGACCACCGGGCCCTGGCCGACCGGCTCGCCGCGTTGCTCGCTAGCGGTGATCGCGCCACGATGATGGGCCGTGCCGGCCGGCTACACGGGCGACGGTTCACGGCCGCACACGGGACCGGCCTGTTCGAGGAGGCGCTGCAGAGCGCCTCGCAGACCGCCTGCTAGCCATCTCGTCGATCTGCTCAGTCCAGGCCGTGCCCTGCGGTGCACGGGGCCGGGAACCTGGCGCTGGTGACGATGCCGCGCCTCGCGAGGCCCGACCCCATCACCCACGAACCGTATTATTACGGTCTACAAGACCCAATGTTTCCTCGCCAGCGGAGGTCGCCCTTATGGCCATCGAAGACGGTAGCGACGTGGCGGTCGGGCCAGAGCTGCACCGACGCCGAGTGACGAGCCAGGTGTTCGACGCCCTAGTCGCCGTCATGCCCGGCCAACAGCTCGAGGCACTGGACGAGCGGCAGGAACTCTACGCCGACCTGGGGCTGGACTCATTGCGCTTCGTCCGGCTGCTCGATGAGCTCGCGAGCAATTTCCACGTCCACCTGGACGACGAGGAACTGATGGAAGTCGAGCTCGTAACCGTGGCGGACCTGGTCGACCTGGTCGAGCGCATCTCGCTTCGGGCTGCAGACTGAACCTGGATCGCACTATTAGTGGAGGTCACCGCATGGTTGCCACGGCGCGAGACCCGCAGCTCCCGACTCACTGGTTCAACATCCTGCACGACCGGCCGCAGTACGTGACCTCTGCTGTGTCGAGATCACAGTTGCAGGGAGAGCTGAGGTGCGCGGGACACGGTCTAAGGCTCCAGCAACCGTTCTCACTCGCACGCCAGTCCCTCAACACGGCCGATCGGTTCATTCCGATCCCCAACGAGGTCCTCGACCTATACGCACAGTACCGTCCGACGCCTTTGCGCAGGGCTGTGCGGCTGGAGGAGCACCTCGGCGCCAATGCTCACATCTATTACAAGTACGAGGGCGCGAACCTCGCCGGGAGCCACAAGCTCAACACCGCCCTGGCGCAGGCCTACTACTACGCCCGCGCAGGCGTGAAGCGCATGGTCACGGGCACGGGCGCGGGCCAGTGGGGGGCCGCTCTCGCTTACGCGTGCCAGGTCATGAACCTTGGCTGCACGGTCTTCTGGGTCAGATCCACCTCGCGTCAAAAGCCCATCCGCGGCGAGCTGATGCGGCTCTTCGGTGCGGTCGTTCATGAGAGCCCTAGCGACTTGACGGAAATCGGGCGGAAGGCGCTCAGGGAGGACCCGTCGGCGATCGGTACCATGGCCATGGCCACGGGGGAAGCTCTTGCGCTCGCAGGCGAGGACAGCGGTTCGCGGTTTGCCGTCGGGAGCGGCGAGAACTCGGTGTTGCTCCACCAGACCGTCATCGGCCAGGAGGCCATCTCGCAGATGGCCCACCTGGGTGAGTTCCCCGATTGCGTCGTTGCGTGCATGGGCGCCGGATCGAACTTCTGCGGCATCGCGTTGCCCCTGCTAGGCGCGGCGGCGGACTCCGGGAGGTCGATCCGACTCGTCGCCGTCGAGTCCGCCGCGTGTCCGAAGCTGACGCGAGGTCGCTACCTCTACGACCTGAGCGACGCCCTGGGCACGACCCCGATCACCAAGGTCTACTCGCTCGGCAGCACCTACGTGCCGCCGCCGGTGTATGCGGGCGGGCTGCGGCATCACAGCGCCGGGCCGCTGGCGAGCGCCATGTACGCGGATGGCTCCTTGGAGGCCATGGCCATCGACCAGCAAACGGCATTCCGGGCCGGCCTGCTCTTCTGTGAGACCGAGGGCATTCTGCCCGCTCCCGAATCCGCCCACGCAGTGGCCGGCCTGATAGATATCGTGTCGCGGCACCCGCGTCGTGGGGCCCCGCTGGTCGTCCTGGTGAACATCAGCGGGAACGGCCTGCTGGACCTGGGTGCCTACCGCAGGTTCGCCGCCGGCGAGATCGAACCGGTGATAGCGGACGAGGCCAGCCTGTCGCAGAGCCTGAGCGCCCTCGAAGAGTTCAACCAGTCCATCGCGGAACCCGCGGTATCAACGTGACCGCCGACCGGTCGCTGCCGTCGTTGTTGCCGCAGCCGGGCCCGGATCACGTCGCCGCGAGGGAGCTGGCACGACGGCATGTGCCCAACGCCTTCGTCGATGACGATGGGGGGGAGTTTAGGGAAGCCTGGAAGCGGCTCGCCGATTCCGGGTTGTACCGCCTCACGATCCCCGACACGGGCCTCGACGTCGACGCCGTCCTGGGCACCCTCGAGGGGCTCGGTGAGGGAACCCGGAACGCTGGCTTCCTCCTCAGTATCGGGGCCCACAGCTTCGCGGCGGGGGCTTCCATCTCGCGGTTCGGCAGCGAGGGCCAACATCAGGTGCTGGACCTCATGCGGGACGGGAGCGTGATCGCCGCCTTCGCGGCTTCGGAGCCGGAGGCAGGCTCCGACATCATGTCGCTCAGGACACGTTGCATCGCGGTCGGCGACGACTACGTGCTCGACGGGACGAAGCACTTCGCGACCAATGCGAGGCTCGCCGACTACTTCGTGATATTCGCCACCAAGGATCGGAGGCTGAACTGGCGGGGTGTCACCGCGTTCCTTGTGCCCCGCGACACGCCAGGCCTATCCCTCGGACCGGAACAGCGACTGATCGGCCTCACCGGCTGCTTCATGGGCACGGTGCACCTCGACTCGGTGACGGTTCCCCGTTCCGCCCTGCTGGGACGCCCCGGACAAGGATCATCGGTCTTCCGGCATGCGATGCTCTGGGAAAGGAGCCTCCTGGCGGCCCTGGCCGTCGGGGCGATGCGTCGCCAGTTGACCGACGCGATCGACGCCGCTCAGGCTCACGACCAGCCGACCGAGACGAATTCCCGTCACCTGGACGCGATCCGTCCGGTCGCCGACATCGCGGGGCGCTACCTCGTCGGGCGGCTGCTCGTGCGCGACACGGTGACGAAGCTGGCCGCAGGCACGCTCACGCCTGGACAAGCTAGCCTCACGAAGTTGTGGCTAAGCGAGGCTGAGCTTGCGACCAGCCGCGACCTGGCCGGGACCGGCATGGCGACGGAACTCCTCGCTGGTTCGCCACGGACGGCTGATCTGTTCAACGGCATCGGCGGGACGATCTACTCGGGCACGTCCGATATCCAGAGGAAGATCATCGCCGCCGAGCTCGGGGTACTGGAATGACGTCGACCCTGTCACATCTGCTCCTCCAGGCCGCCGACGCACACCCCGATCGGCCGGCCGTCTGGTCGTCGACCGGCGAGCTGACGTACGCCGACCTGTGCGACCGTTCCATGCGCCTGGCCCGCGCCCTGGTGGAGCACGGCATCGAGCCGGGCGACCGGGTAGTGATCGCCCTGGCCAAGGACGTCGCGCTTCCGGTCGCCATCTTCGGCACGCTGCTGGCCGGCGGCGCCTACGTGCCGGTCGACTACCTGACTCCGCCGGCGCGAGCGCACACCATCGCCGCCGATGCCGAGCCAGTCGCCGTGGTCTCCAGCCCGCGGACGATGGAGGCGATGCTCTTCGGCGACGCGGAGCCGGCTCGCGAAGGCGCGGGCGACAACTCTCCTGCGCTGCACTGGCTCGGCCGGGGCTGGTTCGACCCGGATAGATCACCGGAACGCCGCCCCGTGAGCGAGAGCTTGTCGCGGCTCCGGCAGCTCGGCCGATTGCGCTCGCCGGTCGAGGCCTCGGCGCTCGCGTACATCCTGTACACGTCGGGATCCACAGGCCGGCCGAAGGGCGTAGCGCACACACATGCCAGTGCCTTGGCGTTCGTGCGGTGGGCGGTCGACGCGGTGGGAGTGTCGGAGAACGATGTCGTCTCCCAGCACGCGTCTCCGTCGTTCGATCTCAGCGTGTTCGATTTCTTCGGGGCGGCCATGGCCGCTGCCCGGCTCGCGCTCGTGCCCTCCTCGACGTTCGGCCGCGTCGCCAGCCTCTGCCGCTTCATCGTCGCGAGCGGCGTCACCGTCTGGTACTCCGTGCCGTCTGCTCTGCTGCGCGCCAGCGCCACGGAGTCGCTTGCGCTCCTCCAGCACGGCGCCCTGCGCCAGATCATCTTCGCCGGCGAGGAGATACCAGTGGGACCGCTGGGCGTCCTGTGGCACAACCTGCCCCGGTCCTGTCGCGTCGCGAATTGGTACGGCCCGACGGAAACCAACGTCTGCACGTTCCACGACGTGACGGCGCTCGACGTGAACGGCGGCGATCCAATTCCCATCGGAAGGCCTTGCCCTTACGCCAGGACCTCGCTGGCGGCGGAGGATGGCCTCGTCATGTCGAACGGTGCGGCGGGCGAACTGCTCGTCGCCGGGGATTCGCTCATGACGGGATACTGGAAGCGCCCGGATGCGACATCCCGGGTATTTTCCACCGGGCCCGACGGGCGCGTGTACTACGCGACGGGCGATCTCGTATCACAAGACGCCCGCGGGTTCACCTTCCGTGGCCGGGTCGACCGGCTACTCAAGGTCCGCGGGCATCGCGTGCAGCCCGAAGAGGTGGAGCAAGTGCTCGAGCAGCGAGCCGAGATCGACGAAGCCGCCGTCGTTAAACACCGCCGGGGCGACGTCGACGTGCTGGCTGCCGTGGTCCGCCTCGCTGGCGGGGGAGGGCTGGAGCACGATGCGGTCATCGGTCATTGCTGCAGGTTCCTGCCGCCCTATATGGTTCCCGATGTCATCCTGCCCGTCGGCGAGCTACCGCGCGGCCCTCGGGGGAAGACCGACTATCACGCCGTGCTGGAACTGGTGGAATCCGGCCTACGGAAAGGACGGCGAGGGTGACCCGTCCGGCTGCGGCTGGATCAGCCCCAGGTCGGCGAGGCTGTCGGTACTGTTCCAGAAATCCCAGTGGGCCGGGCTTCGCCGGATGGCGGCGCTCACCTCGGCAGCGCAGTACGCGAATGCCGCAGCTGTATCTCCCTCCACCGGTACTGGCGCGGAGATCTCCCACAACTGGTGGCGGTAGTCGTCCGCGCGGTAAAGGAAACCCATGAGCAGCGGCGCGCCGGTCATCTGGGCGAGAGCCACGGCCCCTGGCAGCAGCCGGACCCGGCGGCCGAGAAAAGGAACCTCGACGGCGCGGGCCCGGTCGCTGTCCAGCGGTGGCGCATCGATCGAGATCGTCACCACCTCATTGGCGCGGAGTGCTGCAGCCGCCAGCGCCGCGACCTGGAGTCGGCCACGCCGTGGCTCGATGTTCGGCCGCTGCCGGTAGCGGTGAGTCGGCTTGGTGTAGACCAGCTCCCAGAACCACCGCTCGGCAGATGAGCGGCCAGCGGCGTAGATGTGTGTCCGGCGCCCGATGGTGGTGACCGGGAAGCCGCTCGCGTGGAGTACCGAGAAGCCACTGTCGTAGGAGCCGAGGTGGCCGCAGCAAAGGATGGCTCCGTTCCCCGCCGCCAGCGCGGCCTCCAGGTGTTCCCGCCCCTGGATCTCGATCAGCCGCCGCAGGGGCCGCGCCCCGTGCCGCAGCCGCTTCACGTCGACCGCCTGACAGGAGGCGAACCGGAACCAGTCCCGGGTTACCTGCTGCGCCGCCGCCAGGCTGAGCTCGTCTCCCAGTACCAGCCGCAGGTTGCGTGCCAGCTCCGTGCGCTTCCCAGCCTGACACCGGAAGAGCAAGTCGCCGTGCCAGCATGCGATGCGGTAGCCGAGGGCGGCCGGCATGCGGGCCAGCACCGGCGCGGCTGCCGCCCAGTAGGCCACGCCTTCTACGTTGCGCAGCAGCTTCCCCGCGCGGTTGTAACCCATGTGCGGCCTCCTGCTTGACGCCAGTGACCGTCTGCCAGGGAGTGCTTTTCACGACCCCTCGGCCAGACCCGCCGGGGAATCTGAGGATGCCGAAGGATCCGCATATGATGTCGGCCCGCGATCCAGTCCGCAGGCAACCGGCAGCAGGAACTGACCGATTGACCGGCCGTATTTACCGATTGGCCCGCGGTATTTACCGATCGGGCCGCCGTATTTATAGCGCGGGGCGACGAATCGCTCGTAAAGTACCGTCCGGAGCACACGACGCCCGTCGCTGAATGCTCTCAGGTTACTGACGCCATAAATCCTGGATCGCTCGAAGCTAGGCACCTCGGCGACCGCAAGCTTGGCCGCTGCGACACGGACGTTGATGAGCGTCTCGATCTCAAAGCCATCACCCCAGAGACAACCACAGCCATCCGTTGGTGAGATAGCCGTGGCATCGAGGCCCAGGACGGGAAGATGCTTTCGCCAGAAGACATTGAAGCCATAACACAAATCCGTGTAGGTGGTCCCGTAGAGCAGATTGACCAGACCGGTCAGGGTGCGGTTGCCGAAACTGCGTAGGCGGGTGATGTCTTCGCTACCGCCGCCGCGGGCGAACCGGGTGCCCTTAGCGAAGTCGGCCCCGGCGAGCAAGGCCGACACGAAGATCGGGATCTCGGCGGCGTCGTTCGAACCGTCCGCGTCGATCAGCGCGATGATATCCCCGGTCGCCGCGGCGCAGCCGCACGCGAGCGCGTTGCCCTTGCCCGTCCGCGTCTGCATCACGATCCGGGCCTGCGGCCTGAGTTGGCGGACTACCCCTAGCGTGCCGTCGACCGAGTGACCGTCGACGACTATGACCTCGTAGATGTCAGCAGGCAGTGACTCGAACACATGAGGCAGGTTACGTGCCTCGTTCCGCGTTGGTATTACGACGCTGACCCGCGGCGAAGTCGGCGCCGACTGACCCTGAGCTGTCACGGTCCCCCTAGACGGCTCGAACCGGATTCTTAGAGGTCCTCCTATCGACCCGGTTGGGCTACTATGGGTAACTTTTAGACCAATACGCGTTGACTCCCCTCAACGCGTATCAGCCAGATGAGAGGGTGATCGGCTACCCCGAGAGGTAGGCGACAAACCACACTGTATGCCACGTTTTGCCAGCCGACCTGACCGACCCCAGACCGTTATCACGGTGCTACCGGCCGGCTGGGCCTTACAGCAGCTCGACTACTCTCCGCAGTCATAAGACCCCATGGCGTACCGAAAGTCAGGAGGTCAACGGCGGCCTAGGCGGCCGATCAGCCATGCGATGATCTGCTCGAGCGGTCCGACGGCTGATCGGTAACGCGGACAGCCCAGGCATAGTGAGCACTCAGATCCGATCCGGTAGTGCCGGTGCGCGACGTAAGGATGCCCGCATCGGCAGAGGCGACCTGCATACGCTTCCTGCGACACAGTCGACACGCTGGTAGACACCCCCCATCGGCGAGCTCGGTGCGACGCGCTGGCTACCTGGCCGCGGCCGTTATACCACCTCTCACCGGTGTCTTACTAATTAAACGGTCATGGTGAGCGTCCTGGCCTGGCGTTCTTATGGCTCACCGGGGCGCGCGGGCTCGGCGAGCCGCGCGTAGGCGAGGGCCAGGATTTCGGCCAGGTCGGCCCGGCCGCCGGGTCCGGCCTGGATCGCGCGTAGCGCGGTGAGCAGCTCGTCCCGGCCGCGGCCCCGCCAGGCCAGCATGGCGAACGGGTCGCGGTCGAACTCTTCGGCCAGCACATAGCACACCGCAGCGAGATGCTTGCACGGCACCTCCCAGTCCGGGCAGCTGCATCGCATGTCCAGGTCGCCGGGCGAATGCGGGAACAGCGGCGTGCCGCAGTCCGCGAA
>Ga0070730_10001909_pt1 | contig 19479 bp, 17 predicted proteins | sample Coa_R1_3_FD_66447 | JGI IMG/M metagenome (GOLD analysis project Ga0070730, IMG submission 66447) | Surface soil microbial communities from Centralia Pennsylvania, which are recovering from an underground coalmine fire - Coalmine... | ecosystem: Environmental > Terrestrial > Soil > Unclassified ... | reverse complement strand
CCTCAGTCAAATAACCGCAAATAACCCCGTTCTTTGCATAAGCCCCATGGATAGCTTATAATCACGCCGCTCTACTGCTTGTGCTGGGCGGCCTATTGGCCGCGGCTATTTTGATTCTCAACGTTTGGGAGGTTGTTTCCGTTTATGCCGAGTGGCACGCCACCGATGGCCAAGCAAATTGGCGAAATGGGCCGGCTGGCGGGCGACGTCAGGTCCCTGCTCAGCTCCCAAAAAGACGTCCTCTCGCGGGCCGGTCTCCACTTTCCCCCGGGTGTGATGGATGGCCTGGCCGGCTTGCGCGACACGCTCGAGCGGCTGGCGCCACAGTTGGCCTCGCTCGAGGCCGAAAATGCCCAATTGCGGGCCCTGGCCGACACCTCCAGCGTCATCAATTCATCGCTCGACCTCAACTCGGTTCTCAACCAGGTGATGGACACCATTATCCGCCTGACGAGCGCCGAACGAGGCTTCCTGATGCTGAAAGACGAACGCGGCGAGCTGAAATTCCGCATCGCCCGCAACGTCGACCGCGAGTCGCTGGATAGCTCGGCCTTCCAGGTCAGCCGGACGGTGCTGGGCCAGGTGGCGGAGAGCGGCGAGCCGGTGGTCACCACCAATGCCCAGGCTGACCCACGCTTCTCGGCCCAGGAAAGCGTGGTGGGTTATAACCTGCGCTCGATCGTGTGCGTGCCGCTCAAATTCAAGAACACCCTCACCGGCGTCATCTATGTCGACAATCGCATTCACATCGGCCTGTTTACCGAGCGCGAGCGTGACCTGCTGGCGGCCTTTGCCAACCAGGCCGCGATTGCCATCGAGAATGCGCGCCAGTTCCAGGAAGTCACCGAGCTCAAAAATCTGCTCGACAACGTGTTTGCCTCCATGGCTTCGGGCGTGATTACCACCGATGTGGCCGACCTGATCACGCTGTGCAACCGGTCGGCCGAGACCATTTTGGGCAGTCCGGCCGCTGCGCTGGTGGGCCAGTCCTTGCTGCGGGCGGTGCCGGCGCTGGACGAGGGCTCCAGCGCCATGCTGCGGCGGGTGAAACAGGACCAGCACGCGGTGGTGGGCTACGAGCTGCGCGCCTTGCAGCCCGGCCGCGACGTGGCCGATTGGACGTTAAACGTGGCGCCGCTCAAGGACAGCGGCCAGGGCACCCAGGGCCTGGCGATTGTGCTGGATGACTTGACCGAGAAGAAGCGGCTGCAGGGCAAGTATGAAGTTTTCAAGCGCATGGTACCTCCGGCGGTGATCAACCGCCTCAACCCTGAGACGCTGGCCTTGGGTGGAACGCGCAAGGAAGTGAGCATTATCTTCGCCGATATCCAGGGCTTCACCTCCTTCAGTGAGACCATGGACCCGGAAGTGCTGTTCAAGGTGCTAAACCGGTATGTGGGCACCGCGGCGGAGGCCATGCTGCTGCATGAGGCCACGGTGGATAAATATGTCGGCGACGCGGTGATGGCGTTCTTCAATGCGCCCGACGACCAGCCCGACCACCCCCTGCGTGCCCTGCGCGCCGCCATTCGTATGCGCGACGATATTTACGAGTTACATAAGGTAATGGAGCCGCAGTTTCGGCTCTCATTCCGGATTGCGGTCCATTTGGGCGAAGCCGTGGTAGGATTAGTGGGGACCCAAGATCGGCTGGACTACACGATCATTGGGGACACAGTCAACACGGCCAAGCGTCTCCAGGAAAACGGCCTGCCCGGCAAGGTTTTTCTGAGTGATAAGTTTTACGAACGGGTCAAAGACTTTGTCCGCGTCAATCCGCTGGAACCCCTGCGGGTTAAGAACCGCGTCCAACCCGTCCCCGTTTTTGAACTGTTGGATATCACCATCTGATCGTCGGAAACTGACGTGGGTTCATTACTAAGCTGGCTCTACGCAATCGCGCTGCTTGGCATGGCGGCTTTTGGCCTGAACATATGGCTGTTGACGCTCGTGGCGCTGGCCGACCGTCTGCCGCATCCCTGGCGCCGGAAACTGACCCCGGCCCCGGCCGTCATCGACTGGCCGACGGTCCTGGTGCAGCTGCCCCTGTACAACGAGCGCTACGTCGTGGAGCGGCTGATTGACGTGGTGGCCGCGCTAGATTACCCGGCTGATAAGCTCACCATTCAGGTGCTGGACGATTCGACCGACGATACCGCCGGCATCGCGCGCTCACGGGTGGCTTACCATCGCGCGCGCGGCCATGCCATCACCTACCTACACCGCGCCAATCGCAGCGGCTTCAAAGCTGGCGCCCTGGCCGCCGGACTGGAGGCCAGCGAGTCCGAATTTGTAGCTATTTTTGACGCTGATTTCGTGCCGCCGGCAGATTTTTTGCGCCGCACCATTCCAGAATTTGCCCGCGATCGGCGCATTGCCATTGTCGAATCGCGCTGGGAGCATCTCAACTACAACCAGGATCCGTTTACGCAGGGGCTGGGCCTGCAGCTCGACTGCTATTTCGGTATTCAACAGCCGGCGAGCTGCGTGATGGGCTTGTTGATGAACTTCAACGGCAGCGCTGGCGTGTGGCGTCGCAGCGCCATCAACGACGCTGGGGGCTGGCAGGGCGACACCCTGGCCGAGGACCTGGACCTGTCTTACCGGGCGCAATTGAAGGGTTGGAACCTGATCTACCTGCCGAGTGTGGCGTCACCGGCCGAGCTGCCGACCACCATGCTGGCCTTCAAGCGCCAACAATTTCGCTGGGCCAAGGGCTCGGTCCAGGTGCTGCGCAAGCTGAACGGGCAACTGTTCAACGCGCGCATTTCGCTCTTTCGCAAGGTGCAAGGCTACATTCACCTATCAGGCTATTTGGGTCACGCCCTGGTGGTCATCTCGCTGCTGTTGAGCCTGCCGGTGGTGCTGCTCGATCACGGCCGCACCCCCATGCGCTGGGAGCTGCTGCAAATCGCCGGCTTTGGCCCGCCGCTTATGTCGCTGGCGGCACAGTTGGTCCTGCGCAAAGATTGGTACAAACGCCTGCCCTATTACCCGCTGTGGATCCTGGTGGGCATCGGCTTGGCCCTAACCAACCTGGCCGCCATTTGGGACGCATTTCTGGGCACGACCAACGTCTTTGAGCGCACGCCCAAGGCGCCGCCTGGCAACCAGGAGGTCAAAACCTACGGCCTGCCGCTCGATTGGACGACCTGGGGCGAAACATTCCTGGCCTTTTACGCGTTTGTGACCGCGATGCTGGCCCTGGAGTTGGCGCGCGGGCTGGCGCCCGTCATCTTCCTATATGCCATCGGTTTTGGCTATACGGCGGCCCTGGGCTTCCTGCAGGCCGATGCGCTGGGCCAGAGCAAGACCGCCCGGCAAACCCAGACCAACTAGCGCGTATTGTGCCCCTAGTAACTGCTCAGCCTACCACTGAGTAAATTGAAAAAAACGCCTGGGGGCGGGCCGTCGATGAAATCGACGGCCCGCCCCCAGGCGTTTTTTTCATCAGTTCATTGATTGTCGGTGGTCAGCCTGAGCAGTAACCCTTGCCCTGTTAATCCGCCAATTGGTCGGCGAAGGCGAACAATCCCGACGTGCCGCCCGTGTGCCAGAACAGCACACGCTCGTCGCGGCGGATGACCCCCTGGCGAATGAGCCCGATCAGTCCCGCCGCGGCCCGGCCCGTGTACACCGGGTCGAGCAGCACCCCCTCATTCTGAGCAAACAACCGGATCGCTTCGCGCTCCTGTTTGCCCACAATGGCATAGCCCTCGCCCCGGAAAGTGGCATTGATGTGAATTTCTTCCACGCTGAAGCTGCGCGGCTTGCCGATGAGATTTCCAATCCCGGTGGCCAGATCGGCGATGTTGCGCTGCAGCGCCGCCGGGTCCTGGCTGATGCTGATGCCCAAAATTTCCCCCCGAAAGCCGGTCAGGCCGGCGCCGGCCACCAGGCCGGCATGCGTGCCGCCCGAGCCGGAGGCAAAGACGATGCGGTCAAAACGCTGGCCGGCTGCCTCCATTTGTGCTTGCAGCTCCACCATGGCCAGGGCGTAGGCCGTGGCGCCCAGCGGCACTGACCCGCCGACCGGGATGACGTACGGGATGCGCTTGGCGGAGCGCTCCGCCTCGGCCATCTCGTCCATAACCTCTTCCCGGCTGCGCTGGCCGGTAAATACCAGCCGGGCGCCCAACAAATGATCCAGCAGGATGTTGCCCTCAACATTCCCGGGATCGTCGCCGGTCAAGACTAGCACACAGCCCACGCCATGGCGGGCAGCGGCGGCGGCGGTTTGGCGGCAATGGTTGGATTGCACGGCGCCGGTTGTGATGACAGTGTCAGCCTCGTGCGCCAAGGCGTCGGCCATCAGGAATTCGAGCTTGCGAGTTTTGTTGCCGCCGGTCGCCAGGCCGGTCTGGTCGTCTCGTTTGATCCACAGTTGCGGCCCGCCCAGGGCTTCACTCAGGCGCGGCATGGCTTCCAGCGGTGTGGGCAGGTGGGCGAGATGGACGCGAGGCAAGTTAGTGAACATGTGTGTGGGTGTGTGAGTAAGTGAGTTTGTGAGTGGCTGCGAGTATAAATGGGCACGCACATACCCACACACTCACATACGCTCTACGATCTGCTGGGTCTGGCTCCGCCCGCGGCGGCGCATGACATCGAGTACGCGCGGCAGGACAATAGTATACAGCCGATACAGCAGCGGGGAAGGAGCGAAGTCCCAGGCCCCGATGTGGCGCACCAGTTGCCCGCCAAAGCCTTCCTTGAAGCGCCACACCCCCCACAGCGAGTCGCTCTCAACAAACTCATCCGGTGCGCCCCAGAAGTCGTAACGGGTGCAGCCCTGCGCTTTGGCCCATCGGATGGCGTGCCATTGGAGCAGATGATTGGGCATTTTGTCGCGCTGGGCCTCGCGGCTCATGCCGTACAAGTACCAGGCGCTGCCCGCGAAGCGAAAGATGACCAGCGCCCCCACGGGCTCGGCCTCCACCTCGGCCACCAGGGGCTGCGCCAGCCCGGCGGCGATAAAGCGGCCCCAGGCATCGCGATAGTAGTCGAGGCCCCGGATGGCGAAGCCGTCGCGGACCGAGGTTTCGGCATACATCCGGTACAGCAGGTCCAGGTCGGCGGCGCTGCCCAGGCGCACGCGCACACCCTTGCGCTCAGCCAGCCGCACGTTGTAGCGCGTCTTCTGCTTCATGCCGGCCAGCAGCGCGTCTTCGCTGGGCGTCAGGTCGAGCGTCACCGTGTTGCGAAATTGGATCTGGTCGCGCGAGAACACCCAGCCGCGCTGCGCCAGATCTGTTTGCACGGCCCGGCCAGTGGCAGCCGGTCGCTCGGCCCCCGGTAAGCCAGTTGAGAGGACTACGTCGGGGTCGACCTTAATGAAGATCGCGCGCTCGCGGCGGGCCAGCGCCTGCAAGTCGTCCAGCACCTGCGCCCGCAGCCGGCCGTTTTCCCAATCGAGCAGCGGCCCCTTGGGCACGTACAGCACCCGCAGCACCCGCAGGCCGGTGCGCCGCAGCACCTGGGCTGCCGCCGGCCCCTGCGCGCCCGCCCAGCACAGCCGCCGCGCTTGCCAGCCATAGCCGCCCTTGAACTCGCCCCAGGCCCAGCTTTGGAGCAGGTGAGGGTTGGGTAGTGAGGAGATGGCAGCGTCCCAGTCGGGTTGTATTAAGGACGAAAGACGAACGACGGAGGACGAAGCGGAAAGTTCCGTCATTCGTCACGCAGCCCTTCCGCGGGCTTTCGTCCGGAGATTTTCAAGTATGCCTGGTAGGCTCCATATATCACGGGGTTGTAGACGCGGTCCCAGGCGCCCACGCTGCGCACCAGGCGGCCCCCAAAGCCGCGCTTAAAGCGATAGACTCCCCACAGGCCTTCGTGGCGGGTCTCGAACTCGGCCTCCAGGGCGGCTTCATCGGCGTCGGGCACGCCCCACAGGTCATAGCTTAGCACGCCCTGAGCACGGGCCCAGCGCATGGCCTCCCATTGGGCCAGATAGGGCGCCATCCGGTTGCGCTCGCGGTCGGACGAGGCGCCATAGAAATACCAGGCGTTTTGCCCATGGACAAAGACCATCACGCCGGCCAGGGGCTCGCCCTGATAGTCGGCCAGGATCAGCTCGCATTGGCCGGCGGGCTGAAACAAGGCATAGGCGCGCCGGTAATAGCCGGGAGCGTGCGTGCCAAAGCCGTCGCGCTCGCTGGTAGCGGCTATGAGCTGGGTAAAGTCATCGAGGCTGGCCGCGCTCTCCGCTCGGCGGGCCAACACGCCCTTTTTGGCGGCCAGGCCGATGTTGTAGCGCGTTTTCTGCTTCATGCGGCCAAGGATCTCGGCCTCGCTGCCGGCCAGATCCACGATGAGGCTGCGGCGCGGCTGAACGGTTTGCGGCGAGGGCCGGAAACCCAACTCACGCAGGGTCTGGGCGCAGCCGGGGTCATCGGGCAGATCGGGCTCCCACTTCACGCAAAAGGCGCCCCGCCGCCGGCAGACGGTATCGAGGTCGGCCACCAGCGCCGTCAATTGCGGCCGGTCGTCCCAGTTAGCTAGGGGGCCGCGCGGCACGTAAGCCAGGGTCAGCCCCCTCATGCGGCGGAACAGGATCAGTGCGCCGGCCTGGCCAGACTGAACCGTTTCGGCTTGCCAACCATAGTCCGATTTGAGCCGGCCCCAGGCCGAAGTTTGCAGAATATGGCCTTGCGGGTGCGCTTGCACGAACTCGTCCCAGCCGGCCAGCGTCGGTAACATGCGGCGATTATAAATGAAGGCCCCTTGTTTTGACTTTTGAAATGAGTCATGCTACGATACGCGCCGTTCTTCACAATCGGAAGTGATCCTCCCCAATTCGTCCATTTTCAAGGATGCAATATGCCGAACGAGTGGTTGTTTATCGGAATCTTCCTCCTCATGGGGGCAGTTTTTCCAGGGGCGCCCATCCTCATCAACAGCCTGATCCTGGGCCCCAAGAAAAACAACCCGGTTAAGAACAGCACCTACGAGTGCGGCATTGAGACCGTGGGCGACACTTGGGTGCAGTTCAAAGTCCAGTATTACATCTTCGCTTTGGTGTTCGTGGTCTTCGATGTGGAGACCATCTTCCTCTTCCCGTTCGCTGTGGCCTACAACCAGGTGAGCTTCTTCGCGGTGCTCGAGGTGGTGTTTTTCATTCTCATTTTGGCCGGCGGCCTGTTTTATGCCTGGCGCAAGGGCGCGCTGGAGTGGGCCTGATCTGAATCAATTTTCAGTCGCCTACCGAATTCCGCGGTAGGCGATTTGTTGTCACGGCTCGAAAGCTGGAGTAAGCAATGGATATCGGGCAACTGATTAAAGATCCCTTGGGCACGCTTGGCGGCTTGCTGACCAGCCTGCTGGCCAGCATCGGGCTGGCGCCCGGCGCGATCGGCGTGATCGAAAAGATCATCGGCGTCGTGATCATTGCTTCCTTTGCCCTGGTTCTGCCGCTGTTCCTGATCTGGTTCGAGCGCCGGGTGGTGGCCCGCATGCAGGACCGCATGGGCCCCAACCGGGTTGGGCCGCAGGGCCTGCTCCAGACGATTGCCGACGCGCTCAAGCTGATGACCAAGGAAGATATCACCCCCACCGGCGCCGATAAGCTGGTGTACAACATCGCCCCCATCCTGTCGGTGGTGGCCATCATCAGCATGTGGGCGGTGGTGCCCTTCGCCTCCAACATCCTGGGCACCCCACTCAACGTGGGCGCGCTGTATATCGTCGGGGTGGGCTCGCTGGGCACCCTGGCCATCATGATGGGCGGCTGGGCCTCCAACAATAAATATGCCCTGCTGGGCGCCTTCCGCACCGTGGCCCAGTTGGTGTCCTACGAAGCCCCGATGATCTTGAGCCTGCTGGTGCCGGTGCTCCTGGCCCGTACCATGGACCTCAACGGCATCGTGCAGGCCCAGCCGGTGGCCTTCATCGTGGCCGCCCCCATTGCGGCGCTGATCTTTTTTGTCACCTCGGTGGCCGAGGTCGGCCGCACCCCATTTGACTTGCTGGAAGCGGAATCGGAGATCGTCGCCGGCTTCCACATCGAATATTCGGGCATGAAGTTCGGCATGTTCTTCGTGGCGGAGTTTTTGCACGCCTTCACCGTGGGCGCGCTGACGGCGGTGCTGTTCTTGGGCGGCTGGCGCGGCTGGGGCACCGACCAGGTGCCGCTGCTGGGCGTGGTCTACTTCATGCTCAAGGCCTTTGTGGGCTATTTCATCGTGGTTTTGATGCGCACGGCGCTGCCGCGCATCCGCATCGACCATATGCTCGACCTCAACTGGAAATTCCTGGTGCCCACCTCGCTCTCGGTGATCGTGGTCACCATCGTCGTCGATAAGCTGATCCAGCAGGCGGGGATCACCAACGACTGGGCCCGCTCGGGGCTGTTGTTCCTGGCCAATGTGGTGCTGGCGTTGGCGATCTTTGGCATACTGCGGCGCTCGGCGCGCCAACTGCGCGCCTTCGAAGAAGCGGAAGGCAGCGGGCACGCGGCCGAGCACGAGCCGGAACCGCATGGCCAGCCGGCCGAAGCCGGCGCGCACGCCGCCCCCGCGCACTAAGCAGGCCACCCGGCCAGGCAGGACAAGCGCATGACTGTCACGGTAGACCAAATCCTATTTCTGCTCTCGGCGCTCGTGACGCTGGGCGCGGCCATCATCGTGGTGACGGCCCGCAACCTGGTGCACGCCGCGCTGGCCTTGATTGCCACCTTCTTTGGCGTGGCCATCCTGTTCGTGCTGCTCCAGGCCGGCTTTCTGGCCACGGTGCAGGTGGTGTTGTACATCGGCGCCATCGCCATCCTGATTATCTTTGCCATTATGCTCACCCGGCGGGTGATGCAGGACAGTGGGCCGCAGACCAACCAGCAGTGGTGGCTGGCCGCTCTGCTGTCTCTGGCCCTGTTTGCCGCGCTGTGGGCGGTATTTCAGCAGGTGCCCGGGCTGCAAAACGTCACCGGCACCCAGGTGATCCCCAACGACAGCCTGCAGCGCCTGGGTTTTGGCTTTGTCGACCCGAACCAATATATGCTGCCGTTTGAGCTGGCATCGGTGCTGTTGCTGATTGCCCTGGTGGGATCGATCGTCATTGCTGGCGAAAAGCAATAAGAGTAAATGGTAATTAGCAATTCGTAATTGACTGCAATTTCTAATTGCCAATTACCAATTACCACTCGCAAGGGAGCAGGCGTATGGTTCCACTCTCCTGGTATCTAGTTTTGGCCGCCGCGCTGTTTTGCGTGGGCTTGTACGGCGTCCTGGCCCGCAAAAATGCGGTCGCGATCCTGATGGGTATCGAGCTCATGCTCAATGCCGTGAACATCAACCTGGTGTCGTTCTGGCACTACCTGAACCCGCAAGTGATGGCCGGCCAGATGTTCACCATTATCGTGCTGACCGTGGCCGCCTCTGAAGCCGCCGTGGGTCTGGCGCTGATCATTTCCATTTATCGGCGCCGCAACTCGGTGATTGCAGAAGATATGGATCTCATGAAGTGGTGATTCTGGAGCGATCATGTTTCTCACTCCTCTAGTGGCGCAACAACTCACCTGGCTCATCCCGCTCCCGCCGCTGCTCTCGTTCGCGCTGATCGTGCTGTTCACGAACCGGAGCAAGCTGCTCAGCCATACCCTCGCCATCGGCCTGATGGCGGTGTCGTGGGTGATCAGTTGGGTGGTGTTCTTCAACACCCTCACGATTACGAATTTTGGCGGGCTGGCGGCCGTGATCCAGAACGCCGTGCCGTGGCTGCCCTTCGGCTCGGCGGCCGTCGGCACGCAGCCCCTGAGCATGGGCGTGCTGGTCGACCCGCTCACCGGGCTGATGCTCTTTTTTGTGCCGCTGGCCTGCCTGCTGATCTTCATCTACAGCGTCGGGTACAGCAACTTCGGCCTGCCGCGCGAGGCGCACGATGTGCCCGGCACCCCGCCTCATGGTGTTGAGCCGCTCTACTCGCGCTTTTTTGCCTATCTGTCCCTGTTCGCCTTCGGCATGCTGCTTTTGGTGGTGGCCGACAACCTGCTGCTGCTGTTCGTCGGTTGGGAGATCATGGGCCTGTGCTCGTACCTGCTGATCGGCTTCTGGTACGCGCGCAATTACGCCGACCCCAAGCAAATCACGCCGCGCCAGGCCGCGGTTAAAGCCTTCATGACGACCCGCGTCGGCGACATGTTCATGATGCTGGGCATCGTTTATCTCTATTCGCAGGCCGGCACCCTGTCGTTCCGCGACATCCTATACAACCGGGACGTTCTGGCTCACTTGGCCTCGGCGCCGTCGATCATCGTCGGGTTGACGGTTTCGCACGTCGTGGGCTTGCTGCTCTTCGCCGGCACGGTGGGCAAGAGCGCCCAATTCCCGCTGCACGTCTGGCTGCCCGACGCCATGGAAGGCCCGACCCCGGTCAGCGCCATGATCCACGCCGCTACCATGGTTTCAGCCGGCGTGTATGCCATGATCCGCATGTTCCCGCTCCTCTCGGCCGGCTGGGTGCCGGGCGGCGCGCTGACGCCGCCCATGCTGGCCATGGCCATCATCGGCTCGTTTACCGCTCTCTTTGCGGCCACCATCGCCATGACCCAGAGCGATATCAAAAAGGTGCTGGCCTACTCGACCATCTCGCAGTTGGGCTTCATGATCGCCTCGCTGGGCATCGGGGCCTATGTGGCGGCGGCGTTCCACCTGGTGACCCACGCCTTCTTTAAGGCGCTGCTGTTCTTGGGCTCAGGCTCGGTGATCCATGGCGTCGAGCACGGCCACCACGAGACCGAGCACAGCGCCGCGCCCGCGGCTGAGCACGGTGCCGAGCATGCCGCCGCGCCCTTCGACCCGCAGAACATGTTCAACATGGGTGGGCTGGCCAAACGCATGCCGCTTACCTATTGGACGTTTGTGATCGGCGGTTTTGCCCTGGCCGGGTTCCCCCTGGTGACCGCCGGCTTCTGGTCCAAGGATGAGATCCTGGCCGAATCATTTGCGCATGCCCCGGCCGTGTTTATCGTGCTGGGCCTGGCCGCATTGATGACCGCGTTCTACACCATGCGCCAGATCAGCCTCACCTTTTTGGGCCAGCCGCGCTCGCCGGCGGTCGAGCATGCCACCGAGCACGAGCCCATCTTCCGGCCCATGCTGCTGGCCCTGGTGGTGCTGTCGTTTTTTGCCGTCGCGGCCGGCTGGGTGGGCATCCCCGAACACTTCCCGGTGATCGGCGGCCTGGTGCCGAACTGGATCGAGAGCTATTCGGTGGGCGGCCTGCTGGAGCGGCCAGAGGCTCTGGCCTTCAGTTATTGGCCGCTGTTGACCTCGCTGGTGGTGGCGCTGGGCGGTCTGTTACTGGGCTGGTGGGTCTATCGCGGCTATCAGTTGGGCCAGGCCGACCCGCTGGAGGCGCCGCTCGGCCCGCTGTACACCTTGCTGCGCAATAAGTACTACTTTGACGAGCTGTACGACTTCTTGTTCGTGCGCCCGGTGTACTGGATCGCGGAGACGTTCGTGTCCGTGTGGATCGACAAGGGCGTCATCGACGGCACCCTGCATCTCATCGGCCGGGCCGCGCTGCGGCTGGGTGACATCTTCCGCAACGACTTTGATCTGCCCGTCGTCAACGGTTTTGGCGACCTGGTGGGCAAGAGCGTCAATCGCTTCGGGCGCACCTTCCGCGTCATCCAAACCGGCAAGGTTCAGCAATATCTGCTGGTGCTCATGGCCATCATCGTCGTGCTGGGCGCCGTGCTGCTGCTGCCGGGGCTGAGGTAGACATGGACTCTTTGTTGACCAACAATCTGCTCAGCCTGATCCTGTTCACGCCGGTGTTCGCGGCCGTGATTGTGCTGCTCATCCCGCGTGAGCAGTTGACGCTCATCCGCTGGGTGGCGTTCGTGGCCAGCTTGTTCCCGCTCGGCCTGGCCATTTATCTATGGATTCGCTTTACGGCTTCCAGCGCGCCGGGTTTCCAGTTCCAAGAGAACTACCAGTGGTTCACGGTCATCAACTCCAACTATCACCTGGGCGTGGATGGCATCAGCCTGCCCATGGTGCTGTTGACCACCCTGCTCATCCCGCTGGCGGTGTTGTTCTCGTTCGGCATCACCGAGCGCGTCAAGGCCTACATGATCCTGTTCCTGCTGCTGGAAACCGGCATGCTGGGCGTGTTCATGTCGCTCGACCTGATCCTCTTCTTCCTGTTCTGGGAAGTCGGCCTGATCCCCATGTACTTCCTGATCAACATCTGGGGCAGCGCCAATCGCCAGTACGCTTCGTTCAAGTTCTTTATCTACACCATGGCTGGTTCGGTGGGCCTGCTGCTGGCGGTGCAGACCATCGGCCTGAGCCTGGGCAGCTTTGATATGGTCCAGGCCTTTGCCCGCTGGCCGGCCCTGACCGACCCAATTTACGGCATTCCGGCCAGCACCGTGCGCACCGTGGCGTTCTGGGCCTTCTCGCTGGCTTTTGCCATCAAGGTGCCCATCTGGCCGTTCCACACCTGGCTGCCGGATGCGCACACCGAGGCGCCTACGGCCGGCTCGATGCTGCTGGCCGGCGTGCTGCTGAAGCTGGGGGCTTATGGCTTCCTGCGGTTGGTGCTGCCTTTGTACCCGGCCGAGGCGCGCCAATACGCCGGTGTGCTGGCGCTGCTGGCCCTGATGGCCATCGTGATGGGCGCGCTGGCCTCCCTTGGCCAGACCGACTTCAAGCGGCTGGTGGCCTATTCGTCGATCAACCACATGGGCTTCGTGGTGCTGGGTATCGCGGTGGCGGCTGCTGTCGCCGGCAGCCCAATCCCCGAGCTGCGCGCCACCGGCATCATGGCCATCAACGGCGCCGTGCTGCAGATGTTCGCGCATGGGCTCAGCGCGGCGGGCATGTTCCTGCTGGTCGGGGTCATCTACGACCGGACGCATACCCGCAACCTGAACGACTTTGGCGGCCTATTCCCGCTGGCGCCGGTATACGGCGGCATCCTGATTTTCGTCAGCATGGCCTCGCTGGGACTGCCCGGCATGGCCGGCTTTGTGGCCGAGTTCATGGTGGTGCGCGGCGCCTGGCTGGTCTTCTGGCCGATCACCGCCCTGGCCATGTTTGGGTTGCTCATTACGGGCGCCTACATCCTGAAAGGCATTCGCGCCACCCTGCACGGCCCGCTGAATACGAAATGGATCGGGCATCGGTTGGAAATCTCGCCGCGCGAAGTCTTTGCCGTTGCGCCGCTGATGGCGCTGCTGGTGGTCGTGGGTGTCTGGCCAGGCTGGCTGGTCAGCGTGATCAACGCCACGGTCACCCGGTTGCTTGGATAATTCTATGACTTTTCCCGTCTTGACTGTAATCACCTTCACCCCCGCCGTCGCGGCCATCATCATTTTGCTCATCCCGGCGGACCGCAAGTCTGAGGTGCGCGTCGTGGCGCTGGCCGCTGGGGTGCTGGCGACGCTGCTGTCGCTGTGGGTTTACCTCAGCTACAACCAGGCGGCCGCCGGCTACCAGTTTGTCGAAGAATACCCCTGGGTGCCGCAATTTGGCATCTCCTATCACGTCGGGGTTGACGGGCTGAGCCTGCCGCTGGTGCTGCTGACCTCTATCGTGATGGTCACGGGCGTGCTGATTTCTTGGGGCATAGACGACCGCCCGCGCGAGTTTTTCGCCTTTCTGTTCATACTGGCGACGGGCGTGTTCGGCGTGTTTGTGGCGCTGGATCTGTTCCACCTGTTCTTCTTTTATGAGATCGCCGTCTTCCCGATGTATCTGCTCATCGCCATCTGGGGCTGGGTGAAGACGCGCGAATACGCGGCCATGAAGCTGACCCTGTACCTGTTTATCGGGTCGGTCATCTCGCTGGTCGGGGCGTTGGCGATTTTCGTTGCGGTGCGCAACTACACCGGCCAGAGCACCTTCAACATGCTCGCCATCTCGCAAGCCCAGCAGGCCGGGGCCTTCAATTTCAACGTGATCATCCCCAACCCCTTCGGCGGCGACCCGCTGCTGACCACCAGCTTCCAAAAGTTTGTGTTTCCCTTCGTCTTTTTCGGCTTTGCCGTGCTGGGCGGCATTTTCCCCTTCCACAACTGGTCGCCCGATGGCCACGTCGCCGCGCCCACGGCCGTGTCCATGTTCCACGCCGGGGTGCTGATGAAGCTGGGCGCGTTTGCCGCCCTGCGGGTGGGTGTGGAGCTGCTGCCGGAAGGGGCGCGTTTTCATGCCCCCTGGATTGTCCTGCTGACCCTGGTGAACGTGGTCTACGGCTCGTTTATCGCCATGGTCCAGAAGGACATGAAGTACATGATCGGGTTCTCGTCGGTGTCGCACATGGGCCTGGTGTCCATGGCGCTCATGACGTTCAACACCGCTGGCTACACCGGGGCCGGGCTGCAAATGTTCTCGCACGGCATCATGACGGCCCTCTTCTTCGCCTGCGTCGGCATGATTTATGATCGCGCCCACACGCGCATGATGCCCGACCTGGGCGGCATGGCGCGTAAGATGCCGTTTGTCGCGCTGGCGTTTATCGTCGGCGGCTTTACCTCCATGGGCATGCCGGGCCTGTCGGGGTTTGTGGCCGAACTGCCGATTTTTATCGGCATCTGGCGCGCGCGCGCCCTGGACGTGGCGGGCCTGCCGGCCTGGTTTGCCAACCTGGCCAGCCAGCCCTGGTATTTCCCCGCCATCGCGCTCATCTCAGCCATTTCCATCGTCGTCACGGCGGCCTATGTCTTGCGCGCCGTGCAGAAGGTGTTCTTTGGCGATCTGCCGCCGGAGTTTGAGCATCATGTCGGCGACGTCACGGTGCTGGACAAGACGGCCCTCACCATCCTGATGGGTTCCATGATCATCCTGGGTGTTTTCCCGGCCATCATGGCGCCGCTCATCGCCACGGCGGTGCGGCCGGTGTTGGCGCTGCTGGGAGTGTCGTAAATGACGTTTACTACATTCAGCCCGCAAACGATGCTGGCCATCCTGCCCGAGATTCTGCTGGTGTGCCTGGCCGCCCTGGTGATGGCCCTGGATATCTTTTGGCCCGCCAGCCGCCGGCGCGCCATTGGGTTCATCACCGCCGGCGGGTTTGGCCTGATCGCCGTGGCGGCGCTGCTTTTCTCGCGCAATGCGCTGGATAACCCGCTCATTTTTGGCGGCATGATCCGCGACGACGGCGTGGCCTTTTTCTTCCGCATGCTGTTTATCTTCTCCGGCATGATCGTCTCGCTGCTGTCGGTTGATTCGCCGGGGGTAGGCAGCAAAGGCGAGTACTACGCCCTGGTCATCGGCGCCGTCATCGGCATGAATTTCATGGCCTCGGCCGCCGACTTGATCATGGTCTACCTGGCAGTTGAGACCACCTCCATTTCGCTCTATCTGCTGGCCGGCTTCCTGCGCGACGACGACAAAAGCGCCGAGTCTGGGCTGAAGTATTTCTTATTTGGCGCCTTCACCTCAACCATCATGCTGTATGGCTTTAGCCTGCTGTACGGTTTCACCGGCCAGACCAACCTGTATGCGCTGAGCGCCGCGCTATTGAACGGCAACGTGCCGGCGCTGCCAATCCTGGCGGCGCTGCTGTTGGTTCTGGCCGGGTTTGGCTTCAAGGTGTCGATGGTGCCGTTCCACTTCTGGTCACCCGATGTCTACGAGGGCGCGCCCACCCCGATCACCGCCTTTATTTCGGTGGCCTCGAAGGCGGCCGGTTTTGCCGTCCTGGTGCGGGTGTTGCTGGCGGTCTTCCCCGATGTGCAGACCTATTGGGGTCCGCTGCTGGCGGTGGTGTCGGTCTTCACCATGACCCTCGGCAACACCCTGGCCCTGGCCCAACGCAATGTCAAGCGCCTGTTGGCCTATTCGTCCATCGCCCAGGCCGGCTATGCCCTGATTGGGCTGGCGGTGCTGTCGCAGGCCGGGGTGGCGGCCACGATTTTCTACTTGCTGATGTATACGGTGACCAACCTCATCACCTTCGGGGTCGTCATCCTGGCCTCGCGCGCCATTGGCTCGGACGAGATTGCCGACTACGCCGGTCTGTCGCGGCGCTCGCCTGGGCTGGCGCTTGCCTTTTTGGTCGGGTTCCTGTCGCTGGGCGGCATGCCGCCCTTCGCCGGTTTCTTTGCCAAGTTCTTCATCTTTGCCGCCGCTGTGCAGTCGGGCCTCGCCTGGCTGGCGGTGATCGGGGTGCTCAACTCGATCGTGGGCCTGTACTATTACCTGACGGTGCTCAAGGTCGTTTATCTGTATCGCTCGGAGCGCGACAGCGAGCAGATCGCCGTGCCGCGCGCTTATGCTTTGGCCTTAGGGATCTGCGCCGTTGGGGTGATTTTTATCGGCACGGTTGCCACCCCATGGATCACCTGGGCTTCCAACGCCGCCAAAACACTCTTTTGAGCGTTCACGCTGAGCGTCAGCTCTTTTCGGCGTTGACTCGTCATTTGTGTATGTGATACAATTCTCAAACAGTGGCCGTGGGTGAGCAACAACCATCACCAGCAAAAACCGCACAAAATACACTTAATCTGGCGCTGGCAAGCGTCGCCGGGTTGGGTGGATGCTTGGTCTTGATCGTTGTCATAGCCGCGTTGTTCGGGGGACTGTGGCTCGACGGCCTCCTGAATACCAAGCCATTGTTTACGCTCGTGCTGGTGATCGGTAGTGTGCCAGTGGGTATCTTTGTGATGTACCAGGTGGCCATGCGCGTCATCGCCAGGTCCCAGCCACAGACGGTCAACTCAACGCAAGGAGAGAAACAACCTTGACGACACATGCGGAATCCGCGCCTGCTCCGCGCATCGGCTTCTGGCGCTGGGTGTGGCTTGCTCTGATGATCCTGGGCGGCCTGATCGCCTTTAACGTGGGCGGGTTCTGGGGTGGCATTTGGAAACCGGTGCCGCCAACCGTGGCGCTGCCCGCTGAAGCGGCGTGGCCCGGCTGGCAGCTCCTCCCTGGCATCCCCTTTACCAATACGATGTTCTCAGTGCTGATCTCCAGCCTGATCCTGTTCGCCATCACCTTTTTCGTGGTGCAGCCATTCGTACGCACCGGCAGCCAGGTGCCGTCCGGCTTTTATCACCTTTTTGAACTAATCGTCGAGTTCTTTTGGAACTCCACTGTTGGACTGGCCGGCAAATGGGCCAAGAGCGTCTTCCCGCTCACGATGACGATTTTCATGTACGTATTGATGGTCAACCTGGTCAAGTTGGTCCCGATCCACGAGACCATCGGCTACATGGCGCAGCCGGCCGCCGGCGTGCAGGGCTACCAGACCGTAGTGGTCGGCGGAATCCAACTGCTCGATGGCTCGCATCCGGCCCCGGTCGCTCAGACCGGTAGCGCTGAGTCGGTCCCGTGGACCAGTTCTGAAGCCTGCCCGAATTGTATTCTGGTGCCGACCTTCCGCGGCGCCGCCACCGATTTGAACTTCACAGCGTCATTGGCCCTCATCACCATGGTCCTGGTGCAGGTCTTTGGCGTGCGGGCCTTGGGGCTGGACTACTTCACCAAGTTCATCAACCTCAAGACCATTATCGACAAGCCGTTCTTCGGCTTTATGGACTTCATCGTCGGCATCCTGGAGTTGATCTCCGAGTTCGCCAAGGTCATCTCATTCAGCTTGCGTCTTTTTGGCGTGATCTTCGCCGGCACGCTGCTGCTGGCGATCTTGGGTTCACTCACCGTCGTATTTGTCCCAGGCATGCTGGTGGGCCTGGAGCTGTTCGTGGGCATCATCCAGGCCTACGTCTTCTCGGCGCTGGCGCTCACCTTCATCAGCCAGGCCGTCACGTCCCATCACGCCGAAGAGCCAACAGAGGCACACTAGTGCGCGTACCGCTCGGCTTGATGGCAAGAATGTGCCGTTTCGTGCGCGCCACGCGGTTGAACGTGCCTTACACCCGAGCGGTAAGCGCTCTAGTCTCATCCACATAAGCGGAGGCGATTTAATATGAACGATCCAGTTGTCTTTCTGCACGCGATGCGTTTCGTCGGCGCGGGTCTGGCGGCCATCGGCGTGGCGGGCGCCGGCGCGGGCATCGGCATCGTGGTCGGCGGCGCGGTGCAGGCCATGGGTCGTAACCCAGACTTCACGCCGACCATCCAGACGAACATGATCCTGGGCATCGCGTTCTCGGAGGCGGTGGCCATCTACGCGCTGGCCATCGCGCTCATCATCCTGTTCGTGTAGGGAGCGCCAATGGCTCAATTAGGCATCAATCCAGGCTTTTTGCTCGTCTTCGCGCTCTATTTCTTTCTGGTCATGTTCGTGATGACCCGCTGGATGTGGAACCCGATCGTCAATATGCTCGAAGCCCGCAAGCAGAAAATTGCCCAGGGCTTGGAAGATGCGCGCATCGCCTCCGAGGCGCGCGCCAACGCCGAAAAGGAAGCGGCCAAGGTTATCAGTGACGCCCAGGCCGAGGCCAACAAGCGTGTGGCCGAGGCCACCGAGCGGGCTGAGAAGGTGGGCGGCGAAATGCGCGCCGCGGCCGAAGAAGAGCGCACCAAGATCCTGCAGGACGCCCGCGAAGAAGGCGCCCAGGAGCGCAACCGCATCCTGGCCGACCTGCGCGGGCAGGTGGCCGCCCTGGCCATCGCGGCCGCCAACAAGGTCATTGGCCAGGCGTTGGACGAGCAGCGCCAACATGTCCTGATCCAGGAATTCTTTAGCGGCGTGCGCGGCGGCAAGTTCACCGTGCTCGACATCGAGAACATCAGCGGCGCCGCCAGCTCGGTCGAGGTCACCAGCGCGCTGCCGCTGACCGGCGACGAGCAGCAAGCCGTGCGCAGCGACATCGTGGCCCGCTTGGGCGGCTCGCCCAGCGTGGTCTTCCGTGTCGACCCGAATATCCTGGGCGGCATCGTCATCCGGGTAGGCGACAAGGTGGTCGACGCCTCCGTGGCCGGCCGGCTCGAAGGGCTGCGCGCCAGCCTGCACTAAGCTCTTCGTATGACAAAAGGTGAGCCTGCCCCGGCGCCGGGTGTAACTGTCACCCTGAGTACACATGCTCCGCGCGCGTTGCGTGTTTCGACGCCATGACATTTCGCTCAACCGCGCCAAGTGTCACCCTGAGCGCGGCCGCAATCGCTCGATAATACGGCCCCGCAGGTGCGCGAAGGGCCTCCCGGCCCGCTAAACTGCTAAGATAAGTTGAGCAGCGCGGCCGCAGTCGCTTGATTGTAAGAGCCGGCAGGTGCGCGACTGCGTAGCGCCCCTTTGGGGATGGGTCTCCCGGCTGGGTACTTGCCATTTACTCGTCAGACAGCTGCACTAAGCTCTTCGTATGACAAAAGGTGAGCCTGCCCCGGCGCCCGGCGCCGCATCAGGCTCACCTTTTTTGTTCCCAGGGGTATAATTCCCACCATGATCACTCCCCCGGTCGATGCCGGCCTGCGCTGGACCATCCACGATCTCGAGGCCTACCCCGTTGAGGAGGGTAAACGCTACGAGATCGTCGAAGGAGAGCTATTTGTGACGACGCAGCCGCATTGGGCTCACCAGGACGTGTGCTTGACCTTGGCGGTTGAACTGCGGTTGTGGATTAAGCAAGGTGGGCAC
>Ga0070730_10001908_pt1 | contig 19479 bp, 20 predicted proteins | sample Coa_R1_3_FD_66447 | JGI IMG/M metagenome (GOLD analysis project Ga0070730, IMG submission 66447) | Surface soil microbial communities from Centralia Pennsylvania, which are recovering from an underground coalmine fire - Coalmine... | ecosystem: Environmental > Terrestrial > Soil > Unclassified ... | reverse complement strand
GCTGCCTGGCCGCCCCCAGCAACGATACCGTCCATCGTACCGATAGCTGCCCCTTCTTCAGTTACTCCGAACGCGCGATGGTGCGCGACCGCTTCGCCCAGCGCGCCCAGGCGCTGGATCGCGCTCACCGGGCAAAGGAAAGCAAGCAGCAGGCAGCAAACAAGTATGAAGGAGCGAAGACCAATGACAACCCCTGACGCGCAGCTTCCCATCTCGAAACATTTCCGGCTGGAGCAACTGGCCGATGGCGTCTACGCGGCGATTGGCGTCGAAGGGACCGGCTCCGGCAGCAACGCGGGCATCATCGACCTGGGCGACCGCACGCTCGTCTTCGACACCTTTCTGACGCCCCAGGCGGCGGCAAACCTGCGCGTGGCGGCAGAGCAACTGACCGGACGCCCGGTGTCCTACATCATCAACAGCCACTGGCACTCCGACTACATTCAGGGCAATCAGGCGTTCGCGCCGGAAACGCCGATCATCGCCACCGCCCGCACAGGCGAACTCATAGCAACCAACGGCGCGCGGTTCATCGAACACTATAAGAAACGCGCGCCGGAGCGCCTGCGCGAACTGGAACATGAACTGGCGCTGGAGCATCAAGGAACGCAGGAGGAGTCCGAGCAGAAACATGTCGCGCTGACCCTCGCGCTGGGCGAGGCCAGGGAACTGGGCGACTGCGCGCCGACGCTGACCCTTCGCCTGCCAGACCAGACGTTTGACCGGCAGTTTATCTTTCAGGGTTCGCGCCGCACAGCGGAACTGCTCACCTATGGCGGCGGGCACACCGAGAGCGACGCCTTTCTGCTGCTGCGCGATGAGCGCCTGGCCTTCATGGGCGATCTGCTCTTTGTGCAATCGCACCTCTGGATGGGCGACGGCAACGCCCAGGAATGGCTGCGCATCATCGATGATGCGCAGCAGATCGATCTGGTCACGGTTGTACCCGGTCACGGCCCCGTCGGCACGCCAGACGACTTCACCCGCGAGGCGCAGTATATCACCGTCATTCAGCAGATCGTCAGCGACGCCCTCAAAAGCGGCAAATCGTCAGAGGAGGCGCAGGCCACGCCGATTCCCGAAGCTTTTGCAACCTGGGCCTGGACCGAAGGCTACGGCGCGAACATTGCCTCGCTCTACGAGCAGCTTGCCAAAACGGAGGCGTAGCAGGCGCAGATGCTGCGCGCAGCGCTGCCTGCTATGTTTATCCCACCTTTTCGGGTACATCCGAAGAGAGATCGGACGCATCGGACAGAGCGGGCAGAGTGGGTTTGGGGCGATCAGCCGCGTCGAGCGGGCGCACGTTGCGGAACCAGGCGTAGTAGAGCGCGGAGTTGGCAAGGAGAAAGACCGCGCTGGCGATAAACGGCAGTTCCAACTCGCCAACCCCAATCCAATAGCCGGAGAGCGAGGGCGAGAGCGACGCGGGCAGGCGGCGCGCCACGCCGCTGATGCCCGCCGCACTGCCACGCGACTCCGGCTCGATGATACCCATCGTATAGGACTGGCGCACCGGCATTGCCATCATCGCGCTCGCCATGCGCAGAATATACAGCGCGGCAGCCAGCAGATAGAATGGCGCGAACGGCAGCGCCAGTGTCAGCACAACGCCCACCAGCCGCGAGCCGGTAATCAGCATCACGTCGCCGAAGCGGCTGGCGAGGCGCACGGCCACCAGCGACCCCAGCGCCGTCAGCAGCGAGCTTATCGCCAGCACCGGACCAATCGCGCCGGGCGAGACGCCATAGCGCACATGCAGCCAGTAGGGAACCAGCCCGATGAGGAAGCCGAAGCCAAAGCCGTTGATCGCTCCGGCAAAAGAAATCTTGCCAATCGTTTGCCGCGTGCGCCGACGGCGGGCGCGGGCCTCGGCGTCGTTGGCGCGCGCTTTGCGCGGCTGCTCCGTCAGCGGCCAGAGGATCACGACCGAAAGCGCGCCAATCAGCGCCACACCCAGATACAGCGGGCGATAAGAGGCCAGAATGGAGAGATGCCAGACACCCTGCGCCCACTCCGGGATACCCGCCAGCAAGGCACCCAACGCGGCAAAGCCAGTCCCAACGATGCTGTTGGCGGCGAAGACCCTGGTGCGCGTCTCGCCGGTCGCTTTTTCGGCAATGATCGCTTGCTCGGCGGGCATAAACGGACCCGCCTGGCCGCCGCCTCCACCGCCGCGCCCCAGCCCGCCCAGCGCGCTGAGCAGGATCAACACCCAGGGGATCGTCGTCAGGCTAAAGACGACCCCTGAAATGAGCAAGAGCCAGCCATAGAGCAGCAGAAAAGGGCGCCGCCCGATGCGGTCGCTCAGCACGCCCGTCAGCAGCGTGAGAACCGCGCTGGCGACGCCGCCGATGGTCAGCGTCAGGCCAATCAGCCAGGCTGGAAAGCCGAGCAGGCCCAGGTAGATGGCAAAAATAACCGTCACATAGCCCTGCGTGAAGCTGCGCAGGCCGCGCACGACCACCAGCCGCCGCAGGTCGCCCGGCGGTATCCAGCGATTGAGATAGGCGCTTGGAGAGAAGGGCATCATGCTTACATGATAATGTACCTTCACGTCAACGTCAAGAGAGCCGCCCGGTAAGGAACAGACTATGCTTGATTTTTCCTGCCTTGAGCAGCAGATAAAGCAGGAGATGGCGACAGGCGATGTGCCAGGGCTGGCGCTGGCGGTTGTGCGCGGCCAGGAGGTCATCTACGCGCACGGCTTCGGCGTGACCGGCGTCGAGGAGGGCGGGGCCATCAGTTCGTTCAGCAGCCACCTGATGCTTTTGCCCCAGGAAGGCATCGGCGCCATCCTGCTCAATAATCGCGCCGACGGCTTCCGCACCCCAGGCATCCTGAACCGCATCCTCAGCGCCCCGTGAATTTCCAATGTTTTCTTAACGATCATCACCTACAATAGTAGAAGCAGGGATAAGCAGAGCCAGTAAGAGAAGGAGCGGCCATGTTCAAACGCTATGCCCGGCGCTTTCCGGCCCCAGGTCGTTGGGAGCGCTCCACGTGCATGGCGGTCAATTCCTGGCTGCGCCTGGGACTGCTGCGCCAGGTGATGGTTGGAGCCACCCGTTTTGGCGATGGCTACGGCTGGGGCGCGATTGGCCTGGCGCTGCTGCTCTTTGGCAAAGCGCGCGGCGAACGCCATATCCTTTTTGGGGCTATCGCGGTCTCTTTGGCCCAGCTTGTCTATAACGTTGCCAAGCGGCTGCTGGTGCGCAGCCGCCCCTGTGACAGCTTTCCCCTGGCCTATCTCCCCGTGCGCATGCCCGACGCCTTTTCCTTTCCCTCCGGTCATACCACCACTGCTTTTGCAATGGCAATCATCATCGGCCACTTTTCCGCGCTGCTCTGGCCGGGCGCGCTGCTGCTGGCAACGCTGGTGGGGCTATCGCGGGTGGCGCTGGGCGCGCACTATCCATCCGATGTCGTCGCCGGGATGATCCTGGGGTGCCTCTGTGCCTTCGCCTGTCTGGCGTTCTATTGACACTCCCCAGCCCTAAAGGGCGGGGATTCTCGGTTCAGCGCCGCGCGTCCCTGTAGCGGCTCCCCGATGGGTCTGCCCGACCCGGAGAATGTTTAATGCAGCGTTGTGGTCGCGGTGCAGGCTGGCCCCACAGTCTGGGCATTCATGCCAGCGGACGGATAAGCCTTTGAGGACCAGCGCTCCGCACCCAGAACAGACCTGGCTGGTATAAGCAGGCGGCACGGCTACGGCTTGTTTCCCAGCGTTCTCAGCTTTGAAAACAAGGATGGCACAGAATTGCGACCAGCCCGCGTCATAGATGCTTTTCGCCAGGTGCGGATTTTGCGCCAGGTTGGCAACCTGCAAGGACTCGAAATAGACGGTATCGTACTGCTGCAAAAGAGTACGGGCGGTTTTATGCTGAAAGTCCCGGCGCGCTCTAGCCACCTTCTGGTAGGCGCGTTTCAGCAGGCGAACAGCCTTGCTGCGGCGTTGGCTGCCCTTCTTGCGTTTGGAGACCCGCCGCTGGGCTTTTACCAAGCGATTCTCAGCTTTGCGGGAGTGCCGACGGTTGGCGATTTGCTCCCCATTCGCCAGCGTCAAGAAGGACTCCAGCCCTAAATCAATGCCGGTCTCTTCACCCGTCAGCGGCAAGGGTTGCACCGGCACGTCTGCACAGGAGAAGCAGACATACCACCCGTCAGCTTCCTCAATGATGCTGACCGTTTTGGGCGTGCCTTCCAAGGGGCGGGACCAACGCACGGCGATATGCCCGATTTTGGAGAGCAAGAGGGTATCGCCAACCAGGCTAGCCCCATTCCCCCACTGCGGGTAGGTGAAACTGTGATAGCGGTGGCGTCCTTTGAATCTGGGATACCCTGGCTTCTCCCCATTCATCAGCCGACGGAAGAAGGCTTTGAAGGCTTTCTCCAACCGCAAGACGACATCCTGCAACACTTGGGAATGGATCGCGGCGCAATCTTCCCGATAGGCGCGAATTGCTGGCAATTGGGCTTTCTGTTGATAGTAGTTGATCGAGACATGGCACATCTTCCACGCATCCCGGCGTTCCTGAAGGGCCGCATTATACAGTTCCCGGCACACACGCAAGGCGGCCCCCAACTGCGCCGCTTGAGTCGGCGTGGGCTGCAACTTGTACTTGAAGGTCTTGCGTATGGTGGCCGCTTCCATTTACTGTCCCTTTTGGCTTTCAACGTACCGTTTCAAAGTCTCTAGGGTCACGCCGCCAACCGTGCTGCAAAAATAGCTATTGGTCCACAAAGAGGGCAAACGTCGCTTCAGGTTGGGGAACTCGGCGCGCAGCGTGTGGGAAGAATAGCCCTTGAGCAACTTCACCAGGCGGTGTATCCCAAACTGCGGATCGCAGCCGACGAGCAGATGCACATGATCGGGCATGACTTCCAGCTCAATCAGTTCCTGCCCCCAGCGTTCAATTTGCTCAAGAAGAATTGTTTTGAGCCGTTCATCTATCGGCGGTAGCAGTACCTTCCGCCGATACTTGGGGCAGAAGATGATATGATAGCGACAGATATAGACGATATTGTGATTGCTGCGTTTCCCTTCCATGTCAACAGTATAACACAGTAGATATAAGGCTGTCAACTATGGAAGGCAAAAGAACACCAGACGGCGTGCGGCTTTCATCCCCTGTCCTAAAGGGACGGGGGCTTCAGCCGCATCTTTTGCTAATGCTAGCCTGGGCTTCTGCGTGTACCGCCAGGTCCGTCAGAGAGCTAGAGGCAGGCTGGCAGATCATGCCGCCTTGACCTCCTCTATCGGGCGAGCGTGGCGCACATGCGGGTTGAGCGTCGCGGCTATCGACAGCGCGATCAGGCAGGCGCCAAAGATCAGAATCGTGGGGACTACATCGACCCATTGCAGCAGCAGACCGGTCAGCGCCAGGCCCAGCGGCATGAAGCCATAGGCCAGCAGGCGAAAGACGCTGTTGACACGGCCCTGCAACTCATCGGGAATCAGCGCGAGCCGATAGCTGAACTGCACCACGTTATAGACCGGGCCAGTAACAAACAGCACCGCCGAGATCAGTCCGAGCAAAAAGATGTTGGGCTGGAAGCTATAGAGCAGCCAGGCCAGCGCCTGAATCCAGACGGAGACAATAATCACCGTGCCAAAGCGAAAACGCTTCTGGATCGGCGGGCCGATCACCGAGCCAACGATGCCGCCAACCGCCCCGATGGTAAAGATCAGGCCGATGACGGGCGCGGAGGCATGCTGGCGCTGCGCGATGACAATGATAATCAATCCCAAACCGGAGGTGAAGTTGAGGCCGCCGGTGAGGACGGCCATAAAGCGGATGAGTGGTTGATTCCAGAGCCAGCGGACCCCCTCGCCGATCTCTGCGCGCAGCTTGCGTCGCGCCGCCGTGCGCTCGCCCTGAAACGCCGTCCGAATGAACAAGAGCGAGACGACCGAGACGGTATAGGAAATGGCATCGGCCAGGAAGGGCAGCATATGGCTGATCGCATAGAGGACACCGCCAAATGGCGAGCCAACCAGCACGGCGGTAATCTGCGAAGCAGCATTCTGCCCGGTGGCGGCGGGTAACTGCTCCTTGGGTACGACACGCGGCAGGCAGGCGACTTCAGCAATATCAAAGAGGACAAACAGCGTGCCCTCGATCAGCGCCGCCAGATAGAGCTGCGCGAGCGGCACCGTGCCCAGGATGACATAGACCACCGGAATGCTGCCCAGCGTGATGGCCCGCCCGGCATCGCAGAGAATCATCACGCGCTTGCGGTCCCAGCGGTCGATCAGCGCGCCCACCGGCAGGCTCAGGAAGATATACGGGACTGTGCGCGACGCGCCGACGAGGCCCGCCTGCGCCGGGGAGCCGGTCAGAAAGAGGATCAGCAGCGGGAAAGCAAAGCCCGACACGTTCGTGCCCACGCTGGAGATCGCCTGCCCGCTCCAGAGCAGCATATAATCGAGGTTGCGCCAGAGCGATTTTGACGGCTTTGGCGCAGTGGCCTTCTCTATCTCCGCGCCTTCGCTCGTGTTCGCCTGATCGTCAAGCGTCTCGTCGCTCGTTGTAGACATACCGTTCCTGCTTTCATCAGCAGCTAAGCCGTCTAGAAGGCGGCGCTGCAAGGAGCCTTCAGCCGGGGTGCGCGTGAGCTATCAAACTTCTATTTGAATCCTTCCTGAACGTTCATAAACTTTAGAATGATTCTACAGGATTTGAATGAACACGTCAAGGGGGTGGATTTATCTGCCAACTACTTCCGCCAGCCACGCCCGCCCGGTATCGCAGAGGAGCATCACGCGCTTGCGGCCCCAGCGGTCAATCAGCGCGCCTAGCGGCAGGCTCAGTAACAGATAGGGGACCGTATACACCGTGCCGATCAGGCCAGCCAGGACGGGCGAGCCAGTCAAGAAAAGCGCCAGCAGCGGATAAGCACAGCCCGATACATTCGACCCCACGCTGGAGATGGCCTGCCCGCTCCAGCGGAGCAGATAGTCGCGGTTGCGCCAGAGCGATCTGGGCTTGTCCGGCTCCGCCCTGCGTGTAGCGCCGCCAGGTACGGCGGCGCATCAATGGGTCTGCGCTGTGCAAGCCTCCCACACAGCTCATCAGTAGGCTGACAGGCTCACCCCGCCTACATCCGTCTGGAGGCTGAGCGCGCCAACCGGCTCAGGACTCATATCGCCTGAGGCGCTCGCGCCCAGGTTGTGCCGCCGCACGGCCACCGGCCAGCCGGAAATCTCCACGCCGCCGATGCGGGCGCTGGCGTCCAGATGCGTGTAGGTTGCGGAGGGGAGCCGAAGCGCAATGCCACCGACGTTGACCTGGACATCGAGCGACGCGCCAGCGGTCAGCGCGCCATCCAGTTCCACCTTGCCGGTATATACCCGCAGGCGCGACTGCTCGGCCAGCGTCACGCGGCGCAGCTCGGCCTTGCCAGTGGCGACCTGAGCCAAGACACGGCCCTCCAGACCATAGGTATGCAAGCGCCCCACCTTCACATCGGCATCCAGATTGGCCCTCGCGGGCACGGTCACGAGCAGATGCGCCTGACGCTGCGACATCGGCGGAAACGGTTCGCCCAGGCTGACCTCGATGGTCACAACGTTGCCGTTCTGCTCCGCGCTCACCGTGATCTCCGCGAGATCGCGCTGCGCCTGCTCTTCGGAAAAGCTGCGCGCCTCTCTGGTGGCGCGAATCGACACGAGATTTGCTTCACCTGCCACCACATCCACCACCCCGACCGGGTTGCGGATAATAATGTGGGGCATTTCTGCGACGGTGAAACCCAGATGTTCTGTTGCTATTGCTTTGCTCATCGCTTACCTCTTTCGTTATTTTCTTGAACTCTTGCTTAATTTTATAACATGATATATTTATAAAGTCAATACCTCGCTAATTTTTGCGAATTTCTTCTGAAACGGTCTTAAAAGCGAGGCTGGCCCAGCGCTATGTGCGCTGGGCCAGTCCTGGCGATGTGCGAATGGGCTGGGATTATCTCGAATCCTTTTGAAGAAGTCGCTGTCGCTTGGAGCGACAGCACGGTGGCTAGCGCTACAAGCAGGATTCATCGGGATGTGCTATTATCCCTCCTCGCTGAAGCGCGCCAGGATGCGCGCCGTGTGTTGCGTGCCCTTGACGAAATCGTCCAGCCGGAAGTTTTCATCAGGCGCGTGAGCGCGCCCGCCAGGATAGCCGATGCCCGCCGCGCCAACAGGCACATTAAGGACATGCACAAAGGGATAGAGCGGGCCAGAGCCGCCGATGATTGGCTCAATGTTGGCCGCCTTGCCATAGACCTCTTGCGCCGTCTCGGCGCAAATAGCGATAAAGGGGTCGTCGGGATTGACGCGCGCGGGCTTTGTGCCGCCATGCAGATGGATGTCGATGTCGCTGAAGCCCTCGGCGTCCAGGTGCTTGCGCAGCTTGGCGACAATATCCTGTGGGTCTTGGTTGGGCACCAGACGGAAATCGACCTTGGCCGAGGCTTCTGCCGGCAGCACGGTCTTGGAGCCTGGCCCCTGGTAGCCAGTGGTGATGCCGCAGATAGTGCAGGTCGGCAGGAAGACAGCCTCGCGGCGCAGTTCCACGCCCGTCAGACCCTTGAGGAAGTCGCTGATCCCATAGTTCTGCTTGGTCTCCGCCTCTTCCGAGGGCAGCGCCGCCAACATCTGCATATCGCGCTCGCTGGGCGGCAGCACGGCGTCGTAGAAGCCCGGAATCAAGATATGCTCATCCTGATCTTTCAGCGTATTCAGCGCCCAGACCAGGCGCCAGGCGGCGTTGGGGAAGATGCTGCCTGCCATGCCAGAGTGCGCATCCATTTTGGCCGTCCTGGCGCGCAGTTCGACATAGCAGATGCCACGCATGCCCAGATGCAGGCCGGGGCGGTCCTCGTAATCGACCCCGCCGAACTCCCAGAGGCAGGCGTCGCCCTGGAGCATGTCCTTGTTCTGCTCGATAAAGCTGGGCAGATGGACGCTGCTAATCTCTTCCTCGCCCTCGATGATGAACTTGATATGGCAGGGATACTCGCCATTGACGGCCCGGAAGGCGTCCAGCGCGGCCAGGCGGCAGAGAATATGCCCCTTGTCGTCGCCCGCGCCGCGCGCGAAGAACTTGCCATCGCGGATGTCTGGCTCAAAGGCTGGCGTTGTCCACAGGTCCAGCGGCTCGGCGGGCTGGACATCGTAGTGGTTATAGAGCAGCATCGTCTTGCTGCTGTGACCGGGGGCGTCGGCCACGACGATGGGCGAGCCTCCAGTGGGCAGGATTTGTACCTCGAAGCCGCGCTGGCTCAGCAGCCTGGCGACCAGATCAGCGCAGTCCGTAATGCCATAATTTTGCGCGGCGACGCTGGGCTGGCGACAGAGCAGCGACAACTCGTGCAAGGAATCATCGAGATGTTCCACGATATGTTGATCGATCTCCGCCATATTGGTTGGGTTGGGCATGAGAGTGCGTCTCCTTCGTTGTAGGCTGATCGCATGGAGCCGCCTTCACAGTGGTGGGCACAGCGCCCAGAAGGCATTGGCTCCAGACGCCTGCATTCTTTATTCCAGGCGATAGGGAGAACTGCCTGTCATTCTATCACGCGGCTGGCGCGCCACAAGGGGTACACGCAATCGGCCAATAAGTCCTGACACATTTGCAGAGCTATAGGTGTTTTGTGGTATGATAGCAACAGGGCAGCAGAAAATACGGCGTTCTCTCGCTGCATGCCTATTTTTAGTCGAGGAGGGACCAATGAAGGTTCCTGGAAAAGTTCCTGTTCTGCTGCGTCGGCCAGAGAAGATGGCGCCGGTGGCCGTTGACGGCATCGAGCCGCTGGCGCAGGGATCCGACGAAAGCTGGGGCGAATGGACACGCTGGTATCTAGGCCGACACCGTAGTCCCCTGAACCGCGCGGCGCACATCGCCGGGTTTGCGCTCTTCTTATCCGCGCCGATGGTCCTGCTCAGCCGACGCTGGAAACTTGCGCTGGCGCTCGGAGGCGCGGGCGTCGTCTGTCTCGCCGCAGGGCACGCGATTGAGGGGAACGTGCCCACCGTCGTCGCCGAACCGCAGCGCCTCTTTGGCAAGCCGCTGGGCACGGTCAAAAGCGGGCTGCGCCTGAACAAAGACGAATAGCTCCAGCCTTCCCGCCAGGAGCGGCGCCGCCCCCAGCGCCGCTCCTGGTGGTGGATGGTCTCTCTGTCTGCCTTGCGCCTTCGACAAAGGCTGCCATTGCTCTAGCCAGGAGCTCGATGCCTGGGGTATGATTGATAGCGAGGTGAGCGGCATCGTTTCTCACCAGCCCGGATGATAAAGGACCAGCAGATGGCGCTTCCCAGGCATCAGTACGAATCAGATCAACCAGCTCTCCTTGCCGAGTTCCTGGATAACTCAACACAACCTTTCTGCCTCATCGAAGGGAATGCTGAGGAAGCGCTGCGTTGGTTCCCTGCTGAGAGCATCGATATGTGCCTGACCAGTCCGCCTTATTGGGCACAGCGCAGATACGACGGTGCCAGCGCATTAGGGAACGAAGCAAGCTGGCAAGATTACGTCGCGCATCTGGCGCATATCTTTCGAGAAGTACGGCGCGTTCTCCGCCCTGATGGCTCTCTCTGGCTCAACCTTGGCGACACCTACCTGAACAAGAATCTCTGCGGCATCCCCTGGCGCACAGCTTTCGCCTTGCAAGAGGATGGCTGGATATTACGCAATGCCATTGTCTGGGATAAGGTCAAAGGCAACCCCTGCAACGCGAAGGACAAACTGCGCAACATCCACGAGTTTGTTTTTCACTTTGTTCAGCAAAATCAGTACTTTTACGACGTGGATGCGATCCGCAATCCCCCTCAGAAACCAACCTACCGCGATGGCAAGCTGGTTTCTCCTACGGGCGTCAGCGGCGCCAAATACGAGCAGCAGATACGCGAAAGCCAGCATCTGACTGTGTATGAAAAGCAGGCGGCGCTGGCGGCGCTGGCCGAAACCTTACGGAAACTGGAACAGGGGGAGATCGCTGATTTCCGCATGATTATTCGTGGCCGCCAGCGGTCTACGCATTCTGATTCGCTAGAGTTTAGCGGGCGCGCCCATGAAATCCAAGCGCGCGGCTTCTGTATCCTGCCTTATCACAAGAATGGGACCAAGCCTGGTGATGTCTGGCACATTATCCCGGAGGACCAATGGCGCAAAGACGGGCACTACGCTGTCTTTCCAACCGAGCTAGGCGAACTGCCCATTAAAGCGACGTGCCCGCCGGGCGGCATCCTGCTGGACCCCTTTGTTGGCAGCGGCTCAGCCATCATCGAGGCGCTGCGTTTGGGCAGGCGGGGAATAGGCATCGATACCAGCGCCAGCTACCTGAACGATGCCAGGAAGCGACTAGAACAAGCCGCTGCCGAACTCCTGCCTAACGCCGTTCAAGGGGTACTGTTTGATGCCTGACTCCAAAAACTATCCCCTTGAGTTCTATGGGCGGTTGGTTTCTGAGGTAAGCAAAGGCAGCTTTCTTCCTGTTTTTCAGGCACAACTATGCCCCTTTACAAAAAGGCGCTGCATCAAATTGCGCAAAAGCGATCCCACCCAAACGATAGGGGCTTGCATTGTTGGCTATCAGGGAACGCCCTTGATTATTTGCCCTCATCGTTTCATGCAACATTATCAGATTTTTCTGGATACCCTGCCTCTTCTCACCCCTGGGTCTGATTATTATGTTCTTCCCGAAGTGACGATGCCAGGCGGCGCCATCGATTATTTCCTCCTCTCTACCAGGGGCGCGGAGATTCTTGATTACGCGGGCATTGAAATACAGTCGCTTGATACAACTGGTTCAGGTGGTATCTGGCGAGCGCGCGAAGACCTGCTCCAAGGGCGCCTGGCAGAAACCTATCCCTATGGAATCAACTGGAAAATGTCAGCCAAGACTATCCTCGTACAGATGCTCCATAAAGCCGCTGCATTTGAGGCGCTTGGCAAAAAGCTCGTTTTGGTCATCCAGCAAAAGTTCTTTGATTACCTCGCCAGGGAGTTTCAGACCAGCCAGCTACAGGCGGCCAGCAACAAGGATCCAATTCAATTCCACATCTACGACCTCGTTCTGCTTGATGCAAGCCTGCACCTTGCATTGCGCCAACAAAAAAGCACAGATATTCGTGGCATCGAGCGCATGCTCAATTTGGGGCGCGAATCTGGCATCCTGGAGCAAGAGATATTGGCGCGCATTGGCGCAAGAATGCCAACGGCCCTACGGCTGGAAGTTCCGCCTGATATATAAGCGGGCTTCTACTCCCCTCTGCGCGCGCGCGCCAGCGTGACGAGGGCGCGGACGTACTCCATCTGCGAGAAGAGCAGAGGCGTGTTGCCCAGGAAGTGCCCGGTGCGCGCATCAACCTCTTCGGCAAAGAGGCCCACGTCGCCCGCAACGCGCTCGGCCTGTGCCAAAATCTCATCGGCATCATCCAGGCGGCCCATCATGGCGTAGGTGGTCGCCAGCCAGAAGGTACAGGGCAAAAACGCGCCCTCGAACTCGCCCACTGGCACATCCCCATAGCCGGGCGTCTCGCCGGGCTGGAAGCGATAGACAAAGCCATCGATCATCAGTGCTTCCTCGATGCGCTTCACCGTTGAGATGACACGCGGATGGTCGCTGGGCAGAAAGCCCGTCACCGGAATCAGCAAGACGGAGGCGTCCAGCCCCTCCCCATCGTAGTGCTGGCGAAAGGCTCCCAGGCGCTCGCTCCAGCCGCGCTCCATCACCTCAGCATACATCTGGCGCATCACGCGCTGCCAGCCGTCAGTTTCGCGCTGGTGGCCGGTGCGCTCGGCAATCTTGATGGCGCGGTCCAGCCCCACCCAATCCAGAACCTTGCTGCTGACGTAATGCGCCTCGGCAGGCAGCTCCCAGATGCCGCTGTCGGGACGCTGCCAGTTGGCCGCCATATAATCGGCAACCTTGCGGATCAGTTCCCAATAGCTCTCCTTCCATGAGCCGCCTTCGCGCAGATGCAGTTCGGCGCAATCGATGAGATAGCCCAGCGAGCCGCGCTGGTGCTGCAAGTAGGCGCGGTTGCCCTCCCTGACGGGCTGCGAACCGCGATAGCCATACGCATCCGTGCGCTCATGCTCCTCCAGATCAAGGCCGCCGCTCAGCCCGTACATCGGCTGAAGGGGCATATCAGTGAGCGACCCCAGGCCCGTCAGCCAGTCCAGATAGCGCGTCGCCGTATCAGTATCGCCCAGCAGCGAGAGCGCCGCCAGCGAGAGCGAGGCGTCGCGCACCCAGGCGAAGCGATAATCATAGTTGCGGTGGCCGCCAATGCGCTCCGGCAGCGAGGTTGTCGGCGCGGCCACCAGCGAGCCATCCGGCGCGTAGTTGAGCAGGTGCAAGACCATCGCAGACCGGCGCGCCTGCGCCCGGCGCGGCCCCTCGTAGCTCAGATTGTCCAGGCTGTGCTGCCAGTAGTCCATCGTCTCGCGCAGCGCCGATTGGGCGCGCGGCAGGCTCCAGGCTTCGGGCCATTCCCCCTGAGTTATAATCGCCCAGGCTTCCTCGCCCGCGCGCAGGCGGAAGTAGGCGTGCGCGCCGGTCGCGTCCACCTGAAGCGGCTGGGTGGACCACAGCCCCAGCCGATAGCCGCCCACGCGCAACTCCAGCCCGCCGGAGACCTGCATCACCGAGGCCGCGCGCACAAAGTTCGTGCGCGGATAGATCAGCAGCGAACACGCGCCCTCCCCGCGCACACAACGCAGGCGGCGCAGCACGACGCGGCTATCGGAGGTGCTGCTGGGCCGCTCGTCCTGGGGCCAGGCCATGAGATCGGTCAGTTCCAACTCAGACTCACGAGCGGCCCAGGTCGTCACCAGCGCCGCGCTCTCCTCTAGATAGCGCTGATGACCCGGCGCCGGGATGGCCGGACCAAAGCGCCAGTAGCCGCCTTTGCGGGCGTCCAGCAGAGAGGCAAACAAACTCTCGCCGTCGTAATCCGGCAGGCAGAGCCAATCCAGCGTGCCATCGGCGGCAACCAGCGCGGCAGTGCGCCGGTCGCCGATGACGCCATGCTGCTCAATCGGCGGATAGGGGATGAAGGGTAGCCGCTCGTGCATATTTCACTATCCTCTTTCCATTACCTGCCGCGCAGATGTTTGAGCGCGGCGCGCGCCTCTGGAATCACCAGCGGCAGCGTGGCAAAACTGGCGCCGCTGCTCGCCAGGCACCAGGAGCAGTAGGTGTGCAGCTTGCGCGCCTGCATCAGAAACTGGACAACGCCCAGCGCCGCATCCAGCCCCACCTTGCCTGCCAGAGCCAGCGGAATCCAGGGCTGCTCCTGCGCACGATTCGGGCTGCCCATCGCCGCCAGCGTCATCGTGGCGGCGTAGCTGCCGATGCCCAGGAAGGCGTCCGGCGTCGAAAGCCAGCGGTAGGCTTCCGCCGAACTATTCACCTTATCGGCATCGAAATGAGGCAACGGCGGCTCCGGCAGGCGCTTAATCAGCCCCATCTGATAGAGGCTGATCACCTCCAGCGCGCCAGCGGCAATCAGCGACAGGCCAATCACGCCGCGCCGCTGCGGCAAAAACTTCCCCGACCCTTTGCGCAGTTGTCGGCTGAGCGCCTCTGGATTGCGCGTTTCCAGCCTGATAAACTGCTTATTGAAGACATCTCGCTTGAGCGCTGGCATCTTCATGCGCGCCCCCTCATCATCGCCGTCGCGGCAGCGCCGACGGCGACAGCGCCAGCCGTCGCCAGACCGATCCAGGCGCGATGCTTATCTGCCCAGACCTGGAAGCTGCGGTTATGGGCGCGTTCGTCGAAGACGCCATGCGCGCCAAAATCTTTGTTCACCGGCTCCCACAGATTATCCGGCTTGTTGTGGTCCGCAGGCTCATCGCGCTGCTGGCTCTTGTAGCCGGTGCGACCAAGATACCAATCGCCCAGGCGCGGAGCAAATTTATTCCCGGTGACGACAATTGCCGTCGAGCCGCCTACATCCATCCTGGCGCGATTGTGGTGCGCCACCCAATAGACCACCCGCGCCGCCATCTCTGGCTGATAAATGGGTGGCACCGGCTGCGGTTTGTTGGGCATGCGATTCTTCACCCATTGGAACTGCGGCGTGTTCATCGCGGGCATCTGCACCATCGTGAGCTGCACATGGCTCTTATCATGGATCAGTTCGGCATGCAGCGAATCGGCAAAGCCCTGGATGGCATGCTTGGCGCCGCAGTAGGCCGACTGCAACGGAATGCCCCGATAGGCCAGCGCCGAGCCGATCAGGATAATCTTGCCGCGATCACGCGGCAGCATGCGCTTGAGCGCCGTCATCGTCCCATAGACCTGGCCCAGATAGGTTACATCAGTGACGCGCTTGTACTCCGCCGGCTGCATCTCCTTGACCGGCGACATCACGCCGACCATCGCGTCGTTGATCCAGATGTCGATAGGGCCAAACGCCTCCTCCACTTTCGCCGCCGCTTCTTCCACCTGCCGGTAATCGGCAACATCGGTCGGTATGGCAATGGCCTTGCCGCCCAGCGCTTCCGCCTCGCGGCGCGCGCCCTCCAGCCCCTCGCGCCCGCGCGCCAGCAGCCCAATAGACGCGCCGTGCCTGGCAAACTCATTGACAATGGCGCGCCCCAGCCCGGCGGACGCGCCGGTCACAACCACCACCTCTGGTCTTATGTCTGTACTCATCGCAGCTTCTGTTTCCTCGATCTAGCTCATGTTTTACTTCGCACTACGATCTTTCCGCTACACTTCCTTGCAAATCTAACGCCACAACTCTCATGCCCACTCTGCCCACTCTACCCAGTTTTCCTACTTTTCCTCCTTTTCCCGCCCCCCCACTTGGACCACTTGGACCGCTGGGCGGGTGAAAGACCGCTGGCGGCTGAGGGCGAAGTGTAGAAACTGTAGAAACTATGATGCTTCCCAGCGTTCCCCGGCGCGGAGGCTGACGCCAGTTTTCTGACGCCACAGTGGAAGCGGCACGCGCCAACCCTCGCCCCAGAACGGACCGGCTAGAAGCCGGGGGTACACACGGGCGTTCTACCTGTAGCGCCGCCGTCCCTGGCGGCGCATCGTTGGGCTGTTGGAAACGTGGCGCTTCCGAGGGCAGCGTGCGCGCTTTGCCCAGCATTGCCCGGCACGGAGGCCGGGGCTACACGCGGCGGCCCACCTGACGAGCGGCTAACCAGACCTGCGCGGGGAAACGCCGCCGCAGCGGCGCGTTGGGGCTGCCGGCGTATGGCTCCGGCTGCGCGGAGCGCGGCGTGGGAATACGGAAGGGAAAGCGATCCTCCAGCTAGGCTTTGGCCGGAAACGGACGCGCGGGGACCAGATACCAGGGCGTAGCGGTAGACGTGTGCATTAGAGACTCCCTTTCTTGCAGTGGACTGCACAGAAACGGAACGGCCCTTACGATGAACCCTGGCCTGTCCAGGCCGGAAAGATTCACCGCTAGGGCCGTTGGGGGTCTCGATGGTACAATGACTCCCAGGCCCATAGCTGGTGTGACCGGATATGGGTTGATGGCATGGTCGGTGATGGTTTCGCCGACTGTGCCAGCCGTTCTTCAGTTGCTTCTTCTGGTAGGTAATCTGCTCCAGTCGATCAAGGATGCAGCAAGTATACCTTGTCAACGCCCGTTTGCCAACCTTTTTTTCGCCCACTTTTGGTAGACCCTTGACAACCTCCTTCTTTCTCGTGTATTATTACGCCAGATGATATATCGTCTAACGTAATAGATGTGCGAGGAAATGCTGGTGACTGAAAACATGTCTGACCTGGGACACTTTTCCGACCCATCGCTGCTGATTCTGTCGAGTCTGGCCGCCGGGCCAAAGCACGGCTACGCCATGATGGAGGACATCGAGGCGTTCGCGCAGGTCCGGCTGGGGCCGGGCACGCTCTATGGCGCGCTGGCCCGGCTGGAGCAGCGCGGCTGGATTGCGCCGCTGCCTGCCGACGAGCGCCGCCGCCCCTATCGCCTGACGGCGGCGGGCGCGGCAGCGCTGCGCGAGCAACTGACCAGTCTGGAGAAGATGGCAAGCCTGGGCTTGAGGAGGCTGGCGGAACTATGAAAACCTATGGAACCTGGCTGCTGCGGCTCTATCCACAGGCATGGCGCGCCCGCTACGAAGAGGAGTTTCTGGCGCTGCTGGACGCCTGCCCCTTCTCGCTCTGGACCATCTGGGATGTCTGTCTGGGCGCGATTGACGCGCGCCTGCATTTCACTGATGTCACCGGGAGGATGCTACCCTTTATGAACCGACTGCGCGCTGCTTCGATTACCGTCTTCTGCGCCTATATCAGCCTGGTCGTCGCCGGGCTGGCCTATGGGAAGATGGTCGAGTATGACGACTTTCAGAACTTGATCAACAACGACCCGCAGGTACGCTTTTCGTATTACGCGCTCTATACCGGCGCGATCATCGCGCTGCTGGCGGTGTTGGTGGGCGGCCTGCCCATCGCTTGGGCGGCGGCCAGATACGCTTATGCCAACCGGCGCTGGCGGCTGCTCTCGCTCTTTGCCGTCCCGCCCGTCTCGTTCGTCATCTGGATGGGCTATACGCTGATAGCGGTCTCGCGGATGGCAGACAACCATGTGCCCAGGCCGCTGCCGGAGCGGCTCCTGCTGCCGGGCGCGTTTATCGGGTTGTTCTTGCTGGCGGCGATTGCCAGCACTGCCGCTGTCAGCATCATTGTGCAGCGCAGCGAGGTGAGCGAAAAGCTCTTCCGCTTTGCGCGCATTCCAGCGGTGATTACCACGCTGGGGATGGCGCTGGTGCTGGTGTCGATCATCTTCTGGGGCATCGCCACGCGGGCGGCTGACCCCGCGCTCTTCAGCGAAAACAATGGCATTCTGGCGACCAATACCACGCTCTCCTGGGTGGGCATCATAGTGGCGATGGCGCTTGCTGTCGCCATCGCTGCCTTCGCGCTGATTCGCGGCCTCAGGCGGCCCGGCGATACCAGCGTGACGCCAACACTTGCTGGTCAAGCAGGGATGTAGCGCCTACCCGCTCGAAGTGGGGTTTGGCGTGTAGCGCCGCCAGGGACGGCGGCGCTACACGCCGGGTAGCTGCAACGCTGCGCTCCAGCCGCCCACGTTCGCGCTCGCCCAGCGTTGCCCGGCACGGAGGCCGGGGCTACACGCGGACGGCCACGACTTAGTTCGTGTGGCGCTCCACTGCGCCAACAGGCATGCGTTCTTCGGCAATCTGAATGCCCATTTGTGTATTGATAAACTGCTTGAAGTGTCCCAACTGATCAGTGATAGCATGGAGCCGCTTCATGCGAGGGTCGCCCTCGCGCTCAATCTTCAAGACCAGGCTTTCGGCAGGCTCAAACCAGCGCCGATAGCGCTCATCCTGCTCGTACTTGTCCACAAAGGTCGAATAGCTCGCGCAGCGCAGCGTCTTGTCTTTCGTGGATTCCTCCGACATCTGCTCGCCGATGGCGCGCTGCTGCTGCCGAAAGATAGCGATACCAGGGGCCACCCGCGAGTCTGAAAACGCCTTGATACAATTCTCCAGCAGCGTCTGAAACTTCTGGTTGACCATTTTGTCGCTCAGCGGCAGGAAGATCTCTTCCTTCTTCATAATGTCGATCCAGGCAAAAAACTGGCCGATTAGATAGAGCGTGCTTTTAAGATAGTAATCGAACGTGACCGGGGGCAGGTCCGTGTTGTCTGGGTCGGGCTGCCAGTTCGGCCAGAGCCACAGGCGCCCATTGCGCTTTTCATCCAGGATGCTCCCCAGCCTACCTTCCAATTCATACGCCGCCTGCAAGAGCGGCTTGGCATAGCGCGCCGCCAGCCTCTCCGCTTCTGCCTGGCGCTGGCGCTGCTCGTCCAGCCGTTTGGACCGCTGATTGAGATTGTAATTAAAAACTGCGCCACCAATGGTGATGAGGCCGCTCAAAGCAATCGTAATAATCGGGAGCGTAAAATCTTCGCTCATCGTCCCTTCCTCCAGTGCTTGTTCAGAATGGTTGAGCCAGTTGCGCCGATTATAGCAGGGAGCAGCAAGAGAGGCAAGGGGCAGGAATCCGAGCATTGTATTGCCCGCTAGCCTAAAAGTCCTACTCGCTTGATTCAGCCAGCGAAAAGCACATACACTTTGCTCAGCCCGTCGGCCAATAATGACGTTTGATTTTTAAGCGAGGCCACGCGGGCTAGGACGAACAGGTGTCCCAGAGAAAAAAGCAACAGTCATCATTGGCCGAAGGGGGCTGATGTATCAAACGTCATTACCCGCCAGCGGCTGGCACGAGAATTGCAGGCGGCGCTACGGCGCTCTTCTGGGCAGGTGTGAGCAAGTTCACAATTTAACAAATATCCCAGCGGCTCACAGCGAAAGCAGACGCCAGGCGGCGCAAGGCTGAGTAGTGAGATGCCTGGAGACTGGTCGAGACCCCTTATAATAGAGGAGAGAGGTAATCAGTATTGGAGCGTTCTTCTCTTTTATGGACTCTTACTATGCGCGCTTAAAAGATGATGAGATTGCCTCACATGCCCTGCTG